>Ga0210402_10000274_pt1 | contig 59109 bp, 50 predicted proteins | sample IncBWC7MmetaG_FD_161055 | JGI IMG/M metagenome (GOLD analysis project Ga0210402, IMG submission 161055) | Forest soil microbial communities from Barre Woods Harvard Forest LTER site, Petersham, Massachusetts, United States - Inc-BW-C-7-M | ecosystem: Environmental > Terrestrial > Soil >... | reverse complement strand
CATGATTTCCCTATACCTTTCCTGGAATTGGGATGAGACCTTCGCCATATTTTACCGCGCGCCGCCCGGAGCGCTTCCGCCGGCTGGCTTTGGCCGGGGAGTTCCGTTATTGCTGGTTTGGCTGCGCCCCATGGCTCCAGCCACTCGGCGCTGCTCTTCCGGAGTGAGTTGGAAAATGTAATCCACCAGCAGCTTGGTGTGATCCTTATCGTAACCCTGGAATGAAGACGGCGTCGGCCCGGCGAACACCCAGTGATTGTTCTCGCGCTTGAACAAACCGGAAGGCATCGCTGTGCCCGGACTGATGGCTTGTGGATCGATGATCCAGCGTTCAACCCAGTCGGGCTTCAGGCGTTCGCGCGCCAGAAGAAAATTGGGCGCCGTGGCGTTTTTATCATGCGCAGCGTCGCCGGTCGCGTGACATTTAAGGCAAGGCGCCGCGGTGCTGGAGAACAAGCCGCGTGCCATGTCCGTTTCCTTGGCCTGCAGAGTCGTTGCCGGCTCCGGAATATACGGAAACGGCTGTCGCGAGAGGGCGGCAAAGAAACGCACCAGCTTGCCCAATTCGTTTTCCGAGAAGCTGAAAGTGGGCATCCGCACCTGGAGATAGGATCGCACGCCGTTGCGGTCGGTATCGGTTTCGCTTAACGAGGGATTGGAGAGAAAGCGCAGCAGCCATTGCGGATTGACCCGCGCGCCTTCGGTCAGCAGCTTCGGCGGAAGTTGCTCCTGCGCCTCCTGATAGCGCTTCATTCCCATCAGCGCCGATTGCTGACCCGGAATGAATTGGTGGCAGCCCATGCAGTTGTACTTCTTAACCACCCACCAGCCCTCCTGGATATCACGGCGGTAGTCGAGAGGCCGGTACTGATAAGCTGCCGGAAGTGCGCTCTCCTGGCTGCCCATCAAAAAGGTGGTCAGGGCGCGAATTTGTTCCGGAGTCAGGTGGACGTTGGGCATGCGGAGTTTTTCAGTTTCCGACTTGATCTTTCCCTGATCCCATACATTCGGTTCTGCAAGCTTGTGCTCGAAGAAGCCCAAATGTGAGTACCACGGTCCTTTTGCGGGTCCCTCCGGGAGACGCGCACGATCGTCCGGATCCTGGATGGGTTCGCCGTCTCCCCGTTCCGCCATCTCCGTCAGCAGAGCGAAGTCCAGGCGTTCGATGGGCTTGCTGCCTTCGTACGTCAGTTCCGTCCCGATCCTTCCCTCATCCTCAAAGCCGGAGATCTCATGGCATCCGGCGCAGCCGAAGTGGCGAATCCATTTCTTCCCTTCGTCCTTCAGTTTGGGATCGTCCATGAATGGAGCATCGGGATAGGAACTGGGATCGTTCTTTTTCAGCGTGACGAGATAGGAAGCTACGTCCGATGCGTCCTGCTCTGTCAGCCGCAGGCTGGGCATGACCGTCATGTTCTGGACTTGCAGTTCATGGCCATCGTTCGGACACTTGCTGTGTTCGAGGTCGAACACATAGGGCAAACCCTTCTTGGCGTAGTCTTCGGGACCGATGTCTTTTTTCTCCAACGGACAATAGGGGCGCGTGCGCTGGCGCGCGTTGTGCACCCAGCGCACCAGGTAATCGTAGTTTGCTTTCTCGCCGACGCGCGTCAGGTTGGCGGCAAATGTTCCACCCTGCATCTGATCGCCTTCCCCGACGGAGTGGCATCCCAGGCATCCGCGCATTTCGAACAATTCCTTGCCCCGCCCGGCGTTTCCCGGATTATGCTTCACCGTTGCGTCGGGTAACGCGGACTGCCACAGGTAGGCGGAGATTGCCTGAATCTGCTCGTCATTGAGCCGGAAATTCGGCATCCGCGTCATGGGGCGAAAATCGGTCGGTTTCTTCAGCCAGACTGGAATCCAGTTCTTGTTCAGCTTCAACCGGACGTCCTTCAGGTTGGGTCCGACTTTCTTCATGTCCTGGAGCAGGCTTTTCGTGGTTCGGTCGAGCTGGACGATCCGTAAATCCAGTTTGCTGTTCGAGACCCGAAGCGCAACTGCCTGGTCGTTCAGATGATTGGCTTCCTCGTTTGACTGCGCGGTATCCGCCTGCTTCATCAGGTACGCGGCCTGCTTCAGGTTGTCCTTCTTCTCCCCCTCCATTTGTTTGATCTGCTGGGCCATGGAGTTCAGGTCTTCCGGTTCCTTGTCATAGCCCTCGAAACGGTGGCAGCCCACGCACCCGCGCTGGCGAAACAAATCCTTGCCCTCGCTGAGAGTCCAGCCCACGTCGCCCGTCACCAGCACCATGTCCGCGGCGTGGCAGGTCTGACAGCCGGCCTCGGCGTTGGGCTTCGGGAAAAGGGGCCAGAGCCAATGCTCGTAATTTCCGTGCGCTTTCTCAACGCTGGTGGTCGCCCGTCCATTCCCCTGGTGACACGGAGAACAGCCGAACTTGTCCGGATCGTGGGTCTTCAGCAGTTCCGGCTCGGGATGGCTGGTGAACGCCCGGGCATAATCGTCGGGCTGTTTTCCTTTTGGCGCCATCGAAGCCGCGGTCAGCTTGACCGGCTCGCGGGTCCCCATGTGGCAGGATTCGCAGCGATCCACAATATTGGCCTCGGCGACGTTGATCTGCAGGATCGCCGGGTCCAAGGCCTCCGTTTTATCCTGCAAACCGCGAATCTGTGCCGCCGTCAGGTTCACCATGTGCTCCGACACATAGGCATCGAGCTTCGTCTTCTGGTCGCTGACTGGCTTGATCAACTCTCCCAGTTCCGCGCTTAGCTTGGCTCGTTCCGTCTTGAGGTCGTTGTAGGTCTCTTCGAGTTGGGCGTAGGTGTAGGTCGCCTTGCTGCCGTCCGGATACTCGACGACCGCCGTCTGTTGCTTGTACTTCTCCAGATCTTTGAGTTTGCTTTGCTTGGAGGACGCGCTGGTTGTGGTCTCGATATCGTAGGTCAGTGCATTTACATAGGCGCGGCGATCCGTGAAGATGTTCTGCACCGCCAGGATTTTCGCGCTCAAAGCGCGGAGCTGATCGTTGATTTCCTTCGTGCGTGCGGCCGCTTGCTGAGAGGTGCTCTCGTAATCCTGTTTCAGCTTCTGGTAATCGCCATTCGCCTCGACATCTTTTTCCGATTGCGCCGAGGCGGAACGAGCCGTTTTTAGAAACGTGGAGTAGCGGTCTTTCCATTCGCGCTGGTAAGCCTTCCAGGGACGCTGTCCGAACGCTTCGTCCCACAGCGCCCAAAATAGCGATGCCGTCAGGACCACCATCGCTATGACGTACCAGGCCGCCATGGACTGCTGGACCAGCGGATCATTCTCGGGGACGGGCTTTTCCGGCACCACTTCCTCCTAAGCTTTGCGCGCGCCTATTACGTTGACCATCTAACAGTGGCCAATCCAAACGTTGATCATCCAAACGTTGATCATCTAAACATTGAACCAAGGCGTGATCCATACGTATTTGATATGAAATAAAAGCCGCAGCAGCATCTTGATCGGCAGGGCAAACATGGTGAGCACGAAGAACATCATGATCGAGTACTGCAAGAAGCTCATGCGCTTGTAATCTTTTGGGTTCTTGCGCCGGAAGAAGGCGTGCAGGGCGAACCCGCCCAGCGCGTAAAAGCCGCCCACCACCACCGCTCCGAAGATTGCCTTTACCCAGTTGGAGGTAATTCCGAACAGATCCGGCAGATCGCGGTTGACCTCATAGATAAGGCGATTGTGGTCCCAGGTTTGTCCGGGCCAGAACCATTGCCACCCCGGTCCGCGAATGAAGGTTCCGATAATGATCATCGAGACCCAGAGCACAATAAAGCCGAAGAGGAACGTCCCAATGGCAAACTTGCGCTGCTTCCACGTGTAGTAGCCGCTGCCCAACGGATTGGTATCGATGTAGGGAATCACCATCAGGCCGATGATGATCAGGGTCGGCATCACGACACCGGCAATCCAGGGATCGAAATACACCAGCATTTCCTGGAGGCCGAGAAAGTACCAGGGCGCCTTGGCCGGGTTCATGGTCAAGTTCGGATTCGCCGGCTCTTCCAAGGGTGCGTTCAGCGTGATGGACCAGATCATCAGGATAATGGTGACGATGATGGTGGCCAGAAACTCTATGCGCAAAAGAAACGGCCACACGTGAATCTCTTTCTGCCATCCCGGCTGAAAGGGCCAAGTCTTGCGATACTGGGTTTTGGCCAGCCCGGCATCGCCTTCCAGTTGCGTAATCAACTGATCGTTGGCGTGTGCCTGCTTCCATGCCAGATAGATATAGAACGCGAGCAGTGGAATCAATGCCACGATGGGCACGTTGTCAGGAGCGGAGACGATTTCCCACAACTGCTTCCAGTCCATACTAGCGGCGCGCCTCCTTGATTTCGGATTCGAGCACGACCGCCGCCGGGCCCGAGATGCCGCCATCTTTTCGTACGCGCCAGAAGTGCACGATCATCAAAACGGAAGCGACGATCGGAATGCCAATGCAATGCCAGATGTAGGAACGCAGGAGCGCGTTCGCATCCACGATGGAGCCGCCCAGCAATCCGAAGCGAACATCGTTATAAGGCGTCATGCCCAACAGGGGACCGAACGGGCCCTCGTGTCCGAGGCCCGGCGTAGCGCGAGCCATGTTGGTGCCGACCGTAACCGCCCAGAAACCCAGTTGATCATCGGGCAGGAGGTATCCGGTGAATGAAAGCAGCAGCGTGAACACCAGCAGGAGCACCCCAATATTCCAGTTGAACTCGCGGGGCTTTTTGTACGAGCCGGTCAGAAACACTCGAAACATGTGCAGCCAGACAGTGATCACCATCAGGTGCGCCGCCCAACGATGCATGTTGCGCAACAGCTTCCCAAAGGGCACATCATGTTCCAGGTAAAGCACATCCCGGAATGCCTGCACTTTTGTGGGGTGGTAATAGAACATCAGCAGCACGCCGGTGAAGGTGAGCACGATGAACAGGTAAAACGTGATTCCTCCCATGCCCCAGGTGTAGCTGTAGCGCACGGCATCGCGGTTGATCTTGGCCGGATGCAAATGCAGGAAAACGTTGGACAACACGCCCAACGCGCGATTGCGCGGGGTGTCGTCGTGCTTGTGACGAAAAATGGATGTGAAAACCTGAGTCTTGGTCGGGTCCTTGAGAAGATCGACCTGTTCCTTGGCCTTGGCCGGCAAGTCGGTCTTGATGGACTCGAAATCGGCCTTCACTCCGGTGGCCGCGCGCTCCAGGATGCCGGTTGTCTTTCCGTTTTTTTCGGTTGAGTTATTTTCTTCAGCCATTCTCGTCTCTTTCCCTTGCCGGATCTGCCGCTGCCGCATCTGGCGAATCCCGCCAAGCCGTCGGGGTATTCACCTTCCATCGAGTTCAAGTCAGACTCATGTCGGCAAATATGCTCCCGGCTCATTGAAGCGGCTTGGCTGACCTTTGGGCCACTGATAAAGACGGGAAGTGTCCACGATGATTTCGCCGTCAGGAGCCAGTTGCACGAAGGCGCGGTCCATCGGCCGGGGCGCAGGTCCCTCGAAATTGACCCCCTCGTCGTCGTAGCCGCTTCCGTGGCAAGGGCATTTGAACTTGTTTTCGCTGGCCTTCCAGTCCGGAGTGCAGCCGAGGTGGGTACAACGGGCATAGATGACAAAGATCCGATCGGGTCGGCGATCCACCCAGATGCGATACTTCTGCTGCCATTTCGTATCCACACCCAAACCGTAATCGGAGGGATAGCCGATCTTGAAGACGGTGGCTGGTTCGAAAAGAGTACGGGGCAGAAAAAAACGGAAAAACGCCAGAAACCATGCCGTCAGAAATGCTGTAACAGACACCCACACCAGCCGGCGGCGTCGCTGGTTGACGACATTGTCTTCCGGACCCACCGCGGCCACGCCCGCGGAGGCGGCGGCCTTCGAGGTGCCCACCGCACCCGAACCAACGTAGGGAGTAGCCGCTCCTGCCGGAGCCGGGGGTGTTTTGGCGGCATCTGGACTTTCTGCCATGATCCTCGATCCTCCTCCTACTAAAACTATTCCTGAATCTGTTCTCCTGCTTCAATCGGCGACCATGGAATGCGCCGCCGGCTCCCGTTCCTGATCCTGAATCTCCGCTCCCGGTTCGCTGATCGCTCCGAACACCAATTCAGCGAGAGCCTGGATGAATTTTGGCGAGTCATTGAGGCCGCGCGTCATCTCAAAGCGCTCGATGCCGAGAAGCCGGGCCTCCTCCCGCGCATGATGATCAATCTCTCCTAGGGTCTCGACATGGTCGGAGACAAACGAAATTGGGACGATGCATACTGCGCGCCGCTTCTCCGAGGCCACCTGCCGCAGCGTCTGGCGCAACGACGGCTCCAGCCATCGGCTGGCGCCCACTTTGCTCTGGTAGCACAGGCGAGGATCATTGGACCATCCTCCTTGCTCCATCACCAGGCCCACTGTTTCTTCAATGTGCTGCTGGTAGGGATCGCCCTTTTCGACGACCGACACCGGGACACCGTGCGCGCTGAAGACCAGCGGCACAGCGTGCGGATCGGGAAAACGGGCAAGCGCCTCATCGATCCTTTCCACTACGGCCGCGATGTATTGCGGATTACGATAAAAAGGCGCCACACAGGAAGTCGGGACTGTGTCCCCCCATTGCCGTCGCCACTCGTTCAAGCTGCTGCCGGTCGTCGTGCTCGAGTATTGCGGGTAGAGAGGTAACAACACGACCTGGTCTACTCCCGCGTCCTCATTCTGAAGTTGAGCGATCGCCTCGGCGGTGAATGGGTGCCAGTAACGCATCGCCACCACGCAGCGCGCGTCGACACCATCGCGCATCAGACGTGCTTCGAGTGCACGGGCCTGTTGCTCGGTGAACCGGCGAATGGGAGAACCCCCAATGGCCGCGTAGTGCTGGGTTGCTTTTTTGGCCCGCGCCTTTGAGATCAGCCTCGCCAGCGCACGTCTGCCAAGCCGGGAAAACGGGAAGTCAATGATGTCGGGATCGCAGAAAAGGTTATAGAGGAAGGGTTCGACCGCCGCCAGGGAGTCGGGTCCACCGAGTTGGAAGAGGACTACACCAACACGTCTCGAAATCCCCACCATTCGTCGGTCCCCAGGAGGCGGACACGATGTTACTCAAAAACCGCGGCGTTCGTCAATGCATCACCGCTCGGAGTTTGTTCCACATCAAAATAAAATCGATCGTCAGTTCGCAAAGTCATTTCCAAGAGAACGGAGTTCGACGGAGTTCGAACTCGTTTGCACAAATCGCAACGAGCTGTGATACACTTCCGTTCGTTCACGGGCGGTCGCATCGATTTCGGCGCGCTCCAACGAGCGGAAAGCCGATTTATTCAAGTGGTGCAGGGGGTCTTGGATACATGGGGCTCGTTCTTCTCTGCGTCATCTGGCTCATTACCTTTGCCAGCACTTATTTCTTTATTGCGAAAACTTGGTGGTTCCCTCACGGAGCTTCCGCTTCAACCGCCGCGCTTGACCACCAGTTTGCCGTAACCTTCATCCTCATGGGCGTGATCTTCGTGGCCGCCCAGTTGGCGTTGGGATACTTCGTCTTCAGATATCGTGAGCAGCCTTCCGCTGCCCGTGCCGACTACTCGCACGGTAACCTCACGCTGGAGATCATCTGGACCACTCTCACCGCGATCCTCTTCGTCGGGTTGAACTTAATGGGGAGTCCCATCTGGGCGGCGGAACGTTTTCGCCCGGCCGTCGACGATGCCACGCGGGTGGAGGTCACGGCCATGCAGTTCGCCTGGTATTTCCGCTATCCCGGTCCCGACGGCAAGTTTGGAATCGCCAAGCCGGAACTGGAAGACCCATCCGCGGGTGGCGAAGCGGCCCTCGGTCTGGACCCGGCGGATCCGGCGTCGAAGGACGACGTGGTGACGGGCATTATGGAAGTGCCCGTCGGCCGCGAGGTGGAAGTCATTTTGCGCGCGCATGACGTGATCCACAGTTTTTTTGTTCCTGCCATGCGCTTCAAGCAAGACGCCGTGCCCGGCCTTGCCATCCATATGCACTTCACTCCAACCGAAACCGGTGACTTCGAAATCGCTTGCGCGGAACTGTGCGGGCTCGGCCACTACAAGATGCATGGCATGCTGAAGGTTGTCAGCCAGGATGAGTTTGACAAGTGGCTGGCAGCTCGGGAGGCGGAGAAACAATAAATGGTTGCCCAGGAATCGCACCAACATTCGGCCCCGCAAGGCTTCATCCGCAAATGGGTTTTCAGTCTCGACCACAAGGTCATCGGTCTGCAGTATTATTTCCTCGCGCTCACCGCGGTTTTCGTCGGCATGTTTCTTTCCCTGCTGATGAGGATCCATCTCATCTGGCCGACCGCGGTCCTGCCGTTGGTGGGCGAGATCAAACCCGAAACCTATCTCGCCCTGGTTACCATGCACGGGACGATCATGGTGTTTTTCGTGCTGACGACCGCGCCCCAGGGCGGTTTCGGCAACTATTTCCTGCCGATACAAATCGGCGCGCCCGACATGGCCTTCCCCGTCCTGAACATGCTTTCGTTTTGGACGACGTTCGTCGCCTATGTCGTGATGCTCTCAGCTTTTTTTGTAGTGGGTGGAGCGCCTCTTCACGGCTGGACCGGATACGCGCCGCTGAGCGCGCTTCAATCCGCCGGGCCGGGCGAGGGTCTGGGCGCGGACCTCTGGATTTCGAGCATCGCGCTTTTCTGCATCGCGTCGCTCATGGGCGCTCTCAACTTCATTACCACTACGCTTGACATGCGCGCCAAGGGCATGAGCATGATGCGCATGCCCTTGACCTGCTGGTCATGGTTTATCACCGCCATCCTGGGCTTGCTGGCGTTTGGAGTGCTGCTCTCGGCCGGCATTCTCCTGCTCATGGACCGCAACGTCGGTACCAGCTTCTTTCTCCCGCTCGGCACCATTAACGGTCAGCTCACCGGGCACAAGGGTGGTTCGCCGCTGCTTTGGCAGCACCTATTCTGGTTCTTCGGTCATCCCGAGGTTTACATCGCGATCCTTCCCGGCATGGGCGTGGCTTCACAGGTACTTTCGACATTTTCGCGGAAGCCGATTTTTGGTTACAAGGCGATGGTATATGCCATGCTGGCGATTGGCCTGCTTGGGTTCATGGTGTGGGGACATCACATGTTCATGAGCGGCATGAGTCCTTACACGGCATTTGCCTTTTCGATCATGACCATGGCGATCGGGGTGCCATCCGCCATCAAGACCTTTAACTGGCTGGGGACGCTTCATAAGGCCCGAATCCGGTTCCAGTCGCCGATGCTGTTTGCGATCGGCTTTGTGTCGCTGTTTGTTTCCGGCGGATTGAGCGGCCCGTTTCTGGCTCAGCCGGCGCTGGATATCCCATTGCACGACACCGCCTTCGTGCCCGGCCATTTTCATCTGATCATGGGCGTAGCCGCCATTTTCGGTATCTTTGCCGCAACCTACTATTGGTTCCCCAAGATGTTCGGCCGAATGATGAACGAGAAGCTGGCGCGAATCCATTTCTTCCTGACGCTGATCGGCACCTATTCCGTCTTCATGCCGATGCACTATCTGGGCCTGGCGGGCCAGCCCCGACGCTACTCTCAGCTGACCGAACTCGCCTATTTGCATCCCCTGATCGGCCTGAACACGTTTATGACATACGCGGCGATCATCACCGTCGCGGCTCAGCTGATCTTCCTCTGCAATCTCGTCTGGAGCATGTTCAAGGGACCGAAGGCGAGCGATAATCCCTGGGAGGCAACCACGCTGGAGTGGACCACCGCGACTCCGCCGCCCCACGACAATTTCGGGGGACGCACGCCCGTAGTCAATCATGGCCCGTACGAATATAGCGTGCCAGGAGCGCCGCGCGACTACGTCATGCAAAGTGACCCGGCAACCGTGGCAGCCGCACACTAATGCCGCACGCGAATTAAGACGAGTATCCAGAGAGATTGCGAAAGCAAGTATGGCGAGCTTCACTCCTACGATTCCGGCGCCCCACCCCACAACCTCCCGGGGAAAGCGCGGCGATCTGCCGCCAGGAGCAGGCGGCGGAGACGGCGGGCGTCCTGATCCCGGTTCGCCTGACTACGGAGCACGTTTGCGCCGGGCGCGACTCGGATTGGCTGTAGCTCTGACGCCAATCATGATGTTGTTCGTTGCCTTTACCAGCGCCTACATTGTGCGTCAGGGGCTGCCAACCTTCGATCCGAACACCAACACCGTGGTGCACGACTGGATCCCCGTGCGGCTGCCCACACTTTTGTTTCTCGTCAATACGTGTGTGCTGCTGTTGAGCAGCGTAACCATCGAGCGTGCGCGGCGGCAGCTTCGGCGGCAAGTCGCGCTCGAACCCGTGCAGTCCATTCCAGGAGTATCGCTTGGAACGGAAAGGAAATTTCCCTGGCTGGCGCTGACCATTGTTCTTGGATTGTGTTTCCTGGCCGGACAATGGTTGGCGTGGAGTGATCTGGCGGCTCGCGGGTTCTACGTCGCTACGGGCCCCAGCAGTTCCTTCGTGTATCTGCTCACCGGCGCGCACGCCGTGCATCTGCTCGGAGGAATCCTGGCCCTGCTGGCGGCCGGAGTGTCCGTCGTGTTGAACCGGCCTTTGGCATCGCGCCGGATTGTAGTCGATGTCACGGCCTGGTATTGGCATTTCATGGCTCTGCTGTGGATTTACATTCTGGCTCTGCTGGAGTTCGCACGCTAGCCAGACCACACGAGCCAGACAAGGAGACTGAACGCATGGCGGAAGCTGCCTTGCCGCAGAACCGGGCGGCGATCGATACCTCGGCGATCTACGAGCCGTCGCTGTTTGGCACGTATTCGAAGAAAATCGGGATGTGGCTGTTCCTGCTCTCCGACTCGCTGACTTTCGGCGCGTTGTTGTATGCCTACAGCTACGGACGCGTCTCGATCTCAAATTGGCCAACGCCGTTCCACTCCGGGAGCATCGTCAATGCCACCATCATGACCGCGTTCCTGTTGACCAGTTCGCTCACCATGGTCCTCGGAGTCAATGCGGCGGCACGCGGAAACGACAAGGCCCGGGTCCTCTGGCTGTTGGCTACCATGGCGTGCGGCTTAGGTTTTATCGTTCTCCACGCCAAGGAATGGAGCAACCTGATTACCGAGGGTCTCCGCCTACCCATCTTCCCGGCAGTTCCGAACCAGCAGGTTGCGTCCGAGTTCGTCAATGTATCCAAAGAGGTGCCCCAGTTCGCGGCCACATTTTTCGGGCTGACTGGAATGCACATGCTGCACGTCACGCTGGGAGTGGTTTATCTCGGTGTCATTGCGCTGCGGCGTAAGTTCATCCCGATTCTTTTCGCGCTCTGGCTGGTGGCGTGGCTGGCGACACCCGCTTACAGTCCGTTCCACTACGGGGCTCACGTGCTCCTGATTGCGGCGCTCGTGTGCTCCCTGATTTTGTGGCTGAAGCCGAAAGTGTATGACGCCGCCGATGTCGAGGTGGCCGGGCTGTACTGGCACTTTGTGGACCTGGTGTGGATGTTCATTTTCCCCCTGGTCTACATCATGTCGACCAAGATCACTTAGGAGCCAGGAAAGATAAAGTTATGGAAGACGCCGTTCAGCAGGCAATTGAACAACGGGTAGCCGAAGAGCAACGCCACCACAGTGTCACTCCCTTTTTCTGGGTGTGGGGAGTGCTTCTGGTTCTGACGGCAATCGAAGTTTACCTCGGCTATCAGAACATGGAGCCCAAGCGCATGCTGTCGATCCTGATGTGTCTGTCGATCGTCAAGGCGGCGCTGATCATCGGATATTTCATGCACATGAAGTACGAGGTGTCGCGCATGAAGTACCTCACGATGTGCTCTCTGGTGTTTTGTCTGGCGATGATGATGGTCTTCTTTCCGGACGCCTTCCGCATTCTCTCGCTGGGGGTAAAGTGAGAGCTTCAGTCGAACGCGCCGTGCTGGTTGGGCTTCTGTGCTTGTGGGCGGTCCCCGCTTTCGCGCAAGGCTGTGCCATGTGCTACAGCACGACCTCGGCAACTTCCAAAGATGGGCAAAAGGCCATTGGCAAAGCCGTCGCAGTCCTGGTGGCTCCGACGCTTGGAGTGATGACTGTGGGCGTGGGGCTGGCTTTTCGCTATGGCAGGAAGCGTGACCGGGAACAAAATCTCGACGACAATTCTGGCACCCTATAAGCTCAGTCCGAATTCGCAGTCACTTCAGAATGTCCGGAAAGATGCACTCCAGCGCACCCGCCGTGCGGATTCTTCTTGCGTCCGATTGCCGCCGCGCCTGCCCTTAACTGGCAAAATACAGCGCGGCGTAGTACGCAAGCACTCCGAAAGCTACGATCCCACAAATTGCGTAGCCAGTGAAAATCCACGTATTGCGATCTTCGTGCTGAACAGCGTGCTCGGCAGGTTGTGGATTCCCAGGTTTCGTCCCAGTGGCCGGTGCATCCATCGAAGGCTCCTGAACGTTCTGAATTTGACTCGTCTGTAAAACGAACCACCCGCGGCCCCATCACGGATGGGACGGGCTGAATTGTACTCCGGAACAGAGCCGAAAGCAGATAAAAATTTGCCGGGGGTGGCTGGCGCGCCAAGCCCAAACGAGCGCCAAGCCCGGACGATGGCTTCGCTCAGCCGGGATATCGTCCTGTAATATACCCTTCCAACTCCTGGATGGTTTGCGCCTGACCGGAGATGATCCAGCGCACGAGGTCGCCAATCGACACCACTCCCACAACCACGTCGTCCTCAACGACGGGAAGATGACGAAAACGCTGGTTCGTCATAATGGCCATGCATTCATCCACCGTGTTTTGAGGAGTAACGAAGACCACCGGGCTGGTCATGATCTCCCGCACCAGCGTCTCCTTCGAGGAGTGCCCCTTGAGGATCACTTTGCGGGCGTAGTCGCGCTCCGACAGGATGCCGACCAAGCTGTTCTCGGATATCACAAGCAGTGCGCCGATGCTCTCCACCGCCATCTTCTCCACGGCCTCGTAGACGGACTGTTCGGGCGTTACCGACAGGACCCGATTGCCGCCCTTGCTCTTCAAAAGCGATTCAATTGTATCGGTGATTTTCATGAAGTACCGGCGATCGTGTCCCCATCCATCCTTCCGCTAAGAAAAGCCCCTGCGCAAGCAGAGGCCTTTTCCCAAACCAGGTTACAAAAATCAGGCTCGCAAAAACCACGAACCCGCTTATGCGACTTTCACGAAAATAATCACGAGTGTGAACAACACCAGCGACTCGATGAATGCCAGGCCCAGAATCAGCGCCACCTGAATGCCAGTCCGCGCCGCCGGATTGCGTCCGAGCGCTTCGCAGGCCGCCGACGCGGCTCGCCCCTGGCCCTGCGCCGCCAACCCGGCTGCGATGGCGATCGCGAAACCAGAAGTGATTGCCACCCAGTTGGTCGAACCCGCCGCGCCCGCGCCCGTCTGTGCAAACGCCGGTAGAGCCAGGACCGAGAACATGATCATCACGAACAACAACAGCACGATTTTCCGCATTTTTCTCCTTAATGAATCGCCCCCAGTGGGTGGTTGACGCCGTGCTCAAGCGAGCCAGCGCCCTCACGCTGTGTGGCGGTGTCAGGTCTCAGCCCTCAGGAAAACCTCACCCTTGAATTTCGTGAGTCCGGACACGTCAATCTGCTTTTGACTTCAAAAGCGTGAAAATTGTACACCGATCCCGCTTTTCGCCGCCAGTGTGAAAATGATTTTCATCGGGAGCGCCCCGCATCGCTACCGGTGTGGCGCGGGCGCCTCCGCAGGCGAAAAGCAGCGAGCTTCCGAACATCCTGGTCGAACGCCCATCCGAGTTCCCACCCGCCTTGACCTCGGATGGATGCTTCGACTGCGGCAGAGTTTCGCCTGCGCCTGCGCCGCACCACCTTCGCGAGCCGATTCCTTTCTGCCCTTGCGCCCGGCGCCCGCATCCTCGAAGATGTTCTGTACCCTATGCAAGATATCGCCCCACCTCCGGCCGGTTCCGCCGAACTCGACGCCTCCGCGCTTGCAGCCGCTCTCCGCCGCCACCTTCGCGGAGAGGTCCGCTTCGACTCGGGCAGCCGGGCCCTCTACGCAACCGACGGCTCCAATTACCGCCAGGTTCCGATCGGCGTCGTCGTTCCGCGCGATAAAGAAGACGTTCTCGCCGCGGTTTCCCTCTGCCGCGACCACCGCGCTCCACTGCTGGCACGCGGAGGAGGCACGTCACTCGCCGGACAATGCTGCAACGCCGCAGTCATCCTCGACTTTTCGAAGTACATGGCAGGCATCCTCGAAATCGATCCCGCGCGACGCATCGCGCGCGTCGAGCCCGGCGTCGTTCTCGACAATCTTCGCGCGGCCGCCGAGAAACACCATCTCACCTTCGCGCCCGATCCCGCTACCCACGACCGCTGCACACTTGGAGGCATGATCGGCAACAACTCCTGCGGCGTGCACTCCATTATGGCGGGCAAGACGGACGACAACATCGAGGCGCTTGAGATTCTCACTTACGGCGGTCAGCGCATGCACGTCGGCACGACCAGTGGAGACGACTTCGACCGCTTCGTTCTGGAAGGCGGCCGCCGCGCCGAAATCTACACCGGCCTCAAGTCCATCGCCGACCGCTACGGCGACGAGGTCCGCCGCCAGTTTCCGAACATTCCGCGCCGCGTCTCCGGATACAACCTCAACCACCTGCTCCCCGAAAACGGTTTTCACGTGGCGCGCGCTCTGGTCGGCTCCGAAGGCACGTGCGTCACGGTCATCGAAGCTACCTGTCGCCTGGTCGAGAGTCCGCCGGCGCGTGCGCTCGTCGTCATCGGGTGGCCCGACATCTATCTCTGCGCCGACCACGTCCCCGAGATCATGGAGCATCGCCCCATCGGCCTCGAAGCCTTTGACGACATCATGGTCGACGCGAGCCGCCGCAAACGCGTGAATCTCGAAGGCCTCGCGCTGCTGCCCGAAGGCGGTGGATGGCTGATGGTCGAATTCGGCGCCAACACCGCCGCCGAAGCCGAATCGCAGGCGCACCATCTGATGGAGACGCTCGATCGCTCCGCGGCTCCTCCCAACCTGCGCCTGTTCACCGACCAGCAACAGGCCCGGCGCATTTGGGAGGTCCGCGAGTCGAGCCTCGGCGTGACTTCGCACGTCCCCGGCGAACCGCTGCGCTGGGAAGGTTTCGAGGATTCCGCCGTCGCGCCCGAAAAACTCGGCGCTTATCTTCGCGATCTGCGCCGGCTGATGCAAGCCTTCCACTACGCAGGTTCGTTTTACGGACACTTCGGCCACGCCTGCATTCACACCCGCATGGATTACGATCTTGAATCGACCGAAGGCGTCCGCAAGTTCCGGCAGTTCATGGAGGAGGCGGCCGACCTTGTCGTCCGCTACGGCGGCTCGCTCTCCGGCGAACACGGAGACGGGCAGGCCCGCGCCGAGCTTCTTCCCAAAATGTTTGGGCCTGAAATTATGCAGGCCTTCCGCGAGTTCAAGGCGCTCTGGGATCCCGATTGGAAAATGAACCCGGGCAAGCTCATCGAGCCTTATCGCCTCGACGAAAATCTCCGGCTCGGCGCGGGCTACGATCCCTGGCAGCCCGAGACGCATTTCAAATTTCCTGACGACCACGGCAGCCTGGCGGCCGCCACGCTGCGCTGCGTCGGAGTCGGCAAGTGCCGCCGCGAGGGAGGCGGAGTCATGTGTCCGAGCTTTCGCGTCACGCGCGACGAAGAGCACTCCACCCGCGGCCGCGCCCACCTGCTCTGGGAGATGACGAAGGGCGACGTCATCAAAGACGGCTGGCAGAACGAGGCGGTGAAAGAATCGCTCGATCTTTGTCTTGCCTGCAAAGGCTGCAAAAGCGATTGCCCGGTCGGGGTCGATGTAGCGACCTACAAAGCGGAATTTCTGTCGCATTACTACGAAAGCAATCGTCGTCCGCTGAATGCGCTGGCGCTTTCGAATTTTGACCTGTGGGTTCGAGTCGCCTCGCATGTGCCGGGCCTTGTGAATATCACAACGCAGCTTCCCGGTCTGCGCGACCTTGCCAAGCTGGCCGGCGGAATCGCTGCCCAGCGCCGCATTCCACCGTTTGCTCCGCAGACGTTTCAGCAGTGGTGGGAGCGTCGCGGAGCTTGGCTCCGCCAGACAGCCGAGGGCGGCCGTCCCCACCTCGATCGTGGCAACTCGGTGCTGCTTTGGGCTGACACTTTCAATAACCACTTTCTTCCCGCGACGGCTAGGGCGGCCACCGAAGTCCTCGAAGCAGCGGGCTTCGACGTCACCATCCCGCACGCTCACCTTTGCTGCGGGCGCCCGCTTTACGACGTCGGCATGCTGGACCGCGCCAAACGCTTGCTCCTACAGATCATGGACGAGCTTCTCCCCGAAATCGAAGCCGCAACCCCCATCGTCGTCCTCGAACCCAGTTGCGCCGCCGTCTTTCGCGACGAACTCGCTAACCTTTTCCCCAAGGACGAACGCGCGCAAGCTCTCTCGAAACAGGTCTTCCTGCTCAGCGAATTTCTCGAGCAACGCGCAAACCAGTTCCCGCTTCCGAAGTTGCCGCGCCGGGCGCTGATCCACGGGCACTGCCATCACAAGGCCATCATGAAGATGACGGCCGAAGAATCGGTCCTCAAGCGCTTGGGCATCCACTTCACCGCGCCGGCTCCCGGATGCTGCGGAATGGCGGGAGCCTTCGGTTTTGAAAAAGAAAAATACGAGCTCTCGAAAGCCATCGGCGAACTCGAACTCCTGCCCGCCGTCCGCCAGGTTCCGACCGACTGGCTCATCATCGCCGACGGTTTCAGTTGCCGCGAGCAGATTGCCCAGGAAACCGATCGCCACGCCCTGCACCTCGCCGAAGTTCTCCAGATGGCCCTCCGCGAAGCAACCGAAACCCCGGAAGGCTTCCCGATGTTTGATCCCGCGCCGCAACACTATCCCGAAGACGCCTGGATGAGGCCGCACCAGGCGGCCATCGAAAAGTCCATGAAGCGAACCGGCCTGGCCGTGGCTGGAATCGCCGCCGGAGCGGCGCTCCTGTTCGCGCACGCTCGCCGACGCTAGTTTCGCTTGGCGCAGGCGGCGCTCGGGCGCTAGTGCTCCACTTGGACGGGCGAGACGTCTGTCCCCCCACGAGCCGGGGAGAGTCTTCCCGCCAATCTATTGACAGATATAGACTTGCTTGCCCACTCCCCATCCGGTCCGCTTTCTGGGACAATAGACACAGACACTGGGGCCTCGCCGTAGCGGCTTTCGGTCGCACCGCAGATCGCGCCGCGCAGCTCAGAAGAGCGGATCGCAGAAAGCTGGAACTTCATGGAAACCGCAAACTCCACCGTCATCGTCGCCATTCCAGCCCCGACGCCGACCCAGTCCCCATCCATCGCCCAGAACAAATCGCTGCAAGGTTCAGTCCTGGTCCTGATCCAATTCGACGTCTGTGAGGAGATCAACCTCGACGCCCTGCGCGACATTTTCGGGGCCCGACGCCAGGAGGCTAGCTTCAAGCACCCTGCTCCTGGATATGTCCGCTTTGAGCGGGCTCCCGTCGTCGAACCGGTCGAGCCGCTGATCCTGGAAAGCGGCGAGCGGCTTGACGTGCAGATCAAGTATTACGATTACGGCGTGCTGAGCGTGGTCTTCGAACTGCCTTTTTCTGGCGATTGGGACACGCTCGTCCGGCTGGCCAGCCGGTGGGTTTGGGACACGGATTTCACCAGCTTCGCCCAGAAGATCGTCAAACAGAAAATCGAGCGCGCCCGCCCCGCGCTGGTCAAGCTTTACGACAGCTGGCTGCATGAAGATTATTTTGTCTTTCATGTGCGCGACATCGCCGGCAATCCGTCCGCTGCTGAACTGCTCTCGACCGAGGGGGGACGAATTGCCCAGATCGTGCGCGGCGAAAACGTTCCGCTCTCCGACGGCGAGCAGCAGGAAATCATGCAGTCGAAAATCTCCTACTATCCGAACGACCTGGCCGTGATCAGCTGGAACGGAGCGTTTCTCTACGACTCCGCGGCCGGGGCGGAAACTGTCATTCAGCTGCTGGAATATGCCAACTCGCAGCTCCTCGAATTCCGCCATTACGACGAACTGCTGACGCGCGAACTGAAAAGCGTCTACGATTTCATGGATAGCGGTTCGACCGGCATCCTCGCGCGCTGGCGCACCGCCAAACGCGCCACCCGCCTGCACACCGTCCTGCTCGATGTGGACGAACTGACCGAGCGCGCCGACAACGCCATCAAGTTCCTAAGCGACATGTTCTCGGCCCGCCTCTACAAAGTTGCCGCGTCCAAGATCGGCGTCACCGACTACAAAAACCTGGTCAACCAGAAAGTCCACACCGCCGAAGAGCTCTACCGCTTCATGGTGGAGCAATTCCACCAGAGCCGGGCGTTTGTGCTGGAGTTGATGGTGGTGATTATTTTGATCATTGATTTGATCTGGCTGTTTAAGGGACGTACTCCGGTCTGAGGAGCCGTTCCCAGTTCTCAGTCAAATCAAAACCACTTCTGGACCGGCATCCTCGTTCGGGGTCTGTCCGATTCAGCGCCGCTTGAGCTCCCAGACGCAAAAATGCCCGGGATTCTTTTCGAATCTCGGGCACCTTAGTTCTCGTTATCGCTAAGAGCGTACCCTAGACAGCAGTAACGTTCTCCGCTTGCCAGCCTTTGGGGCCTTTGGTCACGTCGAACTGCACGGTTTGGCCTTCTTGCAGGCTCTTGAAGCCGCCAGCTTGAATAGCGGAGAAATGCACGAAAACGTCTTCGCCATTTTGACGGCTGATGAAGCCGTAGCCTTTGGCGTCGTTAAACCACTTCACTGTTCCTTGTTCTGCCATTGATGTTCCTTTTTCTTGTTTATTGAAATGTGCTGAGGTGATTCGCTGCTGTAGAGGGGGTGACGCTGGTTGGCGATACCGACCTTCAACTGCTTGTGAGTCAAACTTAGCGACTTCTAGTGTAGCACGGTGAGCGGGGAAAATGCTCTAAATTTTCATGCGGTGGCGACGAGGGGCGGGGTTGGTTCCGATAAGTTATTGTGGCTCAATGACATGGAAACGCCTTCGAGGGCGGCGTTGCCGGCGAGTGCCGAGCTTGGCTCGGGCTGGACCGCTGAGGGCGGCCGTCGCTTACGTGTGACTTGCTGCTCTGACCGAATTCGCTGGGGTTACGATGTACATGGCTCGACATACATTTCTGCGACATACATGCCCATGATTGCTTTCCTTACGCTCGAACTTCGTATCGAAGCGGCGCAGTCGCTGAAGGACAAGCGCCAGGTCACACGCAGCCTCAAGGATCGGCTCCGTTCTTCTTTCAACGTCTCGGTCGCCGAGCTCGAGCCCAGTCCTGTTTGGAATCAGGCCACCATCGGCGTGGTCAGCGTCTCCGGCTCTCGCGACTACCTCGACGGGCTGATGAAAAACGTCGAGCGCGCTGCGACACGCATCGCCAACAACGCTGGCGCCGAAGTCACTGACTCGTTTGTCGAGTTCCTCTGAAGTTGGGCCCGTTCCAAAACCTGCGCGAACCAGAGTTCTTCAGGAATCGGTCGTGCCCTAAGCAAAACATTAGGACACTCCCCGGCAGTCTGAAGACCGTCCGGGTAGCGCCCTTTCTGATATCCTTACGAGTTTTCCTCCATTCGAGGTATGCCGTGGAGCATCGTGGCCAGAAATATCATCGCGGACGGCTGAGCGAGGCCATCCGCGAAGAGATTGAAACCATCCTCGAAGGCGAACTCCGCGATCCTCGCATCGGCTTGGCCAGCGTCAGCGCCGTGCTCATGGCTCAGGACGCGCGTTCCGCCCGCATCATGGTCAGTGTTGCCGGCGATGAAGCCGAGGCCGAGCGGACGCTCGAAGGGCTCTCCGCGGCCAAGAATTATGTCCGGCATGAACTCGCGGAGCGGCTGCGGCTGCGGCGGCCGCCGGAACTTTATTTCCAGATCGATCGTGCCGATGAATTAGAGAGCCGGGTGGACGAGCTTCTCAACCGTGCCAAAAAACGTAAGCGGAAGGAGGCGGAGCCGAGCCCGTAAAAGGGCGGCTGATTTCTCCTAGAGACGCGGCTTGCCGCGTCTCCCGACGCAGAGTGAGACGGGGCAAGCCCCGTCTCTGCACGAAAAAGCTGGAACACTTCATGCTAGAGCGGGTTCTACAAGAAATTCGCGCGCGTCGCCGCTTTGTGGTGACCTCGCACGCCCGGCCCGACGGGGACGGCATCGGCTCGGCTCTCGCCTGTGGTCAGATCCTGCGCGTGATGGGCAAAGAAGCAGAGGTCGTCATGCATGACGGCGTCCCGCGTATCTATCAGAACCTTCCTTTCGCCGATCGCGTCACTCAGGCCAACACGGTCCCCGCGGACTTCCCCGGGGACGGCGCCGTCATCCTGCTCGAATGCGACAGCATGAAGCGCACGCTTCTCGAGGGGCTCGAAGAATGTTTTCTCATTAATATTGACCATCATGTAAGCGGCCGCAACTTCGCCCACATCAACTGGATCGATTCCACGGTGATGGCCACCGCCGAACTGGTTTATCGTTTGGCCCGTCTCGCCTGCGTTCCGGTCGATCAGGACATTGCCACCTGCCTCTACACAGCGCTCATGACCGACACAGGCTCCTTCATGTTCGAAGGGACCAACGAGCACACCTTCACTGTCGCGCGCGAGCTGGTGCTTGCTGGAGCGGATCCGGCGTTATGTGCGCGCCATATCTATTTCGGACATTCGACTGCCAAGATGCGGCTGCTTGGCGCTGCCCTCTCCAACCTGCATCGCGAAGGTCCGCTCGGCTGGATCTGGGTCACGCAGGAACAGATGCAGCGCTTCGGCGCCCGTGAGGAAGATTGCGAGGGCCTGGTCAACTACGCCCTCTCCATGGCTGACGTGCAAGTCGCCATCTTCTTTCGTGAACTTCCCGATCAGCGCTATCGTGTCAGTCTCCGCAGCAAAGGAGCGGTGAATGTCTCGGCCGTAGCGGAGCATTTCGGTGGCGGCGGTCACAAATGCGCCAGCGGCTGTTCGCTCGATGGACCGCTGGACGTCGCCGTGTCGCGAATTGTGGATCGCCTGCAGGCGGAACCCCGCGCGCGGCCCCTGTAGTCTTGATCGCGAACTGATCAACCTGCCGTTCGTCGTTGGTCGATTAGTCGTTCGCGAAGCTTAAACGAACGAAGCAGTCCCGGCGACCAGCTCACGGCCAATGAATCAAGGAACCAATCCACGAACCCGCACCGACGTTTTGCTGCTGGTGGCGTTCTGCGGATTCCTTTTCTTCCATGGCCTCGGGGCGTTCGGCCTCATCGGGGCCGATGAACCACGCTACGCGCAAGTGGCGCGCGAAATGCTCGATCGCTCCGATTGGGTTACGCCGACGCTCGAAGGCAAACCGTGGCTCGAAAAGCCGGTGCTCTATTATTGGCAGGCGATGATGGCGTTCCGCGTGGGCGGCGCGACCGACCAGGCTGCCCGCCTGCCCGCCGCCTTCGACGCCGCCATGCTCGTCGCTGCGATCTACTTCTTCCTCCGCCGCTTTCGACCCGGCAGTGAGCTTGATGGCGCCCTCATCACGGCCAGTTGCGCTGCTGTCGTTGGATTTGCCCGCGCCGCTGCGACCGACATGCCGCTGGCCGCCGCATTCGCCATTGCGCTGCTTGCCTGGTACGCCTGGTACGAAAGCCGCCGGAACAGCGATCTCGCCGCTTTTTACATTTTTCTGGCGCTCGGAACCTTAGCCAAAGGCCCGGTCGCGCCCGCGCTCGCAGCCGTTATCATTGTTCTCTTTGTCGCCGTAAAGCGTGACTGGCGTGCTCTCGGGCGCACCCTCTGGATCCCGGGCATCGTCCTTTATTTCGCCGTGATGCTGCCCTGGTACATCGCCGTCCAACTGCGCAACCCGGAATTCTTCCGTGTCTTCATCCTCGAACATAATTTCGCTCGCTTCTCCGGGGACGTCTATCACCACCGCCAGCCTTTCTGGTTCTACCTGCCCGTGTTCTTGCTGGCCATGATGCCGTGGACGCTCGTGCTCATCCTCGCCATCGCCGAACGCGCCCGCTTGATCTGGTCCGAGGGCAAAGAGAAAAAGGATTTCTCCGGCGCGGAAGATTCATGGCAGTTATTTCTTCTCATCTGGATGCTTGTACCCATCCTGTTCTTCAGCGCATCGCAATCGAAGCTGCCCGGCTATATTTTGCCCGCAGTCCCGGCCGGAGCGCTCCTGGTCGCCGCATATCTCCGTTCTCGCCGCCGGGAAGCTCGTCCGGGCGAAGATCCGGGCGCAGAAAAGAAGTTTTCGCCTTGGTTCGCCGCCGCTCACGGAGTTCTTTGCGGACTGCTGATTTTTGCTGCTCTCTCCGCTGCCTCCATTGCGATCAATCACCGCGTGTTGTGGGGAACCGCGACCTACGTCGCCGCAGCGATTGCCGCCGTGTTTGCGATTGGCATTTCCGCCGTGCTGCTCTCCCGCGCCGGACTCCGCACGTTGCGCCCGGTAACCATGATTGCCGTGGTGGTAAGCGTAGCCGCCGTCATTCGTTTCGCCGCGCCCGTCATCGACGCTACCCAATCCGCGCGTCCCATCGCCCGAAGCATTCAGGCGTTTTCGCGCGAGGCGGTCCCCATCGCCCTCTACCCCGTCAATCGGGTGCGGGAATACGGCCTCGAGTTCTATCTCAATCGTGCGTCCGAACCATACGAGAGCGGAAATATTCCGCCGGCAGCTCATGTCCTGGTTGCCGCGCAAGGTACGCAATCCCAGGTCGCACAACTCGTTCCCGGACGTCGAGTGTCATACTTAACCAGCATTCCCGCGCAGAAAGTGGATCTGTACTGGGTGGGAAGATAAAAAGGTCTCAGGCGCCAGGCCTCAGGCACCAGGCTCCAAAGTGGTTATAGAATTTGCATCGGGTTTTTCCTGAGACCTAACACCTAACACCTGAGACCTTCCTTCTTATGGAAATTCTCGATCTCCGACATTTCTCTTCCGCCGACCTTCGACCGCTGCTGGAAGATGAGATCGCCATGTGGGGCCGCACGCTTTCCTGGGACTACGCCACCTCGGCTGAGATGATCCTCCGGTACATGGACGCCAAAATCCTCCCGGGCTATGCCGCCATCGAGCGGGGCAGCATCTTCGGCTACTCCTTCTTTGTCTATGAGCAAAATAAGGGCGTTATCGGCGATCTCTTCGTCCGCGAGTCTGTCCGCGACTCGGTCCGCGACGGAGGTCGCGGTCCTGACCGCCACGAGGTCGAAGAACGATTGCTCACGCACGTCATCGAAACCCTGCAGCAGTCGCCCGGCATCCATCGCGTGGAGGCGCAGTTGCTGGCACACCACACCGGAGAAGTCTCGCGTCCTTTTCTGCAACAGGGCTTCAGCCGGCATCCTCGCGTCTTCATGAATTTTGACATCGGCAAGCATCCGCAGGCTTCGCTACCGGCGCTGCCGCCCCAGTTTGAAATCCGTCCCTGGTCCGAGCAGGAATACCAATCCGCCGCCGCGCTGATCACCGCCGCCTACCGCGGCCATGTCGATTCCGAGATCAACGATCAGTACCGCACCCTCACCGGCTCGCTGCGTTTTCTCAACAACATCGTGCGCTTCCCCGGATGCGGCGCTTTCGATCCCCAGGCATCCTTCGTGGTCCTCGAGCGCCGCAACCGAACGCTGATCGGCCTGATCCTCTGCTCGCGGGTGCGTCCCGACGTTGGGCACATCACGCAGGTGTGCGTGCTCCCTGAACACCGCTCTGCCGGCCTCGGCGAAGCTCTGTTGGCCGCCTCAACCAAGAATCTCCGCGACCGGGGATTCCATTTCATCTCGCTGACGGTGACGGAGGCGAACGATCGCGCCATTGCGCTGTATCAACGCATCGGCTATGAATCGACGAGGGTGTTCGACGCCTTTGTGTGGGAAGGATAAAGATTAAATAGAGAACCGGGCTCGCCCCGTCTCCCCGCGCGGCGGGAGACGCGGCGAGCTGCGTCTCTACGGGAAATAGGGACGCAACTCTTAAATTTGCGCCGAACCGCCATCGACGAACAGCTCAATACCAGTGACAAAGCTGCTGTCGTCGGAAGCGAGGAACACCGCCGCTTTGGCGATCTCATCGGAATTGCCCATCCGCCCCATGGGAACGGTGGCGATCATGGCCGCCTTGAACTGCTTGGTTTCTTCTGCGTTCTTCCCCAGGGAATCGACTCCGGGCGTATCGATTGGACCGGGGCTGATGGCGTTGACCCGGATCCTGCGGTCTTTCAAATCGGTCGTCCAGGAACGTGCAAACGAACGCACCGCAGCCTTGGTTGCGCTGTAAACGCTCAGTGCCGGCACACCCTTCATGGAAACAATCGAAGCGTTCAGGATGACGGACCCTCCGTCGGCCAGCAAAGGAAGCGCCTTTTGCACGGTGAAGAGAAGTCCTTTGACATTCGAGCCGAACGTCTTGTCAAAGTGTTCCTCGGTGATCGCTCCCAAAGGAGCGAATTCGCCGCCGCCGGCGTTGGCGAAGACAATATCAATGCGCCCTGCCCTCTGCTTGACCGTCGCGTACAGCCGGTCGAGATCCGCAAGGTTCGCCACGTCGCCTTGAACTCCAATAACGTTCTTGCCGATCAACTTGACGGCTTTATCGAGTTCACTTTGACGGCGACCGGTGATGAAGACCTCGGCACCCTCCTTGACGAAGCGCTCGGCGGTGGCAAGGCCAATGCCGCTGTTGCCTCCGGTGATGACGGCTACTTTCCCTTCGAGCTTTCCCATAATGTTGCCCCCTTCGATCCCCGATTTTCGTTTCTGTACCGTACAATACAGATGTGCCGGGTAGCGGCCAGGGCTCATATTTATTTACCGATAGGTATACAACGGGCATCCAATGCGTATGAAGCAGAAGAAAACAGCGCGAGCCCTGGGACGTCCGCGGTCTTTCGAGCCGGGCGAAGCGCTGGACGCGGCGATGAGAGTATTCTGGTGCAAAGGCTACGAGGGTGCTTCGCTGTCCGACCTCACGAGAGCCATGGGCATCAATCGCCCCAGCCTTTATGCGGCCTTTGGCGATAAGGAATCGCTGTTTCGCAAGGTGCTCGACCGTTACGACAAGGGTCCGGCAGCCTATGTGCGAGAAGCGCTGAATCAGCCGACCGCGCGGGCCGTTGTTGAGCGACTGATGGTGGGAGCCGCGGAGCTGGGGACCGCCTCAGGCAATCCGCGGGGATGCCTCTTTGTCCAGAGCGCGCTCGCGTGCGGCGACAAAGCAGAAGGTATTCGAAACGATCTCATTCTGCGCCGTGACGCGGGAGAGAAGGCCGTCCGCCAGCGTCTGAAGCGCGCGCAGGCAGAAGGAGACCTGCCGCGGGATGCCAACCCCGCCGATCTTGCCCGCTATGCGGTGACGGTGATTCAGGGGATCGCGGTTCAGGCCGCCAGCGGCGCAGCCCGCCCTGAACTGCGGCGAGTGATCCAAACTGCACTGCGAGCTTGGCCGAGGTGAGCCAGTTCATTTCCCGCCGGGCGAGATCCGCCTTCCCTGCCAGCGAAATCCCGGAATGTGGAACGATGCCCTCGCCCCGGCCGAGCGCCCACCTTATGTGGAGACCGGTTAAATGGGCTGGGGTTCTGTATTCCTGGCGGCGGTCACATTGGACGGTTTATCGGTGAACGATTTGCCGGGTTCATAGGCAAACTTCTCGTGCTTTGCGCCAACTCTCCGGATGGCGTCATGCCAGCCGTCGTCCCAGCTGATGCGCGCTTCCCCATCCACCACGGTCCAGGTGCCGTGGCTTGATCCAATCGATTTTTTGGCCTCGCCGTCCGCTTCGAGCGTGATATAGAAATTGAATCCATTGCCCTCGCCCACCTCCCACTTGCCTAGAAAGTGGTTCCGGCTGGGCACGAAAGCGCTCGCCGAGGTTTCGAATTCGATGCGCGCGATGTCTGTGGCAGGAACGTCTTGTTCGCGTCCACTTTTGAAAACGATCATCACCGGTGTCTTGAATTCGATGCGCGCGATGTCCGCAACAAGCAGACTTTGCCGGTGTCCGTCTTTGAAGACGATTACGATCGATCTGCGGTCGTTGGCAGGCTCAGCTCCAGATGTTCCGAGGGCGCCGGCGGCTCCAAGGGTAAGTATCGCCAGAAGACAAACGGCTTTGACCGGACTGCGCATGAGCTCTCTCCTCACGAATTCCGGGAGCGGGATACACCCTTCCCGCAAGATGGTACGCAGGATGACGCAAATTTGTTCCAGGAACCTGCTCTGTAGGCTGGTCGGGGGCGCTTTTCGAGAGGAGCGCAAAAAACCTCCGCGTCGTCCTTCCCCGTGACAACGCAGAGGATTTGAGATGGAAACCGGAGTCTCGATGCAAGCTTCGCGAGCCACGGACCCTTCGATCTCAGTTGGACGCAAGCACATCGCCGAGGGGGCTGGCTGTGAATCCAAGCCAAGTTGGCTTCCACCACATAGAACGAGAATTCCGGCCAATTCCCTTCACGCCGGGGAGGGAAAAACGCAATTCTCTCCAGCCGCGAGCCTCTGACAACCTGCCTGACCTGCTCTATCACATTGACGCGACAGGGCTTAACGACGAAGGAGGTTCTTCGCGAGGAACAGCACATTCGCCGGGCGCTCGGCCAGACGCCGCATAAAGTATGGATACCATTCAGTGCCGAACGGGATGTAGACGCGCACCCCCCAGCCATCTTTTACCAGGCCCTGCTGCAGGTCGCGGCGGATGCCGTATAGCATTTGGAATTCAAACGCGTTGCGCGGAATGTTCTCACGCGCGGCGAAGACCTTGGCCTCTCGAATAATCGCCTCGTCGTGGGTCGCGAGCCCGTGATATACGCCGCTTTTCATCAGCGTCTTCATCAGCTTCACGTAGCTGGCGTCAACCTCGGACTTTTTTTGGAAGGCGATGTCTTCGGGCTCCTTGTATGCGCCTTTGCAGAGCCGTACGCGGATACGCTCGGAGAGCAACTTCTCGATATCGGCCTCGGCACGCCGCATGTACGACTGGATCACCGCCCCCACGCCGCCCTCGTTGCCCGGAACCCGGTGGAGCTCGTGAACGAAGTCGAGGGTACGCTGCGTGTAGGGCGATCCTTCCATGTCGACGCGAACAAAATTCTTGGGTGACATGCCGGCCGCCTTCGCGACCAGCCCGCGGACGATTTCGTAGGCCATCGTCTCGTCCACGTCGAGGCCCATGTGGGTCAGCTTCAGGCTGACATTTGCGTTCAGCTTGTGGGCGGCGATTTCGTCGAGCAGGTCGTGATAAAGCCGGGCGCTGGCGCGGGCTTCGTCAGCGTTGGTGACGTTCTCGCCCAGATTGTCGATGGAGACGCCGGCGCCAAATTGATTCACCGCGGCGGCGGCGCGAATCGCGTCGGCCACCTCTTTGCCGGCGACGAAGCGGGCGGAAGTGCGCTGGCCGAGGCGGGAGCGCTCGGCGAATCCTCGCAAAGACCGGCTCTCTGACAGTGCAATAAAAACTGCCCTCAGCACGGTGCACCTGATTTTCGCGGGTTAAGGCTGCCAGAGGAGCGCATTCGCATTGTTGGGCATTACAGTATTTTCTATCACATTTTCGGTAGAGACGCGGCTTGCCGCTTCTCCGCCCGGGCGTGACGGCGCAGGCAAGACGGGGCAAGCCCCGTCTGTTCACGAGCCGGAAATCCAGCGCATCCAGCGGTCGTGTAGAATTAGCGTTTGTATATGGACCTGTCCGCCATCCAGCAAGCTCTGCGCGAGCGCAATATCGACGCCTGGCTTTTCTACGATCATCACCATCGCGACCCGATTGCTTACCGTGTTCTTGGGCTGCCGGATGGGCTCATGGTCACCCGGCGCTGGTACTACCTGATCCCCGCCAAAGGCGAGCCCGTCAAGCTGGTTCACAAGATCGAGTCGGGACACCTCGATCGCCTGCCCGGCTCCAAGAAACAGTACGCCGGATGGCAGGAACTGTTCTCCGGCTTGAAGCAGATGCTGGCTCCGCATCGCGATGTGGCGATGCAGTATTCGCCCAACAACTTTGTCTTCACGATTTCCATGGTGGACGCGGGGACGGCGGACATGATCCGCGGGCTGGGCAAGAACATTGTCAGCGCGGCGGACTTGATCGCGCAGTTTGAATCGACCCTGACGGACGAACAGATCAAGTCGCACTTCGCGGCGCGCGATGTGATTGACGCGCTCACCGCCGAGGCTTTCAAGGAAATTGGACGTCGCGTGCGCGGCGGCGGCACGCACGAGCATGAAATTCAGCAGTGGTTCATGGAATCGTTCCAGCGCGAAAACATGGTGACCGACGATGCCCCGATCGTCGCCGTGAACGCCAATAGCGGCAATCCGCACTACGAGCCGAGTGCCAGCCGGCCGGTGCCGATTCGCGAAGGCGATTTTGTTCTGCTGGACGTGTGGGCGAAGAAGAACACGCCGGGTGCGGTATTCTACGACATCACGTGGGTGGGATTTGTGGGCGAGGCTCCTTCGGACCGGCAGCGCGAGATTTTCAAGATTGTGAGCGAGGCGCGCGATATCGGCGTGAAGACGGTGCAGGATGCCATCTCTGCCGCCAGGCCGATCGCCGGATGGGAAGTGGATCAAGCGGTGCGCGCCCACATCAAGAAGTCGAAACACGGAGATGACTTCATCCACCGCACCGGCCACTCGATTGCCACCGAGGTGCATTCGAACGGCGCGAATATGGATGATCTGGAAATTCACGACGAGCGGCGTATTCTGCCCAATTCCTTGTTCTCGATCGAGCCCGGGATCTACCTGCCCGAGTTCGGCGTACGCCTGGAAGTGGATGTGCTGGTGCGACCGGGAAGCGCCGAGGTCACTGGTAAAATCCAAAGAGAGATCGTGACCATCTGAATGGCCAAGCTGACGATAGATAAAAAGACAGATAAAACGATAGATCGAGCAAGAACTGCGCCAGCAGTGACGGAGCCGGAGTATCCGCTCACGACCATGGCGGTGGTCGCGCCGCTGGTGGGCTGGCTGATTCCGGGCGGCGGACACATCCTGCTGAAGCGCTATGGGCGCGGCATTCTGCTGCTGGTGTCGGTGGTCGCGATGTTTCTGATTGGTTTGGGCATGCAGGGGCGAATTTACAAGCCGAACGGTGGAGACATCCTCGACATACTGGGCTTCGTTGGCGACGTGGGCTCAGGGGCGCTCTATTTTCTGGCTCGCATCATGGATTGGGGCAACGCGATGGCGGCGAATGCGGCGGCGGATTATGGCAAGACGTTTCTGATTGTGGCCGGCCTCTTGAACTTCATCGCGGCGGCGGATGCGCACCACATTGCGTTGGGGAAGAAACCGTGACCATCAACTTATCGCACTTCTCGGCCGCGGTGGTATTCGCGCTGTTCGCCTCGGTGGTTTTCGGCATCACGCAGAAAAATTCGACCATCGAACAGGTAAAGTACGGTCTCCAGTGCTTCGCCATGTTCGTAGGTGGAGTTTTCCTGGCAGGATGGGTAATGGCGCTGATTCGACGGTAGTGGGGCGCCCTGCCGCCAGTTCCCAGTTCTCAGACTAAATTCCAGCGGAATCGAGAAGTAGCTTCGCATCAGGGCTTCGCTTCAGCGATGCCGTCATCTCATTCACCATCAGATGCCCCATGCGGGGCGGCGCCTCATTCTTCGGGCGGTTCGGCTTACCAGCTGTCGCCGGGGGCGAGCGGAAGATGGGCGGCTCCGCCGAGGATGAAACGTTCCCGCGGCGAGAACGCTTGTTTGTACTGCTCCGAGTTGATGAGTTGGTCGCGCTCGTCAGGCGTCAGGTCGCGCATGCCGCGGATCGCCCGATTGACGGCCTGGCGGCGGTCGGGCGGCAACTGCCTGAACTGCTGAAAGACCTGGCGCGCGTGCTGTTTCTGATTTTGAGTCAGGTGCTCCCAGGTCTCCATGCGGTTGAGCACGCGTTCCTGCTGTTGCGGAGGCAGGCTGGAAAAATGCTGCAGTTTGTTTTGCAACCGGGCTTGCTGTTGCGGTGGAAGCCTCCGGAACTGCGAATCGTTTTCGAGCGCGCGGCGCTGCTGCGCGGGCGGCAGATCTTTATAGCGGCGAAGCCAGTTTCCGGCGTGCCCGGGCTGATTTTGCGGACGATGCGCTTCATTGGGGCGGCCGGAGTTCGGAGGACCTTCTTTCTGAAACCGGCGCCATTGCCCATCCGAACGTTGGGGTTGCGGACGCGGTTGCTGCGAAGGTTGCGCCGGCAAACGCTGTACTTGGGCGAACGACGACGTCAGCAGCAGCAGCGCTCCGAGACCGCCCGCAATGTACGCCCTTCCCAACATGCCTTGGTCCCCTCGTCCGTCGCCGCCAACGGACAACCCGCCTCACGTAAGCGGAACTTCTTAGCCTGCAGCGGCCGGGCTTGCCCGATCTCTGCCGCGAGAGACGCGGCGAGCCGCGTCTCTACAGAAAATTCAGGCTCACGGATTCGCGGTTACGTCGTCCTGCACCTGCAGTTCGTCGAGCACATCGAAATCGGCGTACAGCTCGTCGTTCCTCTCGAGCGCCTGCAGATCGCCGACGGCGGTTCCCGGCTGCACCGGCAGACCGAGGGACGGAGGCTTGGTCGCGATGGCTTCCGGCTGGAGAATAGATGACTTGCTGCCAATTCCGATGACCAGCGCTCCGGCAAATACTGCCGCAGCCAGAGACATCGCCCACGCCGGACGCCGCAGCCAACCGAGCCATCCCGCACTGAGCCATGCGGACGCCGGACGCGCCATTTCTTCGCGCAGGCGCGATTGGAAGCGGGTGTCGAAATATGGCGACGGCTCGGGCGCCTGCCATTCATCCAGCAGCGCCATGGTTTTCTCGAAATCGCGCAGATGGGCCGCACAGCCGGCACAGGATGCGATATGTTTTTCAACCTCGGGCTCCCGCGCCGAAGCGTCCATGCCAGCGGCCAGATCCGGCAACCGTTCTCGAATTTGATTGCAATTCATGCTGCTTTCCTCTACTTCCCCGAAACAAACTCTTTCAGCTGCTCGCGCAACGTTTCGTACGCGCGGAACAGCAACGACTTGGTGGCGGACTCGCTCAGCTTCAGAACGCCCGCAATCTCGCGGTAATCCATCTGCTGATACTTGTGCATGATGACCGCCACGCGCTGGCGCTCAGGCAGAGCGTTCACCCGGCTGCGGATGGCCGCCAGCCGCTCGCGCTTTAATATCTGTTCCTCCGCAGTGAGCGAATCGTCGGCCAAGTCGGGCGTCGTGCCCGTTTCCCGGTCCGGTTCATCGAGGCGTACGGTATTTTCCGGACGCTCGTGCCGCGTATCGCGCGCGTGGTTGACGGCCAGGTTGGTCGCGATGCGGTAAAGCCACGTCGTGAACTTGGCGGTCGGCTCGTAGCTGGTGCGCGAGCGGTACACGCGCAGAAATACTTCCTGCGCCAGTTCTTCCGCGGTCGATGGGTTGTGGCACAAGCGGTACATGAATCCAACCATCGGCCGGCGATATTTCTGCACCAGGTAAGCGAAGGCGGATTCATCGCCCGTTTTCACCCGCAGCATCATGTCGACGTCGGAAACGGCGTCTGAACTGACGGCGGAATTTGTCATGGCAGCGGGCGCAGACGGGCGCGCTCCTCGAACGTTCAGCAGCCCGCGATCCATGGCCACGCTGCTCACATCGGTACGAACCCCGTTCGGGGCCGAAAGTTGCGCGTTTTCGGGGGCCGGAACGTGAGGGGAAGTGTTTTCGCGTGAATCACTTGCGGATCGGGAGTCGGGAGTGTCGGAAGCGGCCATGAAAGGGCGATGGAAAGAGGCTATCGGGAGTGGGGGAGGCGGTCAAGAGGCTGGGTGGGTTGGGCTCTCAGGGGTTGATTTCCTCGCAGCCTGCTCCCTGGGGGCGCATATCGCCAATACGTTTTAACTCCTGAGGATCTTCTTGTCCGCGTGCTCATGGCGGAACTTGCCCTGCGGGTTGTACTTCTTTCCCGGGCAATGAACCAACCCGACAGCATGTCATGTCGCTCTCAGACAAGTTTCCAGGGTAGGGCCGAGGTACTCTGTCTCGGCCCGATTCGGACAGATGCCGGAGTGTGTGACGATGGCGGCGTGGAAACCGGTGGTATGCGCCTGACCGTTGCCATTCATGGTTGTAGCGGCATAGGAGTCTGCGGCCGGGGAGGGACCATGAACCGCGCCCAACGTCTGCTCTTTTCGATCCTCGTGCTTTTCACCATCAACGGAACTGTCTTTCCACAAACTTCGTCCACTTCGCTGCAAGGCACGGTAACGGATCCGAGCGGGAGCGCGATCGTCGGGGCTACGGTCGTGCTTGCCAACAGCGAATCGAAGCTGGAACGCACTATGGAAACCGGGACGCAAGGGGAATACCGATTCTTCGCCGTTCCTCCCGGGACTTACTGGCTGACCGTGACCGCGAAAGGTTTTTCCCGCTACCAGCAGAGCGGTCTCGAACTTCTGGTTAGCACCCCGGCTACGGCCAACGTCCCGATGAAGGTAGGAACGGCCAGCGAGAGCGTCACCGTCACCAGCGAGGCTCCCGTCTTGAACCTGGTCGATGCCTCGATTGGCAATCCTTTCAACGAGACCCAAATTAAGCAGATCCCGCTGGACGCACGCAATGTGCCTGACTTACTCAACCTGCAGGCGGGCGTCGCATATACCGGCAATCGTCCGGATATGGACAGCCAGGCCTACAAGGATCAAGACACACGCAGCGGTGCAGTGAACGGGGCGCGAAGCGACCAGAGCAACATTACGCTCGACGGCGTGGACGTGAACGACCTCGCGAACGGCTATGCGTTTACTTCGGTGTTGCCGGTAACGTTGGATTCCGTGCAGGAATTCCGCGTGACAACCACCAACTACAACGCGGACCAGGGAGATGGGTCCGGCGCCCAGGTGGCCTTGATCACCAAGAGCGGCACAAACAATTTTCACGGGTCTGCCTATGAATATCATCGCAACACCTACACCAGCGCCAGCGATTACTTCCTGAAAGCGCCACCAAAGCTGATCCGGAATATTTTCGGCGCATCGGTGGGAGGTCCAATTAAGAAGGATCGCGCCTTCTTCTTCGGCAATTATGAAGGCACTCGGAGACGGGAAGCGACCAGCGTTGTGCGCAACATACCCACTCCCTCCTTCCTCGATGGCGTGATCCAGTACCAGTGCGTGGATACGACCGCATGTCCCGCCAGCGGCGGTGTGTTGGGTTTGAGCGGCAAGAGTTATTCCTACCAGCCAGGGTACTACGCTCTCGGACCGAACGAGATAGGGCAATTTGATCCCGGCAGTCCTCAAGGAATCCAGGGGGTGAACACCGCTCTTCTTAACAGCTACTTCATTCCGACTTTTGCCAATTTTGTTCCGAATGAAACTACTGTAGGCGACGGTCTCAATTACTCCGGATACCGTTTCGCAGCGCCGATCAAACTCAACAACAATGCCTTCATCGTCAAACTCGATTACCACCTCACGGCGAATGGCAAACACACCTTGTTTTGGCGGGGTGCGATGCAGAACATCTTCAATCCCGAGGAGCCCTTCCTTCCCGTCTCCGGAGCCACGCCCGAACAGACTTTGAGCGATCACAGCAAAGGAATGGCCATCGGCTACACGGCGGTCATCAGTCCCACTCTCGTCAACTCATTTCGCTACGGATTCACTCGCCAAAGCTTCGGCGACGTTGGGAACTCGGATACGAAGGGATGGAACATCTTTTACACTCTCGATCAGGGCGTCAGCTACAGTCGCAACTTTCAACTTCCGGTGCACAACCTAATTGATGACGTCTCCTGGACAAAGGGGAGCCACACATTCCAGTTTGGAGGAAATGTCGGCATCGCGCGCGATCCGCGGCTGAGCTATCAACACTCCTGGAACACAGCTTTGGGCGCCACTTTTTGGATGGCTCCCGTAGGCTTCTCCAACACTGGAGGCCAAAGTCCTCTGGACCCGGTCAACTATACGGGCGACCCTAACTACCCAAGCGGCGCACCCGAACCCGGTTCCAGCTCAGCCTACGATTACCCGATGCTGGGCTTGCTTGGCATGGTCTCAGATGTCAAAGCAAACATTAATTACGATCGCCAGGGGAATACCCTAGCGGAGGGCACTCCGATCAAGCGGAACTACGGGTTGAACTGGTACGAACTCTATGGCCAGGACTCGTGGCGGATTAAGCGTAATCTGACGGTCACATACGGTCTGCGCTGGTCGCTGTTTCCACCGCCGTGGGAAGTCAACGGGTTCCAGGCGTCCCCGACGTTCGACCTCGGTCAATACCTGAACCAGAATGGCCGGAACATGAAGAACGGCTTGGGATATGCGGATGGCCCGCTGGTTTCATTCGTCCTGGGGGGACCGGCGAATAACGGACGGGGGTTCTACCATTTCGAAAAGAAGGATTTCTCGCCGCGCATCTCCTTCGCCTACTCTCCGCATCCGGACGGTGGCTGGCTGAAAAAGCTTGTCGGAGACGGTGACAAGACTGTGATCCGTGGAGGGTTCGGCAGAGTTTACGACCGCGCGGGCATGCAATTGATCAGCACCTTTGACGCGAACGCTCCCGGCGGCTTGGGCGCGACCGTGCAAAATCCCTGCTGCCTCCCTGGTACTACCGACGCAGCCGACGTGCCGCGCGTGACCGACGTCAACACTGTCCCCATCGGTTACCTGACTGGGCAGTTGCCAGGCGGAGTTCTGCCTCCTGGACAGTTCCCGCAGACCCCGAATCCGGCCGGAGAAGCGATCACCTGGGGCGTTGACCAATCGCTCAAGACTCCCTACGCTTACACCATCGATTTCTCGATTGGCCGCGAATTGCCCAAACAATTTTCGCTGCAGGTATCGTACGTAGGGCGTCTCGGACGCAACCTGCTTACGCAACGCGATTTGGCGCAGCCTCTCGACCTGGTGGATCCTGCTTCGAAGGTGGACTATTTCGCCGCCGCAACGGCGCTTTCGAAATTGGCGCGAGCCAACACTCCGGTAAGCCAAGTCACGTCGAGCTCTCCCGGCATCGGCAACACGGCTGCCTTTTGGCAGCACTTGATCATGCCGCAAGGATCGAACCAGGCCGGCCTGGTGTCCGGTCAATCCTATGTGCTGCCCTCGGGAGGCACCACCACCGACGTTGTCCAGGCAGCGTACGCGCTCTATACCTCATCGGACACCTATGCTGGGGACGAAGTCGTCGGGCTGGCCAATGTGGACATCTACTACGCGCTTATCGACACTGCGTCGAACTACTACTTCTTCAACGGCAAGGTCGGCGAGGCCTTGAACAATCAGACGACCAGCATGTTCGCGTGGAGTTCGGTCGGCAAGTCGAATTACAACGCACTGCAGGTCAATCTTGCGAAGCGGACCAGTCACGGTGTTCAGTTCGACCTGAACTACACGTATTCGAAATCCATCGACATTACTTCGGGAGCGGCGCGACTTGGCTTCAGTCCAAGCGATAATATCGGGGCGCCGGGAAGCCGGCTGGTGAATGCGTTCGATCCCAGCGGCAATCGCGGAGTGTCGGATTTCGATACGACGCATCAGATCAATGCAAACTGGATCGCTGAACTGCCTTTCGGCAGAGGCAAGCGCTTCGCGGCGAACGCGGGGCGTGCGGCTGACGCGGTCATTGGAGGCTGGCAACTTTCAGGTCTGGCGCGTTGGACCACGGGATTCCCCTTTACGGTGGATAATGGCCAGTTCTGGCCTACGAACTGGGACGAACAAGGCAGCGCAACGATGATCACCAGGCCGAAAACCGGTGCGTTCCGGCAGCCGGACGGGAACGTCAGCGTTTTTGCCAATCCTACCGACGCGCTGAACAATGGCTATATTCACACGTTCCCCGGTGGCAGCGGATCGCGAAATGATGCTCGCGGACAAGGCTATGCCGGTTGGGATATGGGCCTGAGCAAGCGCTGGAATCTGCCTTTCGAGGGACACAGCCTGCAGTTCCGCTGGGAGGTTTTTAACGTGCCGAACCTCCACCGCTTTAACGTTGCGGCGGGCCTCGGGGACAATGCGCCTAACCTCCAGCAATTGCCCCAACAGTTCGGCGATTACACCGGGTTGCTCACGCAACCGCGCGTCATGCAGTTCGCCTTGAGGTACGAATTCTGACGATTCACACCGGGCTGGAGCGGCTATTTTCCACGGCCGCCCTTTACCAGACCTTCTCGATATTCTTCCCTGACGCGCGCAAGCATGACGCGCGCAAGCAACGCCGCGGTTCAACCTCATGACGACCCTCGCCCGCAAACTGCGACTGGTGGACTACTTCGCGCTGGCCTTCGGCGTGATGGTGGGGACGGCGTGGCTCGTGGTCATGGACGACATCCTTCAGCGCGGTGGTCCGCTGGGCGCGCTCCTCGGCTTCACCGCGGGCGCACTGATGTTGTTGCCCATTGGATACGTTTATGGGCGCCTGGTGCGAGCCATACCCGATGCGGCTGGAGAAGCAGCCTATGTCGCCCAGTTTTTCCCCCCGAGCGTCAGCTTCGCCACCGGCTGGATGGTTTTTCTCAGCTACTTTCTCACTTGCCCCTTTGAAGGCCTTGCCGCCGGACGCATCGCAGGATATTTGTTCCCGTCGCTGAATACGCATGAACTGTACCGGCTGGGCGGTTACCCGGTTTACCTCCCGCATATTCTGCTGGGGCTCGCGATCACCATCCCGCTGACGTGGGTGAACTATCGCGGTATACGCGCGGGGGCGCGCCTGGGAAAAATCACCACCTTCACTTTTCTCACGCTCGTCATTCTGTTTGCTTTGGCGGGAGCGCGGCATGGAGACCCGGCAAACTTTCATCCGCTGTTCAGTCATGCTCCGCTGATTTCCATTTTGCTGGTATGGCAAGTTGTTCCCTGGCTGCTGGCGGGTTTTGAATCGGTCGGCAAGTACGCAGAAGAAGCGAGCTCAGACTTTCAAACCGGCGGATTCTTCGTCGCCATCGCGCTGACCATCTGCACCGGGCTGGCATTCTTCTGGGTGGTCATCTCAGCCGTCGCCTACGTCGCGCCTTGGGAGAGCCTGAAGAGCAATCAGCAATTCCCGACCGCGGTTGCCTTCGAGCGGGCGCTGCATGCGCACTGGATTGTTGTGCTGATCATGGCGTCGGCCCTGGTCGCGCTGGTGCAGGCATTTAACGCCAACATGATCGCCTCGTCTCGACTGCTGTTTGCCATGGGCAGGCGCAACCTGCTCGCGCCTGGATTGGGTTACGTTCATCCCGAAAATCAGACGCCCTCGCACGCAGTCATTGCCGTGGGAGTGGCTACGGCGGCTGCCATGCTGCTCGGCGAGGCTGGCCTCATCCCGATCCTTGAGGTCGGAGCCGTTGCTTCGGCCGTGGCTTGGATGGCGGCTTGTGCTTCGTACTACCGCATGAAGCCGCCTTTGAGCGGGCGCCTGGCCGCTCTGTTTGGACTGCTGGTCACCTCGCTCATGGTTCTTGTGAAAGTGGTGCCGATTGTCCCGGGACACTTCACACGGCATGAATGGATCGCGCTCGCCATCTGGGCGGTACTCGGCCTGATGATCAGAGTGCCCGGAGAGCGGCAGCGGCAAAAGCGGCTGCTCGATCCGGCTGAAGAGAGTGTCCCGGCTAGAAAGTAGTCAGTTCGCGCCGGGTTGTCTGTGAGCTGTCGGAGGAATCCGGGCCAGCTTCCCTGCACTGGCATGCGAGCGAAACTCTCGTGGGGACACGCCAAACTCCTGCTTGAAACTGTGACTGAAATGCGCCGAGTCACTGAAGCCCCATCCCAAAGCGATCTCCGTGATGTTCCGTTCGCGCAAATGCGGGTCGGACAAATCCGTGCGGCAACGTTCCAGCCGTCTTTCGCGGATCCACTCCGCGACTGTGCAACTCTTGGCGGCAAACAGCCGGTGCAGGTGCCGCACGGAGATGCCGGCCGCGGCGGCGATGATTGCCGGGCAGAGAGCAGGTTCCTGCAAATGAGTCTCAATGAAGTATTCGACGCGCGGCCGGAGTTGCGCGCAGCAGCCCAGTTTGGTTGAAGCCGATTCGGGGCGCGTGATGCAACGAGCGAGAATGTCCAGATAGGCTCCAATCGCCACCCAGCCATCCCCCATATTCATCTCCTCCGCCTGCTCGTAGAGAGCCGTCGCCAGGCGAAACAATGTTGCTCCAAGTCCAGATTTGCCCGAAATTCGCGGCAACACTGGAAGGGAAGAGGTCTGCGCGTGCTCGTGAACTAGCCAGCGCGGAATTCGCAGGTAGAGCCTGGCGCAATCCCCGGCACAATCCGATGTCCAGGGCATGCCCGAGTCGATCAAAGTTGTGTCCCCAGGGGTCAGCAGCGCCATGGCCCCGCGCTGGCAATAATGGCGCACTCCTTCAAGCTGCGTAATCACGATGCAACCGCGGTCTTCGGAGTTTCCGGCGACGATCGGAAATTTGGCAAACGAAACCGGCGTGGAGGCAAAACGCGTTAAGGCCAGCCCTGCAAGTGTCCGGCGCTCGATCGACCCACGAAAAGGAAGCTGCCTGGGAAAATGAAAGCGGCAATCACCGCAAATTGGTTTGGCATTCGACAGCCAGGCTTCCAACCGGTCCGAGACAGGAACTAAGTCCGTCGAAAACGACTCTGACATTTTCCCACCGTGGGTTCGTTCTTGGACGCCAGTCGCGCCCGCCCTGCCGGCGATTCGTCTGGCGCCCAAGGCTACGGCGCCCACCCTAGCATAAGAGGAAAACTACTATCAAGCAGAAACGTGGCCCGAGGCGGCGTCGGCGTTCAGCATCCAGTTCCGGCAGCGGTTTCGAACGGCAGTCGAGACTGGCACTTCGGTCTCTATATGCCGTTCTCAATCCTGGTGGGGTTCGGATAAGCCGGTCAAGCGACAGCGAGATAGAGGTAGCGCAGAATGAAAAGAGCGGTGAGAATCCAGATCAGCGCGGTAATTTCCCGAAATTTGCCGATCGCGACTTTGACCACGGTATAGGAGATCAGCCCCAGGCTGATACCGGTGGCGATGCTGAAGGTCAACGGAGTGGCGAGCATGGTGATGAAGGACGGAACCGCCTCGCTGAACTCGCTCCATTCGATGTGCGATATGGATTGCGTCATGAGCGCGCCTACCAGGATGAGCGCGGGCGCAGTCGCATAGGCCGGAATCGCGGTGGCCAAAGGCGAGCAGAAGGTGGCCATTAAGAACAGACCGGCGACGGCAACATTGCTCAGGCCGGTGCGCGCTCCGGCCGCGACGCCGGCCACGCTTTCGATATAGCTGGTGACCGTGGAGGTGCCAGTCAACGAGCCGAACAATGTACCCACGGCATCGGCCACGAGAGCCCGGCCCACACGGGGAATCTTGCCGTTCTTGATGAAACCGCCCTGCTCGCACACGCCCACCAGTGTGCCCACATTGTCGAAAAGATCGACAAACAAGAATGCGAACAAGATTTCGAGAAAGCCAAGATGGATGGCTCCTCGAAAGTCCAACTTCAGAAAAGTAGAAGAGGGATGGGGAAGCGACAGAATTGCCGAAGGCCAATGGGACAGGCCGCGCAGGATTCCCAGCAGCGTGGTGCCGAAGACGCCGATCAGAATCCCACCGTTAACCTTCCGCCCCGCAAGGATGAGAGTCAAGACCAGGCCGAAACAAGCTGTTTGCACCTCCTTGTCGGAGAAGTTGCCCAGGCCAACGAAGGTAGCGGGATTCGCGACCACGAGTTTCGCATTGCGCAGTCCGACGAAGGCGATGAACATTCCGATACCCGTAGCCGTGGAGTGTTTCAGGCAGTCGGGCATGCCGTTGACAATTTGTTCGCGCACGCGCGTCACCGTCAGCAGCAGGAACGCTACACCGGAAAAGAAAACCACCGCCAATGCCGTCTGCCACGGAACATGCATGTTGAGGCACACGGCATAAGTGAAATAGGCATTCAGCGACATCCCCGGAGCCAGAGCGATGGGATAGTTAGCGTAGAGGCCCATCACCAGTGTGGCAGCGGCAGCCGAGATGCACGTCGCAAACACAACGCCATCGGCCGGCATACCCGCTTGCGCCAGAATCTGCGGGTTCACGACGATGATGTAGGCCATGGTTACAAATGTCGTGAGGCCGCCCAGCATTTCCTGCTTAATGGTGGTTTTGTTTTCGGCGAGTTTGAAGTAACGGTCGATCAATTGTCTTCCTTGAGCGGCAAGTGCTTCCGACGGCTGCCCGGAACGCGCGGCCGAAGTGCAAACTTCGAATCTCCGTTCAATAACGGATCTTGCCGGGATATTGCTCCCACGCCCGAAATGCCGCCAATGCTTCCTCGCGCATCATCTGGATCATGGGAATCTCGCGCTCGGCGTGCGGTTGGGTGATTTCGGCATAGATCGCGGAATCATCAAAGCCGATTTTCGCAGCGTCCGCTGCGAGATTCGCAAAGTACACTCGGTTAATCCGAGCCCAGTAGACTGCACCCAGGCACATCGGGCAGGGTTCGCAGGAGGTATAGAGGTCACAGCCCCGGAGTTCGAAACCGCGGAGTTTCTGGCACGCCTGGCGGATGGCCAGCACTTCAGCGTGCGCCGTAGGATCATTCATCGCCGTAACTTGATTCGCGCCCTCCGCTACGAGGATGCCGTCTTTGACGATGACGGTGCCGAACGGGCCGCCGCGCCCGGAGCTTACATTCTCGAGCGAGAGTTGAATGGCGCGAGCCATGAAAGCTTTGTCCATGTGGCTTGGTTCCGTCATCGCGTAATCGTCAAGGGTGCCTGGACCCCAACTACCCCCGGATCTGCGCGCAAATCGGTCGACATGGACTCTTTCGCAGCCGATGTTAAGGCAGATGTTTAAGGCAGCAAGTATAAGCGGAGCTAAGAAATACGCAAAGTATTTCTGGGACCAGGCCAGTCCGCTCCACTCACGCTGAAAAGTTGAAAAAGGCGGGCCGGCACGATAGGCTCGGGCATGGACGGGCAGGCTTTCGTGTCCCGGCGCATCGCGACCCCGGAGGGAATTCGTCCGGGAGCGATCATCGTGCGAAATGACATGCGCGAGGGAAAAATCAGCGGCATCGTTGACGCCGATGAACTACCTGCTGGCGCCGAGGTGCACGACTTCGGCGAATCTACGATTCTCCCGGGACTTGTCGATTCTCATCTACACATCAATGATCCCGGGCGAGCTGAGTGGGAAGGATTTGAGACGGCGACGCGCGCGGCGGCGGCTGGCGGCTGCACGACGCTGGTGGACATGCCGCTCAACTGTCTGCCGCCAACTGCGACAGTCGCCGCGCTTGCTGCCAAGCGCAAAGCCGCCGCGGGACGATGCTGGGTGGATTGGTTGGCTTGGGGCGGCGTGGTCAGCGGCAATCAGGAGGAGATTGAAGCGCTCGGGGCCGCGGGCGTGCCCGGGTTCAAGTGCTTTCTGATCCATCCCGGAATCGATGGGTTCACCATGGTCACCGAGGCGGAGCTTCGCGCCGCGTTGCCGCACGTGGCTCGAACCGGACTGCCGCTGCTGGTCCACGCCGAACTTCCCGGCCCAGTCGACGAAGCCACACGACGCTTGCGAGACGAGGATTGGAGGCGCTATTCGACTCATCTGCAATCGCGGCCGGAGGCGGCGGAGCTGGCTGCGATCCGGTTGCTGCTATCGCTCTGCCGGCAGTACAAGTTCCGCTTGCACATTGTTCATCTCTCGGCGAGCTCGGCGCTCGGAGAGTTGTCGGCGGCGCGGGCGGAGGGGCTTCCGGTCAGTGTTGAAACTTGTCCGCACTATTTGCATTTCTGTGCCGAAGAAATTCCGGATGGGGCTACATTGTTCAAGTGCGCGCCGCCGATTCGCTCTCGCGACAATCGCGAAAAGTTGTGGCAGGGGCTGAAAGACGGAATCATCGATCTGGTTGCGACCGATCACTCGCCTTGTCCGCCGGCGATGAAGCGGCTCGACGAAGGCAGCTTCAAGACGGCGTGGGGAGGCATTTCAAGCCTTTCACTGGCGCTGCCCGCAATATGGATGGAGGCCAGCCGGCGAGGATTCACCTTGACCGATCTAACCCGGTGGATGTCGGAAGAGCCGGCTCGATTGGCCGGGTGCGCCACGCGCAAAGGCCGAATTGCCGAAGGGTTTGATGCCGACTTCGTGATCTTCGAACCAGAAGCGGAGTTCGTTGTGACCGAAGATCGGCTGTATTATCGGCATCCCGTATCTCCGTATCTGGGGGAAAGGTTGCGGGGTGTGGTGAAGGCGACGTATTTGCGGGGACAATGCGTGTTTACCGACGGCCAATTTTGCGGAGGAGCCAGAGGGCGGGAGATTCGATGCTAGTACCGTGATGCGCGGCGATGACTCATACGATGGAGCCACGGGCGTCTCGCCCGTCCCGCCGGGCGGGGACGCCCGGCGCTCCACCAGCGATATCGGCTGGACCGCATTTTGGGAGAACATATGTCGGAAGTGAACATCATCGGCAAGTCGGTGCCGCGCAAGGAAGGCCGCGACAAAGTGACTGGCGCGGCGCGCTACATCGACGACATGACCATGCCGGGGATGATCTACGGCGCGACGGTTCGCAGCCAGATCCCTCGCGGTGTAATCCAACACATTTCGTTTGATCCGCAGTTCGAGTGGAGCGAATTTGTCGTGGTCACGGCACAGGACATTCCAGGCAAGAATTGCATCGCTCTGATCGGAGACGATCAGCCCTGCCTGGCGGATGGGAAAGTCAATCATCCTGAGGAGCCGATCCTGCTCCTGGCGCATGCGGACCCGCATCTCCTGCGGAAGGCCGTGGATCGGGTCTCGATCGAATACGAACCCTTGCCGGCCGTTTTTACCATGGAAGAAAGCGAACGATGTTCCGAAATCATTTGGGGGATGGACAATACACTCAAAACCTTCCTGATCGCAAAGGGCGATGTCGATAGCGTTTGGGCAAAGGCCGACTACATCGTTGAAGGCGAGTATACGACGGGCGCGCAGGAGCAACTTTACATCGAAAACAACGGAGTGATTGCGGCCTTCGATCTCGAGCTGGGAATTACGGTGTGGGGTTCGTTGCAGTGTCCGTATTACGTACACAAGGCGTTGATGGCGTTGTGCAATCTGCCGGCCGAGAAGATTCGCGTGGTGCAGGCTGAGACCGGGGGAGCTTTCGGCGGCAAGGAAGATTATCCCTCGATCATTGCGGGACACGCGGCGCTTCTCGCCATGAAGTCGGGACGGCCCGTGAAAATCGTCTATGACCGCTTGGAAGACATGACGGCGACTACGAAGCGCCATCCTTCGCGCACGCGTCACCGCACCGCGGTCGGCAAGGACGGGGGAATTCTGGGTGGTGAGATCGACTTCACGATTGATGGCGGCGCATATGCGACGTTGTCGTCCGTAGTCCTGTCTCGGGGCACCATTCACGCGGGTGGTCCTTATTCTTGGCCGAACATCCGCATTCGCGGGAAGGCTGTGGCGACAAACACTCCGCCGCACGGGGCGTTTCGAGGATTTGGCGCGCCGCAGAGCCTGTTCGCGATGGAACGGCACATGGATCGCATCGCCGAAGCCGTGGGACTTTCTCCGGTGGAAATCCGCCGCCGCAATTTCCTCAAGCCGGGTGAGACGACGACCACCGAACAAACCATCCGCGAAGAGATTGATCTGGGAAAACTTCTTGATCGAGCACTCGAACTTTCGGACTACACCGCGAAGAAAGCCCGCTTCGCCAAAGAGAACGCGGTGGGACCAATCAAGAAAGGAATGGGGATTGCCGCCTTTCTGCACGGAGCCGGATTCACCGGGTCGGGCGAGCGCTATCTGGCTTCCGTGGTCGGGGTGGAAGGTTGCGCGGACGGCGGCGTGCGCGTGCTGGTTTCAAGCACCGAGTTCGGGCAGGGGACCAACACCGTACTCTGCCAAATCGCGGCCGAAGCCCTGGACTTGCCCTATGAAGACGTGCGCATCGCGCAGCCGGATACAAATCAAGTGCCGAATAGCGGGCCGACGGTTGCGTCGCGGACGGCTATGGTCGTCGGAAGTCTCGTGCGGTCAGCCGCTCTGGGAATCAAGCAAACGTTGATTGCGGCTGGCATGATCGGCGGTTCGTATTCGCCGGAAGAATTTCGCGCAGCGTGCCGACGCCATATTTCCGAGCATGGCGAGCTACGCTCGCTCGCGCGCTACGAGGCTCCGACGGGCGTTTTTTGGGATGATGAAAAGTATCGAGGTGAAGCCTATGCGGTTTTTGCCTGGGCGGTTTATGTTGCGGAAGTTGCAGTGGACCTCTCGACCTATCGCGCGAGAGTGGAAGATTTCGTAGCTCTGCAGGAAGTCGGCAAAGTCCTGCACCCTGTTTTGGCAACGGGCCAAATCGCCGGCGGCGTTGCCCAGGGAATTGGATTTGCCTTGTATGAAAAAGTTGTCTGGCAAAATGGACGCATGCAGAACGGGCAGATGACGAACTACATCATGCCGACCTCTGCTGACCTGCCGCCGATCCGGATATTTTTCGAAGAAATGGGGAATGTCCACGGGGCATATGGAGCCAAAGGGATTGGCGAACTTCCGATGGATGGCCCGGCACCGGCGATTGTCAACGCGATCGAAGATGCACTCGGCACGCGCTTCGATTCCATCCCGCTCTTGCCGGAAGATGTCTTTGAAGCAGTCGGCGCCGGCGGAGAACGATGAGCCATTCCTCCGAGAACCGCGGCAAAGAGGGCCGCGGCAAATGTGAGCTTTCGCTTACCGTGAATGGCAAGCCGGAAACGGTTCGCGTCTTTCCCATGGAGAGGCTGTTGGACGTCCTGCGGGGAGAGCTTGGGTTAACGGGCACGAAGGAAGGTTGCGGAGAAGGCGAGTGTGGTTCTTGCTCCGTCTTGATGAATGGCGAGTTGGTGAATAGCTGCCTCATCCCGGCTCTTCAGGCAGCGGGCACGAATCTTACTACCATCGAAGGCATCGCCCAGGGCCCGCAATTCAGCGCCCTCCAGGCTTCCTTTTTGGAGTGTGGCGGCGCGCAGTGCGGCATCTGCACTCCCGGAATGATTCTGGCCAGCTGTCATCTGCTGAACAAGAAGCCTGAGCCGAGCCTGGAAGATATCCGCGAAGGATTATCCGGCAATCTTTGCCGTTGCACCGGCTACCTGCAGATTTTTGAAGCCGTGGTACAAGCGGCGCGCCGCAGGGCCATCGCATGAGATCCGATCCCGCCGATTACGAATTGATCGCGCCAGGCAACCTGCAGGCGGTCGTGTCAGTTCTGGCGGAAGAGCCGGGCAAGTGGCTCCCCATCGCTGGAGGCACCGATGTGATGGTGCTGTACGCGGCTGGCAAGCTTCCGGCGCGGAAGCTGGTGAGTATTTGGAATTTGCCCGAACTGCGAGCCATCGAGATTTCGCCGGAAGAAATCAGGATTGGGGCGGGATGCACTTATACCGAGCTGCGTGAGCACGAAATCATCGCCCGCGAATTTCCGTTGCTGGCAAGGGCGGCCCGCTGGACCGGAGGAATCGCGAACCAGAATCGCGGAACGCTGGGAGGCAACATCGCCAATGCATCGCCCGCCGCCGATTCACTGCCAGCGCTAATGGTCTACGAAGCGGAACTGATTCTAGTGTCGAGGCGCGGCGAGCGCCGCGTGCCTTACGTCGATTTCCACACCGGCTACAAAAAGGTGAAGCTGGCGCCCGATGAACTGATTCGAGAGATCTGCCTGGGGAGAAGGTTTTCGAACTATCTTCATTATGCCCGGAAGGTGGGAGCCCGCGATGCTCAGGCTATCTCGAAAGTGTGCTTAGCGGCGTTGGGACGGCTTCGCGGCGGCGTGACTGGAAGTGTGATTGACGATGTTCGCATTGCGCTCGGCAGCGTCGCGCCGGTTCCCCTTCGGTTGACGGAGGTGGAACGGATGGCGAAGGGAAAGCCGGTCGAGCCAGAACTCGTGCAATGGACCCGAAAAATGACAAGCGCCGCGATCCAGCCGATTGATGACATTCGATCCACGGCGAGATACCGCTCGGCGGTGGCTGGCAATCTGGTCGCGGAATTTCTCGAGCAACTGCGCGGCAGCGGGAAGACGGTATGAGTGATGTGCTGGCGCGCTGGAATTTTCTTCCCATTCGAGCGGCCGCGGATGAGATACTGCCGTGCTGTGGCTCACGAGCGTGGGCGCATGGAATGGTTGGGCGAAGACCTCTTCCCGACGAACCGGCGCTTCTGGCTGCGTCGGACGAAACTTGGCGGAGTTTGGCGGAATCGGACTGGCTGGAGGCATTTCGCAGCCATCCTCGCATTGGGGAATCGCAGGCAGAGAAAGCGGCTTTGCAGCGGTCGGTTACCTGGTCGGCGGAGGAGCAACAGAACGTCGCGAGCGCCGACGATTCCATAAAGATGGCGCTCGCAGAAGGGAATCGGGAATACGAGCGCAGATTCAACCGTATCCTCATCGTTTGTGCGACCGGCAAGTCCCCGGCAGAGATTCTGAAGATTTTGCAGAGGAGAATGAAAAATGACGAGCCCGCCGAACTTCAGGAAGCGTCGGACGAGCAGCGCCAGATCACGCAGATTCGTCTAAAAAAATGGCTTCAGGGATAAAGGGCATCTCGACCCACGTTCTGGACCTCACTCGAGGCAAGCCGGCGAAGGACGTGCCCGTGCGTTTAGAGCGACAGGAAAGCTCGAGTGGTTGGCGCCTCCTCACCTCGGCCGAGACCGATCAGGACGGGCGTTGTGCCCAATTGCTTCCGGCGAACCAAGTGTTAAGCCCGGGCGTCTACCGTCTGGTTTTCAACATCGCAGGGTATTATGTCCCTCAGAGAATCGATTCGCTATATCCGCTGGTAGAGATCGTGTTCCATGTTCGAGAGGGTGAGGAGCGTTTTCACATTCCTTTGTTGCTGAGCCCAAATGGATACACGACGTATCGGGGAAGCTGAAAATCAGCGGGGAAGAATCTGAGGGAGCCGGCAAGCGTGACCTTTTCACTCCGGGAATGGATCCACCTGGCGGTGCGGTGGTTCCATGTTTTTGCGGGAATTATGTGGGTCGGCCAAACCTATTACTTCACCTGGCTGGACGGCCAATTCGGAAAACTCGAGAAGGAAGCCGCTGCAGCAAAAATACCTCCGGCGGTGTGGATGGTTCACAGCGGCGGGTTTTACGCGGTCGAAAAACAGAGCTCCCTTGGGGTCTTGCCCGAGTTGGTCCATTGGTTTCGTTGGGAAGCTTTCCTGACGTGGGCCAGCGGAATCGTGCTGCTTGTCCTCGTCTATTACTTCACCGGCGGACTGCTTGATCCCGACGTGGCCAACATTTCCCAACTTACCGGCATTGCTATCGGGCTCGCGGTTCTGGCCGCCGGCTGGCACATCTATGATCTGGCGGTTCGGGCATCTCTTGGCAACTCGGAATGGGCGTTCGCGACATTTTCGCTAGGGATGACTGCCGCGATCTCCTGGGGCCTGATGCATGTTCTCAGTGGGCGTGCCGCTTTTATCCACGTGGGGGCGATGTTCGGGACCATTATGACCGCCAATGTGTGGTTTCGAATTCTTCCCGCTCAGCGCAAGATGATCGCCGCCGCTGCTGCCGGCGCCGAGTTTGATCCGGCCCTCGGCGCCCAGGCCAAATTGCGCTCCAAGCACAATACTTTCATGGCAGTGCCCGTAGTTTTTCTCATGATCAGCAATCATTTTCCTGTAGCAACCTACGGAAACAGGTATGGCTGGGAGATCCTGACCGCTCTCGTCCTGACCGGCTGGGCGGCGGCAAAAGTCATTCGCCAAGCCTAGACGCAGCGGAAAGCTCACAGTCGCCGGTAAGGGTGAATCGAGTGCAGGCAAGCCGTGACAATCGGGATGGCGCCAGCGAGGTCCTGGCTCGTTGCCAGACTCTCGCCCGCTTCAGTGAAGATACCGGCAGCATCCGCCGCACATTTCTATCTCCGCCCATGCGGGAGTGCCATCGCGAAATTGCCGGATGGGTTGCTCCTCTCGGAGTCACATCAAGGGTCGATGCCGCAGGAAATTTGCGGATGGCGTACCCGGCGGCGAATCCGGATGCGCCGCGCTTGATGATGGGCTCGCATCTTGATACCGTACCCAACGCCGGTGCGTACGACGGCGTTCTCGGAGTGGTTCTTCCCATTGCGCTGCTGGGCGCTTTGCACGGCCGGAAGCTTCCCTTTGCCATAGAAGTCGTCGGTTTCTCGGAAGAGGAGGGGGTTCGCTTCAGCACGCCGTTTATCGGGAGCCGCGCGCTGGTGGGCAGCCTGGATGAGGATTTGCTCCGCCGCCGGGATGCGCAAGGAATCTCGATTCGCAAGGCGATTGAGGACTTTGGTTTGAATCCGGCAGAAATTGCGCAGGCCGCAATGCAAGGACAAGACAATGTTTTGGGCTATGTGGAATTTCACATTGAGCAGGGGCCGGTGCTCGAGAGTGTCAACCGGCCGCTCGGAGTCGTCGAAGCGATCGCCGGCCAAAGCCGGGTGGAGCTCACATTCGTGGGGCGCGCCAATCATGCTGGGACGACGCCGATGAATCTCCGTCAGGATGCGCTGGCCGCCGCTGCCGAGTGGATCGGTGCGGTCGAACGCCGGGCTATGAGTACTTCCGGACTAGTGGCTACGGTGGGCGCGATGCAAGCGAAACCAGGCGCGACGAACGTCATCGCCGGGGAGACGCAACTGAGTCTGGATGTGCGTCACCGGCATGACGAAACGCGAAACGCAGCCGTGGACTATTTGGTTCAGCTGGCCGAAGATATTGCCATGCGTCGCGGGCTAAAGGTGCAATGCAATGAGCTGATGGACCAGCGGGCTGTACCCATGGATCCATTTCTCGTAAGCCAGGTAGAACAAGCCGTCGGCAAAGCGGGATGCGAGCCATACCGGATGGTGAGCGGGGCCGGCCACGACGCCATGATATTAGCGGAAAAAATTTCCACCGCCATGATTTTTCTGCGCACGCCGGGCGGCATCAGCCACGATCCGGCGGAATCGGTGGAACTCGGCGACGTGACGAAGGCCATCGATTGCGGATTGCACTTGCTCGATCAGTTGGCGTCGTCATGTCAGTTTCAAAGAAAGACACAACATGCATAGTCTCGGCCGTACACGAAGCGCACAACAGCCGAATCACCTGCTCCTGACCCCCGACACGTTCGTGCGCACCACACTACCGGGCATGACGGGTTGCGCGGCGATTGTGCACGCAGGGCCGGCATTGGGCGCGCGTTTTTCGCAGTACACGGCGGAATTTGAACCCGACGGCGAACTGGGCGGCACGGCCGCGCAGCGCTTCGTCTTTGTGATGGAAGGCGCTGTCCAGTTGGATGTAAACAACCAGCAAAGCCAACTCGGGACGCGTGGTTATGCTTACGTGCCAGCAGGTTTGGGGCACGGAATTACGGCGACCGAGAAGAGCCGCGTGGTTGTCATTGAAAAGCCGTATGAGACCTTGCCGACTGTCCCACCACCGCGTTCAATTGTGTCGCACGAAGACCGCGTTCAGTCGCATCCGCTCGGAGACGATCCCGGCTTGCAGGTCAAGAATCTTTTGCCGGAGGAGATGAGCTTCGATTTTGCGGTCAATACCATGGTCTACCAACCGGGCGTCGCGCTCAGCATGGTGGAAATGCATGTGATGGAGCACGGGCTCATCATGCTGGAGGGCGGAGGAATCTACCGGCTCGGAGATTCGTGGTATCCAGTCACGGCCGGCGATTTCATCTGGATGGCCCCGTGGTGCCCACAGTGGTTTGGAGCGATCGGAAAAGTTCCCGCCAAATATCTCATCTATAAGAATTGGAACCGGCATCCGTTGGCGGACGCACAAGAATGAAAATCGAAGTTGACCGGCAACGGCTGATATCGGAGATCGAAGCGCTCGCCTCGATTTCCGACGCGGAAGCGCCCGCGGTCACGAGAATTGTTTTTACGCCCACCGATCTGAAAGCTCGCGCGTGGCTGAAGGCCCGCTGCGAAGAAGCCGGCCTTGCCGTGCGCTACGATCCGATTGGAAACACGTTCGCGCGCTGGACCGGTTCTGACCGCACGCTGCCGCCAGTCGGCACTGGTTCTCACATCGATGCGATTCCGAACGCGGGGAAATACGACGGGGTGGTCGGAGTTCTTGGAGGCCTGGAGGCGATTCGAGCCTTGCAACGCAGCGCATTCCGTCCCCGGCATTCCTTGGAATTGTTGGTGTTCACCGCGGAAGAGCCAACGCGCTTCGGGATTGGGTGCCTGGGCAGCCGAATGCTTTCGGGAACTCTGTCCGCCAACGCCGCGCGGCGGCTCAAAGACAGCGAAGGCGCATCGCTCGATGAGGTTCGCAAAAGAGCCGGCATCGGCGGAGATCTTAAAGCTGTCCAGCTCCCCGGCGGTTATTACAGCGCTTTCGTCGAACTGCACATCGAGCAGGGCCCTCGGCTCGAGGGACAGGGAATCCCGCTGGGAGTTGTGACCAGCATTGCAGCGCCGGCCAGTCTTCGTATCTCCATCGAGGGTTCAGGCGGGCATGCGGGCGGAGTTCTGATGCCAGACCGGCGCGACGCGCTCTGCGCCGCAGCCGAACTGATTTTGGCCATCGAACATGCCGCGCGAACCAGCGGAGCCATCGACACGGTAGCGACGGTCGGCATTTGCGAAGTGTTTCCCGGCGCCGTCAACAGTATTCCCGGCCGGGTTCGTCTCAGCGCCGACATTCGCGATACCGATCTCGAACGGCGTGATGACGTGATGCAGCAGATAGAGGCCGCCAGTCAGGTGATCTCGGCGAAACGGCGCGTTCCCATTCACTCCGAAGTGGTGAACGCGGATGCTCCCGCCAATTGTGCGCCCGCAGTGGTAGAAGCCCTCTCTGAATCCTGCGAAAAACACCATCTTAAGTTTGTTCCCATCGTGAGTCGCGCCTACCATGACTCGCTGTTCATGTCGCGCATCGCTCCCACAGCCATGCTTTTTATCCCCTGCCGCAACGGATATAGTCATCGTCCCGATGAATATGCTTCCCCGGAAGATATTACCCGGGGAACACTGGTGCTCGCAGAAACTCTGGCGGCGCTCTCCGGGTAATGCTTATCGCTCGGAATAGGTCGGCGTGGCCGCCGACTTACGAAGTTTGGCATACCCGGGCTTGATGATCGAGTAGATGAAATCGCAACGCTGCTTGTAAGGCAGAAACGCGCTCTTCATCGCATTGATCGTGATCTTCTCGAAGTCATCCATGGACAAACCAAAAGTCTCCGCCGCAGCCTCGAACTCCCGAGTCATGCTGGTGCTGCTCATCAACCGGTTGTCGGTGTTGAGGGTGACGCGAAACTTTTCCTCATAAAGAATCTTGAAAGGATGCTCGGTCAAGCTGGGCGTAGCGCCGGTATGGAGGTTGCTGATGAGGCAAATCTCCAGCGGAATGCGTTTGTCGAGAACGTATTGAGCCAGATCGCCCAGCTTCACGGCCCTCCCGTCGACGACCGCGATGTCGTCGATCAGCCGCGTTCCGTGTCCGATGCGATGCGCCCCGCAGTACTGAATTGCCTGCCAGATCGATTCCTTGCCGTAGCCTTCGCCGGCGTGAATCGTAATATTGAAATTCTCCCGCTGAATGTAGTGAAACGCGTCAACGTGCTTCTTGGGAGGATAACCGCCTTCTTCGCCGGCAAGATCGAAGCCGACAACTCCGCGCTCGCGAAAATCCACAGCGAGTTCCGCCATCTCGAGCGATACATCCATGTTGCGCATGGCGCAGATGATTAAGCCCGAAGCAATCCCAAAATCCTTGCGCCCTCGCTCCAGTCCCTTCAAGACGGCGGAAACGACCTGTTGGTGAGTCAATCCCTTTTTAGTGTGAAAAATTGGCGCAAAGCGGGTTTCAAAGTAAACCACGCCGTCTTTGCTGAGATCCTCCGCCTGTTCATAGGCGACGCGCTCCAGAGCCTCCTCGGTCTGCATGACCGCGATGGTGTGGGCGAAACCCTGGAGGTACTTGGCGAGACTTCCCTGGTTCGCGCCTTGATGAAACCATTCCGCCAGCGCCCGGGGATCGGTTGTCGGAAGCTCGACGTAGCCCACTTCCTTGGCCAACTCAATCACGGTTTGCGGCCGCAGCACACCATCCAAATGCTCGTGCAAAAGGACCTTGGGAAGACTCGGCAATAACTTTCTTTCAAATTTCATCGACTGTTCCTTCTCCGAGCGGCGCGATCGACCGCCGTGGAGGAAGCGTTGCCAGATAATACACCGCATTTCGCCTTCGATTGTCTCTCCAGAGCCGGTCCGAGCGCTGATGTACAATCCGACCCCAATGCAACCTGAGGAATAAACGCCCCACATGACTCAAGCCGCCTCAAAGAATCCCCCGACCACGGACGATGGTCTGCGTCACGAGATTCTCTCTCCGATGGAGACGTTGGCTCAGTCCGTCTCCACCATGGCTCCGACGACTACGCCTGCGGCCACGATCCCCTTGGTTTGCGCGCTCGCCGGCAATGCGACATGGTTGGCCTATGCGTTGGCGACCGCCGCTGTGCTGCTCGTTGCCTTGTGCATCGGCCGCTATGCTCGGCATTCCGCATCGCCTGGTTCGTTGTACGCCTACGCTTCGATGACCCTGCCTCTATGGTTGAGCGCGACTGTAGCATGGAGTTTGTTGCTTGCTTATGTGGCGACCGGTTCGAGCGTAATTGGAGGCTTTTACCACTACGCAAACTTACTGCTGCATGATGCTACGGGACATGCGTACTCCACCGTATTGTTGGCCACGCTGGTCACAGGCGCTTCGATTTGGATTGCCTACCGCGACGTAAAAATCTCGGCACGCCTTATGCTATGGATTGAGGCCACTTCCGTCACGGTGATTGTGATCGTGGTCGCGCTGCTTCTGCTGCGCCATGGCTGGCACTGGGATGCGGAACAAGTCCATCTCCATGGTAGGACCGGCAGCGGGTTGCGGCTGGGACTGGTGCTCGCGCTATTTAGCTTCGTTGGGTTCGAGAGCGCGACCACCCTGGGATCGGAGGCGCGCAACCCGCTGAAGACAATTCCGCGCGCGGTTATCCAAAGCGCCGTTCTCGCCGGAGCCTTCTTTACCGTCTGTGCCTATGCGGAAGTTCTGGGTTTCCACACGGTGGGTCGGGATTTGGGCGCAAGCCAGGCTCCGATGTACGTGCTGGCCCAGGTTGTAGGCATCCCCGTGCTCGGACTCCTGATCGATATCGGCGTGCTCGTGAGTATGTTTGCAGCAACTCTGGCATGTGTTACAGCAGCGGCGCGCGTGCTGATGCTGATGGCACACCACGGGCTTGCCCACGAGTCTTTGCAAGCCACGCATGCGAAAAATCAAACGCCAAGCCGCGCTGTCATCATCACGGGAGCAGCCGCCCTCTTGCCGGTAGCGGTGCTTGCTGCCCGCGGCGCCAGCGGTTTGGATGTCTACGGCTGGCTGGGTTCACTGGCGACCTACGGTTTTATCGTCGCCTACGCCCTGGTTTGCCTGGCCCTGCCACGCTACTTGCGCGACCACGAGGCTTTCCGCCCTGGAGCCCAAATCGTGCCCTGGCTGGCCGGTGCCGCCATGCTGCTTGCGCTGGTTGGAAATCTTTATCCTGTACCAGAGGGACCGTATGGCAAGCTTCCCTACGTCTATCTTGCCTACCTGATGGCTGGACTTCTGTGGTTCGCGTTGCGCGGACGCCGCAGAGAGACAGCGCCCCGCAAGAGCTAGGCAGGGTCGCCGGCCATAAGAATATTAAATCTGTGCCAACGAAATTTTGACTGACCTGCGATCTTTCCTTCCGCACTCAACTGGCGTAGATTCGGTTGTCATTTGTTTACGTGCAGCCGCGAGCGAACCAGCCAGGCCACGAACATCTTTTCCAACATCGCCAGAATGGCGGAAAAGACCGTTCGCGGCTGCGCTGCACGGTTTGAGGGCAAGAAATCTCAGAGGCCATTCATGATTCAAAAAGTCGGGTTAGTCGCCCTGCTCGCAGTATTTTCCTCAAGTATTTTCGCACCTCCCGCTCATGCGCAGCAGACGCTCGGCGGCATCACTGGTTCTGTCTCCGACAGGACCGGAGGCGTGCTGCCGGATACGGACGTGACCATCGTTGCCGACCAGACCAAGCTGACCCGCAGCCTCAAGACCAACGCCAGCGGCAGCTATGATTTCGTCAATCTGCCCATCGGCACCTATACGCTGACGTTCACTCACGACGGATTCCAAACGCAGAAGATACCATCGATTACCGTGCAAGCGAATCGCACGGCAACCATCAACGTGGCGCTGCCGGTCGGCCAAGTCGGCACGGTCATCGAAGTGCAAGCCGACCCACTGATGAATTCGGTCGACACGACGAACGGCTACATCCTCGAACAAAATCAGATTGAGGACGTCCCGCTGCCGACCGGCAGCTTCACGGGGCTCGCAATTCTTTCTCCCGGAGTCAATGCCGAACTGCCCGCCGGCACCGGCGCCAATGCGGGACTCGGCAATCAGCCGATATGGGCCAACGGCCAGCGCGATACCAGCAACACTTTTCTCCTCAACGGCGTCGACGCGAGCAATCTGTTCAACGGCAAGACCACGAGTTCTGTCGCATCCGCCCGCGTCGTCAACAATACGGGCGTTGCCGGCGCCAGCAGCACCACTGCAGAAATTATTCAGAGCTCGGCGTCTCCCTACCTCGCCATCGGCCAGGCGCTGCCCGCGCCCGCTCCGGAAACGGTTCAGGAATTTCGCGTTAACACTTCGATGTACGACGCACAGCAGGGATCGACCAGCGGCGCGCACATCGACATGAGCACACTTTCCGGTACCAACGCGATTCACGGCAGCGGTTATTTTCATCACGGGGGCGACGGCCTTAACGCCGCTCCGTTTTTCTATAACCAAGACGGCAACATCCCAAGCAACGAAAAAGTGCCCGCGTTGCACCGTTACGTGGCGGGCGGAACGCTCGGCTTTCCGTTGATCAAAGACAAGCTTTTCGGTTTCCTCAGCTACCAGCACACTCACGTTTCCGATCTTGAGATTGGAACGTCGCGCACGGCCGTGCCTTTCGGGTTCACAGACCAGATTCGCAACGACCCGGCCGCACTCGCAACCCTCGCTAACAGCGACTTCCAACCAAGATGCGGACAAAACAACCCGCCCACCTGTATTACCGCCGCTGACGTGGATTCGGTGGCCCTCAAAATGTTGAATGCCAAGTTGCCGAACGGCCGATACCTGTTCCCGTCGGCAAATCCTAATTTCACGCCAACCCTCAACTTTCCGGAGAATGTCTTCCTCACCCAGCCGGCATATTTCATCACTGACCAGGCTGTTTCCGATCTCGATTATCTCGTCACCAAGGAAGACACGCTCGCCCTGAAGTATTACTACCAGCATGATCCAACCACCGCGCCGTTCGGCTTTTCTTCTGTCGAAGGTTTTACCCAGAAGTTGGACGCTGGCAGTCAGGTCGCCAGCATTACAAACACTCAATCCATTACACCGAACTTCAGCGTCACGGAGGTCTTCGGCTTTATCCGCGAGAAAATCTACAGCACCATCGGTCAGCCCTTTACTCCTCAGGCGATGGGCATCAATGCGTTTGGCTCGACGGTTTTTCCTGGCATTACCATCGTTGACGATCTGGGGAATTCCGCGGATGCCAATAAGAACTTCGTTTTTAACGCTGGGTTAAACATCGGAGGCACCGCAGCTTCGCAGGGCGCATTCACCGGCATTTTCCAAAACCGCTGGATGCCTTCCGCCAGTGCCATTTGGAACCACGGCAAACACACCGTTACTTTCGGCGGCAGCTTCTCACACACCCAGCTCAACGCCCGCGATCGCAGAACGAACACGGGCACAATCGCCTTCGACAATTTCCTGAGTTTCCTCACGGGCAATGCCGTGACTTACTCCGCAAATGGCTTCATTGACACGAATTTCTTGCAGGGGGACGCCAACCGTTACTATCGATCGAACGAAGGCGGCCTATACGTCCAGGACAAGTTCCAGCTCCGCCCGAATCTCAGCGTCAGCGTCGGCCTGCGCTTTGACGACCACGGAGGTCTAACGGAAAGGAACGGCAAGATCTTCAATTTCGATCCGTCACGTTACAACTACGATCCAACTACCGACAGCATCACTTCGAATGGGTTCATTGTCGCGGGCAACAATCGTTTATTCCCAACAAAAGGCGTCAGCAATTCGACGCTCACCGGGCGGCAATGGGGCCTCGCGCCGCGCATTGGCGTGGCGTGGAGCCCGAAGATGTTCAACGACAAGGTCGTCGTGCGCGCGGGCTGGGGGATGTATTACGATCGCGGAGAGCTCTTCTCCTACCTCTCTCCGGGCTTTGCTTCGGGCGTGATCGCGGGCGGCCCCTTCGGTGTGAACCAGACTCCGCCGTGGGTCAATGCTTCGGCTTGCAGCCCCTACGCGTACACTTCATGCACTTTCGAAAATCCTTGGGGGCTTGCGCAGGGTCCCCTTCCCACCGGCAATCCCAAGGATCTGAATCTTCCCAATGCCTCCTTAATCTCGACCGGGATACCGCTGTTCTCCTTCGCCGATTACAACCGAGCCAACAAACTCCCCTACACTCTCAATCAGACGCTCAATGTTCAATGGCAGCCGCGTCGCGACCTAGCTCTCGAGATCGGATACGTCGGCAATCTCGGCCGCCACGAAATCGTTCCCCTGCCTTTCAACCAGGCGCGGATTGCCTCGCCATCCAGCCCCATCCTCAGGGGCACGCAGTTTGAGCAAGATCACACCTACGGCTACTCGCTGGTCACTCAACAGAACACCTTCGACGCCGCGACCCTCCCCCTCAGCAGCCTCCCGGACAGCGGCCAGCCCTATCAGCAAACGTTCGAAGGCGGAAATGTCGACTTCCGCGTTCCCTATATTGGATATTCCGCTGAGTCGGAGTCTTACACGGCGGCCGGCATCTCAGCCTACCATGCTCTTCAGACCCACGTCGAAAAACGCATGAGTCATGGCATTGCTGTAGGAGTCTCCTACACCTACTCGCACGCGACCGACGAACAAAGCGCGTTGGGCCTGTTTTACAACGGCAACAACCCTCTCAGTCTTCGCTCTGGTTACGCCCTCTCCGACTACGATCGCAAACACGTTCTCAATTTCACCTACACCTACGAACTGCCGAAGTTTTTTTCGGCATCCTCCATCAAGGGAAAAGTTGCCAATGGATGGGCGATTTCGGGTTTGACTGTGATTCAGAGCGGCCAGCCGTATAGCGTGGTCGATTATTCCGGAGCAGTGGGCAGCATCTTTTATGGCGTGAACGACGGCATTACGAATCCCATCGTTCCCCTCTCCGGTTGCACGCCGCAACAGGCTCTCACCGGGGCCTCGGGCGTGAACCCGAATGCCCCCGCGCTCAAAGCCAGCTGCTTTGGCCTTCCCTTGCTGGCGCCGGGCGCTTTGAACGGTGCCATTCCGACCAACGATCCCTACGAAACCAACTTCATAGACCACGGCCAACGCAATATCTTCCGCCAGCCATGGCAGATTCGCCCCGACATGTCAGTCGTGAAGGCGACCCAGATCACCGAGCGCTACTCGCTCAAGTACAGGTTGGAAATCTTCAATCTGACAAACACCACGAGTTTCGATATCCCGATCAACGACGTTAGCCAGAACATCAACTTCAACGGTTTTCCGTGGACGACTACACCCTCACCACTACCGGCGACGATTCCGCCCTGCAACCCCAACTTCGAAGGCTCTCTCTACGTTTGTCCAACGCTCGGCGGCCTCGGCATCACCAACAAAACCATCGGCCCTCCGAGGCAGATCCAGATGTCACTGAGCCTCACCTTTTAGTCGGTGACGAACCGCAGTTCGGCCAGCGCGAGCCGTCACTGTTCTCCAATATCCTCGTTCCAAACCTCGGGATTTCTGCGGATATACTCACCCAGCAACGAGGCGCACTCCGAAGAATCGAGGTCAACGACTGGTACGCCAAGGGAGCGCAGCCACTCCATGCCGCCCTGAAAATTACGGCTCTCTCCGACGACCAGCGAACCGAAGCCAAACTGACGTACCAGACCACTGCAGTACCAGCACGGCGCAAGCGTGGTAACCATGGTCAGGTTTCGATAGCTGCGTTGGCGTCCCGCATTGCGGAAGGCATCGGTCTCGCCATGCATGGAAGGGTCGTTGTTCTGTACTCGACGGTTATGACCCGAGCCGACGAGTTTACCCGTGCCATCAAAGATCGCAGCTCCGATCGGGATGCCTCCTTCGGCCAGCCCCTTATGAGCTTCCGCCAATGCCACCGCCAACATTGCAGAACGATCAAGCTCAAACATGATCGTGATTATATAGAGGACGCCAGGCAGCCCTGTCTTGGCCCCGAATGCACGCCGGTGGATTGTGGGTTAAGTTGTGGGTTCGGCTCTCGGCGTTGATTCCCCGGCAAGCCTAGAAGGCGTCAATGGCAAGAAAGCAGCGAATTCAAGCGCGAGGACCGTGAAGAACTGACATTTCCACGTAGCCCAGCACTCCCGCCACCTGAACGTGGGAGCCATTCCCACGGGGCGGGTCAGAACCAGAATCAGTTGAGCAGACTTCGGGGGAAAAGCTGTTTCGAACGAGCGTCCTTCACTCAATCGGGTTGCGGGCGTTTTGTGTTTCAGGGGAATCCTCCATTGCGACTCCGTGCGGCTGTTCCCGCAAGAGTGGTCGCTTCTGACCATACATTCATGCTGGAGCGAGGCTAGTCTGAAACCTGCGGCCCTCGTTCGTACCCATTGCGAGAACGCGCATTGTCAGGAGTTTCATGACACATGAAGAATTTACCGATTGTCTAATCGAGCGGATCGAGAAGAGGCGCACTGCGACTGATTTTTCTCAACACCATGCTGACCGGAGGGCATTTCCGCGAACAAAAGTCTCCGTGCAAACTGAACTCCACGTCGGTAACACAACCATGCCGATGCGCAAGCAGACTTCGGACTTGAGTTTGAGTGGATGTTACGTCAAGACCAAAGTCACCACTCCCGTCGGCACTAATCTGGATGTCGCTCTCTGGCTTGGAGCAGACAAAGTGATGATTCACGCGATCGTCGTAACTTGCTATCCAGAGATTGGCAACGGCATTCAATTTCTCGCGATGCCTCGGTCGGACCGCAATCGAGTACGAGGATTCCTTGAGTCTCGAAG
>Ga0210402_10000273_pt1 | contig 59166 bp, 53 predicted proteins | sample IncBWC7MmetaG_FD_161055 | JGI IMG/M metagenome (GOLD analysis project Ga0210402, IMG submission 161055) | Forest soil microbial communities from Barre Woods Harvard Forest LTER site, Petersham, Massachusetts, United States - Inc-BW-C-7-M | ecosystem: Environmental > Terrestrial > Soil >... | reverse complement strand
GAACGCTCGGTTGCGGCGTGCACTCCACCGTGTAGGATTGCTCGCATGAAAAACGTCCGACTGTGGCTGGCCGCCTCGCTCATGGCGTGCGCGGGCGCATATGCGAAGCCGATCGAGGTGCCGGTCGTCTACGACAAGCTCCCGAACGGACTCAAAGTAGTCATCTCCGAGGCCCATGCGGCGCCGACGGTCACCGTCGCCGTCTACTACGGCATCGGTTTCCGCGTCGAGCCGAAAGGGCAGACCGGATTCGCTCACCTCTTCGAGCACATGATGTTTCAGGGCTCGGAGCACGTGAAGAAATTCGAGCACGCCAAGATCGTCGAGGCCAACGGCGGGAACCTCAACGGCTCGACGCGCCTCGACTACACGAACTACTACGAAACGCTGCCGGCGGAGGGAGTAGAGACGGCCCTCTGGCTGGAGTCCGACCGGATGCGCTCGCTCGACGTCAGCGCGGAGAACCTCAAGAACCAGCAGAACGTCGTCTCCGAGGAAGTGCGGGCCAATGTCCTCAACCAGCCGTATGGCGCCTTTGAATGGCTCGATCTTTGGCAGAACGCCAATCAGAACTGGCTCAACGCGCACAACTTCTACGGCGACCTGCACGACATCGAGGCGGCCAAGATCGACGACGTGCAGCAGTTCTTCAAGACCTACTACGCGCCGAACAACGCCGTCCTGACCATCGTTGGCGACGTCGATGCCGCTGCGGTGCGCAAGCTCGTCGACAAATACTTCGCCTCGATTCCGCAGCAGCCTGTCCCGAAACGGCCTGACGTCAGCGAGCCGCCCCAGACGAAAGAGAAGCGGGTCAACCAGACGGACAAACTCGCCAACCTGCCGGCATTGGCGATTGGCTGGCATCTCCCCGATCAGCAATCGCCCGACTACGCCCCGGCCGTTCTGCTCAATCTCATCCTCCAGGGCGATGACAGCTCGCGCTTCTACCAGCGGCTGGTCAAGGAGAAGGAGATTTCCATCGACTGGAGCGGCGGAATCAACTTCGAGCTCGGCAACGAGTTCGACTACGACGGCCCCATGCTCCTGGTCTCGCGCACGACGTACAAACCCGGCCATTCAGCAGATGAGATCATTCACGAAATCGACTCCATCGCCGCCGACATGCAGCAGCACGGTCCGACGGCGCGCGAGCTGGCGGACGCCAAGGTCCGTTTCCGCTCGAATTACTACGACGCCCTCGAGACGACCGGCGGCAAGGCCAACCTCCTGGCCTCGTTCGCTCTCTTCCGCGACGACCCGTCGCAGATCAACAAAGTCCTGCCGGTGTTCGACGCGGTCACGGCCGCCCAGGTCCAGTCGGTCGCGCAGAAGTTCCTGGTCACGGCCAACAGAACCTCGATCGACCGCGTCCCGGCCAAGGAGGGGAAATGATCGCGCGCATGTGGCACAGACACTCTTGTCTGTGCTTTGGCAAGATGAAACGGCGGACCCTCTTGACCTCTCTCTGGCACTCCGAGCCTTCTCAGCACAGACAAGAGTGTCTGTGCCACATTGACGACCGACAACGCACGCGCAAGCGTGCAGACAACGCGCGCGGAGACGCGCAGACAACGCGCGCGAAGACGCGCACGTTCACGCTGCTTGTGGCGATCGTCGCGTTCGCCGCAACCACCTTCGCCCAGGCCACCCCTCCCCCACCCGCGCCGCCGCGGCCGATCAACTGGCCGGCCATCAGCGAATCGAAGCTCGGCAACGGGTTGACCGTCGTGCTCGTCCCGCTTCACAACGTGCCCAAGATCACCGCTGAGTTGTCGTTGCTGGCGGGACGCGGCGCCGCGTACAAGACGCAGCCCGGCGTCGCGCAGCTCGCCGCGCGCGTGATGAACGAAGGGACCGCTACGCGGACCAGCCTTCAGATCAAGGAAGAGCTGCGCTCGATCGGCGGCGCGCTCTCGATCGCCGTCGACCACGATGCCACCGCAATGACGGCATCGTCGCTATCCGAGTTCGCACCGAAACTGCTCGACCTCGTCAGCGACGTGGTGCGCCATCCGGCCTATCCCAAATCCGAGGTTGCGCTGGCCAGGACGAACTTCGCGCAGGAGATCGAGGAGGAGCGCTCCACGCCCGACTTCCTGGCGCAGGAGGAGCTCGACAAAGCGCTCTTCGGCGCACATCCGTACGGCTTCACCGTGCCCGCGCCGGCGGCGATCAAGAACGTCACCCGCGATGCGCTCAAGACCTTTGCCGCGACCTGGTACGTCCCGAACAACGCCACGCTCGTCATCGTCGGCGACTTTGATGCACCGAAGATGCACGCCGAGGTCGAGCGGACGTTCGGATCGTGGAAGCGCGTCCCGCTCCCGCCGGCACCGAAAGTCATCCTGCCGGCGCGCGAAAAGCGGCAGATCTACGTCATCGACCGCCCCGGCTCGGTGCAGTCGACGATCCTCATCGGCGCTCCGGCGCCGCCGCGGCGCTCACCTGACTACATCCCGCTCCGGACGACGAACATGATCTACGGAGGAGCGTTTTACTCGCGGCTGACGCGCAACATCCGCGAATCGAAGGGCTACACCTATTCGCCGTTCAGTTCCGCCGACCTTCGCCGCGCCGGCGGTGCCTTCACTGCCGGCGCCTCGGTGCGCAACGAGGTCACCGGACCGACGATCCTGGAGATGCTTTACGAGCTCGATCGGATGCGCGTCGAGCCGGTCACGGCGGAGGAGCTGGCCTCGGCAAAGACCTACAGCATCGGCGGCATGGAGTTGGAGCTGGAGTCGCAGGGCAGCCTGGCCACCCGCATCAGCACGATCTACATCGACGAGCTGTCGCACGACTTCCTGCAGACCTTCCGCGACAAGGTGGCCGCGCTGACGCCGGCCGAGGTGCAGAGCTCCGCGGCAAAGTACTTCGACACCTACCGAAGCGCCATCGTCATCGTCGGCGACTACAAGCAGATCAAAGATCAGATCGCGCCGTTCGGCGACGTGAAGGTGGTGAAGTGACCTAGCTTAGGTAGGAAACTGCGCGGTAGAAACGTTCTTGCGCTACTGCTGGCGGAGCCTTGGGCAACCAGCGCAGCCGGCCGTGCCGGCCTACGCCAGAATCCCCTTCCACTTCGACGGCGACGTGTCGTAACCCGGGAACACGCTCTTCAGCGACGGCACGGCGAGCTGTTTCGTCAACAGCTCCGAGAAGACATCGCGGAAGTCGGTGGTGATGGCCAGATCGCGGTTCTCGTAGAGCTGCTGCGACGACAATCCCGGCCACTTGCCGTACACCTTGCCGCCTTTGACGCCGCCGCCGAGGAGCAGCATCACGTTGGCGTGACCATGGTCCGTTCCGCGGTTGCCGTTCTCGCGGACGGTACGGCCGAACTCCGACATCGTCACCAGCACCACGTCGCCCATGCGGGAGCCGAGGTCGCGCGTAAAGGCGGCGATGGCATCGGAGAAATTGCGGAGATTATTCGCAAGCTGCCCCTGCGCACCCCCTTCGCCGGCGTGCGTATCCCAGCCGCTGACGTCGGCGAAGGCCACCTCGAGGCCGACGTTCGATTTGATGAGCTGCGCGATCTGCCGGAGCGAGTTGCCAAGTGGGCCATTCGGATAGACAGCGCCATTCTCCGGCTGCAATTTCTGCGGATCGGCGCTCTTGAGAATCCTCGCCGCCTCGAACGATTCCTTCGCCGTCCCCCCAAGCGTTCCCGCCACCGCCTCGGCGTACATCGATTCGAAGCCGCTGCTGACGTTCGCGGCGCCACGAATCCCGAACTGGCTCAGGTTCGTCATCGCCACCGCACCGGCGGAGCCGGCCAGGATGCGCGGCAACGCCGGCGAGAGCGCCACGGCCCGCAGCGGCGAGACCGGCGTCTCTTTCTTCATGCCGACCGCGCGCGAAAGAAACCCATCCTCGGTCGATTTCACGCCGGGCGTCCCCGACTCCATGAAGTCCTGCGCGTCAAAGTGCGACCGCGTCGCATCCGGCGACCCGACGGCGTGCACGAAGGCCGCGCTGTGATCCTTGAAGTACGGCGTCAGCGAGGCCAGCGACGGATGCAGTCCGAAGAATCCGTCGAGATCGATGGCACCCCCCTCGACGCCTGGACGCGGCACGGCGATGGTTGGCCGCGCGTCGTAATACGCCTTCTCGCCGAAGGGAACGATGACATTCAATCCGTCGACCGCCCCGCGCTGAAAAATCGCCACCAGCGTCTTGCTCCCCTTCGTCGTCGCGGCATTGGCCATCTTCACGAACACATTGGGAAGCAGGCTGCCGCCGACGAGAGCAAGGCCGGAGGATTTGAGGAAGATTCGTCTGTCGATCATGGGGTCTCCTGGGTCGTTGCTGGGTTGCAGAGTTGCTGGGTTGCTGGGTCCCACCCGACCGAGCAACCTAGCAACCCAGCAACCAAGCAACCTTTCATCACTGCCTCTGAAACTCCGGCGAGCCGAGAATCAGCCCGGCCACCGTCGGAAGTTGTGTGTTGTCCCACGGATCCTCGGACGGTGCTTTCCGTTCGACGATCCGCGATTTGATGGTGTTGCGCGTCTCCTCCGTCAGGTTGCCGCCCGTCAGCGCCAGCGCCAGTGCTTCGACGGAATGCGACGCGTCGGCGGCCTGCCCGGCGGGGATGAGTGCGACGACGTCCCCGTGAACGCCCGGCAGTTTGTTGGACGCCAGCGACAGTGCGAAGTTGAGGCGATTCATCAGCGCGCCGGTGTTGATCCAGACGTCGGCCTTGTCGCTGTAACCGGTCGGCGGCTGCGCGCCGTAGAGCGGCTCGCCGATCTGCTGCAGCGCGCGTGCGATCGGCGCCGGGTCGGTGATCTGCGCGTTCACGGCGCGCACCGCCGAGATCGTGTACTCGAACGGCGACTTCACCTTGGCCCGATACGACGCCGGATCCCAGAACTCGGGACTCTCGATCACCGCCCGGACGGTCTGTCGGAGATCGCCGTCCGTGGCCAGGAACTTCTTCGCCACGCGATCGACCAGCGCCGGCGGCGGCTCATCGGCCACCAGACGCTGGCAGAGTTTGTAGGCGATGCGGTGGGCCGTGGCCGGCTGGTGCGCGAGGACGTGGATCATCCGCTCCCCCTCCTCGATCCCGCCGCCGGGGGCGAAGCGGATGCCGAGGACGGTCTTGGTGCCGGCGTCGTGCATCTGCGGGCGGAAGACGAAGGCGGCCCCCTCACCGCTGCCGTCGCGTTCCCGGCTGATCGACCAGCCGGTCAGCACGCGCGCCAGCTCGGTCACATCCTTCTGCGTGTAACCGGCATCGACGCCGAGCGTGTGAAGCTCCATGATCTCGCGGGCGTAGTTCTCGTTGAGCCCCCCCTCCTTCCCCTGGAACTGTGGGCGTTGCATCATCGCGCGGCGGCCGAAGCCGAACCGTCCGCCGAATCCGCGCTGCTGTTGCATGGCGGGACGGTTTTCGGGAGCGGCCATGGAGCGGGCGTTGTCGAGATAGAACAACATCGCCGGCGATTTGGCGGTAGCCATCAGGAGATCTTCGAAGCGCCCCCAGATATGCGGCCGGATGACGTCGCGCTCGTAGCTGGTCAGCAAAAACCGGTCGATGCCCTTCCCGGAAAAGACGTTGAAGTGATTCATCCAGAAGTCGACCATCACTTCGTTGAGCTGGCGATCGGACTCCGCCGCGCGCAGGATGCGCTGCGCGACGAGCTCGTTCATCACCACCTGCGGCCGCTGGTTCGCGGGAACATCGCGCATGAGCTCGCGGCGCACGTCCTTTTTATCGACGTCGCCATTCTTCGCCTCGGCATTGGCCTGCTTCCGCGCCAACAGCACCGGCTCGTAATACGTCTTCACGATCTGCGCATTCGACAGCATCATCGTCGGTAGCGCGGCAACGCGCGCTTCGACCGCGCGATCCGGAATCCCCTCGGGATGAAGCTGCTGTTCGATCCACGTATCGACGCCGGTTTTCATAATCACATCGACCTCCCCCGGCCGCGGCCCGAACGCCAGCCGGTTGAGCGCATGAAGCGCCCGCTGGCGGTCGTTGAGTTTGCTGTCCGAGGTGGTGAAACCGGTGAGGAAGGCGAGGGCGATGAGTCCGGCGAGGAGCTTGGGGGCGTGGTTCATGCACGTTGGACGGAGGAGGGGGAGGTGCGTTTACCGGAGGGGCGTCACGCCGGCTTCATCCGCCAAGACTCACCGCCTCGGCGGGGAATCCTGCTCTCCCATGACCGGTATTCACATCGAGCGTCAATCGGGAGTGAAGCTGACATGACCACTCATGAGACGGTTACTGCGTGCGGTACGTCGCCTATGTGCGTAAGGAGGGGTCGGCATTTGATCGAGTTCCCTGACGCCCCTGGCTGTCAGACCTTCGCGGATCGCGAGGCAGACATCTACTCGACTGCCAAGGAGGCGATCGAGGGATGGATCGAGGCCCACCTCGTGGAAGGGATGGACTTGCCGCATACGCACCGGCCGCCGAAGGCGAATGAACGGCGCGTCCCTATCACGATTTCTCCAAAGCTGGTTCCTGCCCTGCAGTTCCGATCCATGCGTAGTGAGCGGCGCTGGAGCCAGGCCGAAATCGCCAAGCGCGTCGGCGTCTCGCCACAACAGATCGCCAAGCTCGAAGATCCTGATGCAAATCCTACAATCGAGACGATCATGAAGGTTGCCCGTGCGTTCGACATGTACCTCCTCGTCAGTTTCAAGAAGATCGCATGAGCTGAGCGGTTCGTATCTCGAAATCACTTAACGGAGCACGGCTTTGGGACAGCCTCGCCCGCTAGGTTGATTTTCCAGATACGACCCCCAACTTCACAACTTCACGGGAGCAGATCATCAGCGAGCCGTATCAATACTGAGTTGGGCGGACCGAACTACGGTATCCTTTCCGCGTGAGCGAACTGCTCGAGAATGCCCTCGACTCGCTTCGCATGGGCGTACGACATTTTCTAGAAAAGAAGCTAGAGACGGCAGACAAGTGGGCGATTCTCGAACTCTTTCACACGATCGAGCTCCTGCTGAAGGAACGACTTTACCGCGAACACCCCATCTTTATTTACAAGAACATCGACCAGGCGATAGGGGACGATTCGTACACCGTCGGGCTACGTGAAATCCTCGCACGCTTCACCAACCTCGAGATCGACATTCCGAAGGATTACGCCAACATCCTTCTCGACCTTCAGAAAAGGCGCAACAGAATTGAGCATCACCGCTTCGTCCCTGACAAAACGCACCACCAGGTCTTGGGAGAGGCGCTCAAATTCATCAAATACTTCCTCGAGGAGCATCTCGAAGAAGAGCTTGAGGGTCATCTGCCGCCGAAGCATTTCGAAGCAGTCAAGTCGCTCATCCTGAGCTATGAAGAGCTAGTCCGGCGTGCTGAATCCGACGCGCGCTCCATCCTCGATCGGTTCTCTCCGAAAGAGCAGGCAATGATCGAGATCGCCACTTGCCCACAGTGCGGGAACGAGTCGCTCGTGCTCGGAGCGGGAGAGGACGAAGACAAATGCTATTTTTGCGACGAGCAAATCGAGACCACTCGATGTTGGGAATGCGGTACCCCGGTGAATCCCGACAGTCTTGTCGGAACAATCTGCCAGAATTGTTTCAGCTACAAAATGTCCCGGGATTAGTCTCGTCGGCGTCCGCCCAACTCTGCGTCGCGCGCGGAGTTGGGGTATCTGGAAAATCAACTTAGCGGATGAACGTTAAGTTGATTTTCCAGACACGACCCCCAACTTCACGACCCCCAACTTCACATCTTCAGGTCGCTCTTCGCATCGATGGTCGACGACGCCCAACTCTCAGCTCCAGCGGACTTTGGCCCGCTCGCTGGTATCCTTGGACGTCACGTACGCTGCGACGGGCCAAAGCCGCTGAGCTGGGGCCGTTAGCCGGATCGGGCAGAAGCATGTCCTGCCGGCTCCTGGCCTCGCTCGGCGCGATGGCGCTAATCTTCACCCATGACGGTCTGCATTGCAGTCACACCGCGCTTTCGCAGCGAGATCATTCTCGTCTCTGACCAACTCCTCTCCTCCGATGTGAACTCAGTTGAAGGAGGATTCAAATTTACTTCACTCGCTCCCGCTTGGTACGTCATGTTCGCGGGTCACGCTCCTCGCTTTAGGCCGCTGATCGAAACGATGTGCGAGCCGTTGGGTGACACGCGGAACACCAGGTTTACCGTCCAAACCATAATGGCAGTGGCCGAGCGTGCGTACTACGTAGAGCTCACCAAACTTATCGAGATCGAGATCCTCTCTCCGTTCGGTATTTCGCGCGACGACTTCGTCAGGAAAGGCAGGCGCTGGTTCGGCGCTACTGAGTACAGCCACGTGTTAAACCAGATTGGATCGGCAGATCTCGGGATAGAACTCCTCGTGGTCGGAGTAGACGCCGAAACACAAACCCAGCTGTTCTCAGTTTCGAGTCGTGGTGCCGTTTCACCTTCCGTACTCCCGTACCACGCCATCGGATCCGGAGCATACCTCGCCCTCGGCGCGCTCTATCAGTTGGCGTACTTTCCCGGCCCGGATCTCACGGAGAACGTCTACCGCACATGCGCTGCCAAGTTTGCCGCGGAAGCAGCTCCAGGAGTTGGCAGAGAGACCCACGTGATGGTGACTGACCCACTAATGCAGAAGTGGGCGATGATCTTCGGCGTCGATGACCTTCGCAAAATCTGGCAAACCGAGGGGCAGCCTCGCTTTCCGCCCGCCGCGAAGCGAACGATTTATCGAGATTTAAAGCCGATGAGAACTTTCCCGCCAATTCGTAAGACAAAACGCTCGCGTCCCAAAGCCGGCTAGCGCTGGCGCGGACTTCGGCCCGCCAGCTGCTAAGCTACTTGCACGTTTCTCACACTGGGCAGAAGCCGCTCAGCTTGGAACGTTGGGCGGCATGACAGCGTGCCAGCCTCTGCTCCGCACGTCACCATGAAGGATAAGAGCCACCTCTTCTGCCTCGCCCTCTTCGCGCTCAGCCTGTCGGGCTGTCATCGGCCGGATGCCGCCGCTGTCCGGCTGACATCCGGACGTGTGCCGCCCGTCCTCCTGTTCAATGGAACAGGCACCTCACCCAACGACGTCGCGGCGATCGAGACCCTCCTGGAGAAGAGCAGGATCTCATACTCGACCGCGAGCTCGGCGCAGCTGGACGAGATGAGCGCGGCGCGCCTGCGTACCTATCACCTCGTCATTGTCCCCGGCGGAGACTTCACTCGCATCGGGAACGGTCTCAAGAAGGAGACAGCAGCGAAGCTTCGCGACGCCGTGCAGCACGGTGTGAACTACCTCGGCATCTGCGCCGGAGCGTTCTTTGCCGGCCGCACGCCCTACAACGGTCTGAACCTGACCTCGGGCGTGCAGTTTGGCTTCTACTCTGCCGAGGGGCGAGGGGTACGCAAGGCGGCAGTGCCGATCTCGGGGGCGGGAACGCCGACGCTCGACCAGTATTGGGAGGATGGTCCTCAGCTCACCGGTTGGGGTGCTGTAGTCGGCAGGTACCCCGATGGCACGCCCGCCGTGGTGCAAGGGCAATCGGGAGACGGATGGGTCATCCTCTCCGGGGTCCATGCCGAGGCTCCGGAGAGCTGGCGGCGTGGCATGGACTTCACCACGCCGGCGAGCACCGACCACGCCTACGCCGTGACGCTCATCCGATCGGCCCTGGAGCGGCGGCCGCTGCCGCACTTTTGACGTGAGACGAGTCAGGTTTATCGATGCCCAGCCCGGAAGTGAGTGTCTGGCGATCAAGTCTGACTGATCCGTTCAATCCGTGGAGTGACCCGCGCCATCACCCAACTGAGCAGCTCGCTCACCCAACTGAGCAGCTCACTCACCCAACTGAGTGGCTCACTCACCCAACTGAGCGGCTCACTCACCCAACTGAGCGGCTCACTCACCCAACTGAGTGGCTCACTCACCCAACTGAGTGGCTCACTCACCCAACTGAGCAGCTCACTCACCCAACTGAGCGGCTCACTCACCCAACTGAGCGGCTCACTCACCCAACTGAGCGGCTCACTCACCCAACTGAGCGGCTCACTCACCCAACTGAGCGGCTCACTCACCCAACTGATCCGCGTTATCACTCGCGAGGGCAGGGTGCCGACGATTGCGAGAGAGTGTCAAAATGCGGGCTAAACTCGGTGAGGGACCGTCTCTCGAATGAATCCTGAAGGCAGCATCGTCGACCACTTTGCCGCGGAGGCCATTCGCCTCGGAGCGGACAGACTCGAGGTTGAATACAAAGACGGCCGGGAGCAAATCGACGCGTGCAAACAGTCCCTTGGCTTTGGCATCGGGAGCCTGGATACCTCGGACCCCGCAGCCGAGGAACTCCGTGACGAGCTCTGGGCGATGAGGCGGCGGAAGCGCGAGATCACCGTAGACGGTGTTCGGTACGAGTTGCGATGCAGCGTGTTCGACAGCTTCGGCGAGACCGCCTTTCGCGTGGCCATTCAAAAAGCGGCCACCGGCAGGAAACGGTCACCCGAGTAAGTGCTCCGACGGATGAGGAAGTGACCGATGTCTGATTTAAGGAACGCGGTGGCGCTCATGAAGCTCCTCTCGCGTCCACCGGCGGCCACCCGAATCTCCAGGGTGCTCCGCCCAGAGAGTGTTCAGTTCCCGCAGGATCTCCTCGGAAGAAAGGTCCGAGGCCACCTCTTCGAGATAGTCACGAATCATCTGATTGAGCGACGTCCCGCGAAGCGCTGCGAGCTCCGCGCGCGGACCAGCGTCTCCGCATCGATCGAGAGCGTCACTTTCATGCGCACATAGCGCGTGCGCACCTACTACGCGCGTCAAGACCCTCGGCCAGCTACCGGGACCCGGCACGCTCGATTTCGAGATCGTCGACGAGCTGGTTCAACTTTGTGAGGTCAATGGGCTGCGGAAGACGTCAGAGTCAATCCGGGTCCAGGGCTCAACCCATTGAGTTGTGTGTGCTTCTGGACTGACCGACTCACGCGGAGGCGCGGAGGGCGCGGAGGAGGAAGTCCCTCGTCATCTCCTCCGCGTCCTCCGCGTGAGCTCAGTTCGTTTCGCAGTCAATTGATGAACTTCATGAGCGCCGCCATGTAGCGGACGAAACCTGACGCTACACTGCGCAGCGTGTCATCCGCTCACCCCCAGCCCCGACTCGTCGGCGCCATCGCGATGCTGGCGCTGCTGCTCGTCATCGCCCTGATCATCGCCTCGTCGGTTGGGGCGACGAATGTCTCCTGGCGGGCGGCGTTGTCGGGGGATGAGACGGCGCGCGCGATCCTCATCGGAATCCGGTTGCCGCGGGCGCTGCTGGCGGCGCTGGTTGGTGCGACCCTGGCGGTGGCCGGCGTCACCTTCCAGACGCTGCTGCGAAATCCGCTCGCCGATCCGTTCATCCTCGGCGTGTCCGGCGGCGCGGCATGCGGTGCATCGATCGCCACGGCGGCGGGGCTGGCGAGGCTTCCGGGAGTGGTCCCGGCCATCGCCTTCACCGGCGCGTGCGGCGCCACCGCGGCGGTGTTCCTGCTGGCGCGGCGCCGCGAGTACACCGACCCGACCCGCCTCCTCCTCTCCGGCCTCGTGTTGAATGCTTTCTTTTCAGCGGTGATCCTCATCTCCTTCGGCGTCTCGCGGCAGAGCGATCTGACGGCGGCGCTGCGCTGGATGATGGGAACGCTTTTCGGCGCGACATGGAGCGACGTCCTGCTGCTGACGGTGCTGCTCACCATCGCCATGATCATGCTGGCCACGATCGGAAACGATCTGCGCATGCTGGCCTTCGGCGAAGACGACGCCAAGTCGCGCGGCGTGCAGGTCGAGCGGATCAAGGTCATTGGGTTCCTCACCGCGTCGATCGTCACCGGCGCCGCGGTCTCGGTCAGCGGCATCATCGGCTTCGTCGGTCTGCTGGTGCCGCATCTGATCCGCATGATCTGGCGGCGCGACTTCCGCTTCCTCCTGCCGCTCTGCGCGCTCGGCGGCGGCGTGCTCGTCGTCCTGGCCGACCTTCTGTCGCGCGTCGTCGTCACTTCGTCCGAGCTGCCGATCGGCGCATTCACCGCCGTTCTCGGCGTGCCGTTTTTCCTCTCGCTGCTGCGGAGGAACCGCTGATGCTGGAACTGCGCGATGTCTCGTTTGAATACGAAGGCGCACAGGCGGTCGACGGGATCACGGCCTCGTTCGACCGGACGCAGCTCATCGCACTCACCGGTCCGAACGGCTCGGGGAAATCGACGCTGCTCAAGCTCGTCGCCAACGTCCTGGCGCCGCGCGCCGGGGAAATCGCCTTCGACGGCAAGCGCCTCCGCGACTGGCCGGCGAAGGAGTACGCCAAACAGGTGGCCTACCTACCGCAGGATCCCGATCCGACCTTCTCGATGCGGGCCATCGACGTCGTCGTCTCCGGACGCGCTCCCTTCCTCGGCCGCTTCGCCTGGGAGTCCGACGCGGATTACGACGAAGCGGAGCACGCGCTCGCCCTCTGTGACGCCGCATACCTCGGCGGACGCTATCTCGACGAGATGAGCGGCGGCGAGCGCAAGCGCGTCTTCCTGGCTCGCGTTCTAGCGGCGCGGCCGCGGCTCATCCTGCTCGACGAGCCGCTGGCGTCGCTCGACATCTCGCACGTGCAGCAGTTCTCGGCCCTCCTCCGCGACATCGTCGACCGCACCGGCGTCACCGTCGTCTACGCCACGCATGACCTGAACTGGGCCGCCGCCTACAGCGACCGGATGCTGGTCATGCAGCGCGGCACCCTCGCCCGCGACGCCACTCCAGCCGAGGTCATGCAGCCGGAGGTGGTGAGGGAGCTGTTCGGGTTCGATGCCGAGGCGGTGGCGATGGGCGGGCGGAGTTGGCTGGTACCGAAGGTGGAGAAAAGTCCATCCTGACGGCGAGTCTGGAAGTTCATCCTGACGGCGAGCGCAGCGAGCCATGTCAGGATCTCCGGTGAGACCGCGCGGCAGTTGGTTCCAGCAGAGACCTCGCGATTCCACCGGAGATCCTGACATGGCTCGCTGGCGCTCGCCGTCAGGATGAACCCCTCACTTCTCAAACTCCCACGCCACCTTCTTCAACGCCCGATCCGCGCGCTCGATGAGCTGCAGGATGTCTTTCTTCGCGTGCGCCGCGGAGAAGAAGGCCGCCTCGAGCTGCGATGGCGGTAGATAGACGCCTTCGCCGAGCATCAGGTGGAAGAAGCGGGCGAACTTGTCGCGGTTCGAGCGGTTCGCGCTCTCGTAGTCGGTGACCGGGCCCTCGGTGAAGAAAATCGTCCACATCGAGCCGGCGCGATTGATCGTCAGCGGCACGCCGTGTTTTTCGGCCGCCTTGCGAACGCCGGTCTCGAATTCCCCCGAGCGCTCCTCGAGGTCGGCATAGATCGACGAGTTCTTCAACACGCCGAGCGTGGCCTTCCCCGCGGCAACGGCCACCGGATTGCCCGACAGCGTTCCGGCCTGGTACATCGGACCCAGCGGCGAGACGAGCTGCATCAGCTCGCGCCGTCCGCCATAGGCACCGATCGGCATACCGCCGCCGATGATCTTGCCGAGCGTGGTGATGTCGGGCTTCACCGTGTACACCGACTGCGCGCCGCCGTAGGCCACGCGGAAGCCGGTCATCACCTCGTCGAGAATGAGCAGCGCGCCGCGCTCGGTGCAGAGATCGCGCAGCCCTTTCAGAAAGCCGTCCGCCGGCGGGACGCATCCCATGTTCCCGGCCACCGGCTCGACGATGATCGCCGCCACCTCATCATCCATCGCCTTGCGTACCGCTTCGAGATCGTTGTAGGCGACGCTGACCGTCAGCTCGGTCACCTCTTTCGGCACGCCGGCGGAGTCGGGAACGTTGAACGTTGCGCCGCCGCTCCCCGCCTTCACCAGCAACGAGTCGACGTGTCCGTGGTAGCCACCGTCGAACTTGATGATCTTCTTCCGTCCGGTGGCCGCGCGCGCCAGCCGGAGGGCGCTCATGGTGGCCTCGGTGCCGGAGTTGACCAGGCGCACCATCTCGATCGACGGAACGGCCTGCACGATCATCTCGGCCAGCTCGATCTCGCCGAGCGTCGGCGCACCGAAGGAGAAGCCGCGCGTGGCCGCCTTCTTCACCGCCTCGACGACGTACCGATGACCGTGCCCGAGGATCATCGGCCCCCACGAGCCGACGCAGTCGATGTACTGAACGTTGTCGGCGTCAAAGATGCGCGAGCCGAGCGCCTGATCGATGAACAGCGGCGTACCGCCGACGCCTCGGAAGGCCCGCACCGGCGAGTTGACGCCGCCGGGGATGATCTCCTGCGCACGTTGGAAGAGAGTTTCAGAGTTCTTGCCCATGTAGGGCGCGGATTATAGAAGGGCCGGCACTTTCCGCAGCGCTTGAGCCACCACGATGAGGTTCTGAGCCTACCCCATGAGGCTTTGAGCCTACCCCATGAGGCTTTTTCCGACCCTCATGAGGCTTTGAGCCTACCCCATGAGGCTTTTTCCGACCCCCATGAGGCTTTAAGCCTGCCCCATGAGGCTTTTTCCGACCCCCATGAGGCTTTAAGCCTATTCCGGGAGGCTTTTAAACCAATTCTGGAACCCGGACCGGAGCGCTGGCGTCTCGCCGCTGCGGAGATTGGACGTTTACGACGCCGCTATAGCGGCTCAAGAAGGTAGCCAGGGGTGCGAGCGTTTTTTGCGAGCACCCCTGGAACCCGGTACGATCTGAAATTGTGCCGCGTCAGCGGCACTGGATGGAGTCCCCGATTACTCAAGTGCCGCTGACGCGGGACCAAACTATGCATCTCTATACCAGGGGTGCTCGCAAAAAACGCTCGCACCCTTGGCTACCGTCTTTTGCCGCTAACGCGGCAACGCAGCGGCGAGACGCCAGCGCTCCGTCCGCTAGTACGCGTTCTCGTGCTTAAGCCCGTGAATCACGGTCATGAAGAGGATCTTCAAATCGAGCAGCAGCGACCAGTTCTCGATGTAGTAGAGGTCGTGCTCGATGCGGATGCGGATCGAGGTGTTGCCGCGCCAGCCGTGGACCTGCGCCCATCCGGTCATGCCGGCCCGGACCTTATGGCGGAGCATGTAGTGCGGGAACTCGGCGCGGAACTGTTCGACGAACTGCGGGCGCTCGGGGCGCGGACCGACCACGCTCATGTCGCCGAGGAGGACGTTGAAAAGCTGCGGCAGCTCGTCGAGCGACGTCTTCCGGATGAAAACGCCGACGCGCGTCCGGCGCGGATCGTCCTTCTCGGCCCACTTGGCGCCGGTGTCCTTTTCGGCGCCGACGCGCATCGAGCGGAACTTGAAAATATCGAACGGCTTGCCGTCGAGCCCCATCCGCTCCTGGCGGTAGAAGACCGGGCCGCGGTCGCCGAGCTTGATGGCGATGGCAACGATCAGCATCACCGGCGAGAAGACGATCAGCGCGATGGTGGCCACGACGAGATCGAACCCCCGCTTCAGGAAGCGGCTCCACCCTTCCAGCGGCGTCTCGGAGAGATTGATGGTCGGCAGACCGTCGAGGTCCTCGACCCGGGAGCGCAGCACCATGAACTGCAGCAGGTCGGGGACGACGTGGATGGCCACGACGCTGCGCACGAGGCGGTCGAGGAGAGCCATCATCGCTTCCGACGAGGCATGCGGCAGGGCCACGAAGACGTGGTCGATCTTCTGTTCGTCGATCACGCGCTCGGCGTCATCGATGGTGCCGAGGCATTCCAATGCATCGAGCTTCGACTCCTCAGCGTTGCTCAGATAGGTGCGGAGATAGCCGACCACGCGGAAGCCGAGCTCGCGATGTCCGTTCACACGGTCCACGACCGCGCTGGCCAGCTCCCCGCTGCCGGCGATGAGCACGCGGTCGAGCCGCTTCCCTTCCCGGTGTCCCCGCTCCACGATGGCCCGCACGATGGCGCGGCCGAGGATCACGAAGATGATGGCGCAGACCAGGAAGATCAGCAGCGTGGCCCGCGAGTAGAGAATGTCCGGGCGCCCTGGCCGCACCCAGAGCAGCACGCCGGAGAAAACCACCGTGGCCACGACCGAGCCGATGGCAACCGACAGCCACTCCTCCGCTTTCGACCGCGTCGGCCGGATGCGATACAGCCCCTGCACGGCGAAGGCGAGCGGAAAGACGATGGTCACGATCGGCAGAAGCTGGAGATAGGTCTCCACCTCCTGCTGCCCTTTCGTGACCGGAATGACTTTCACGCTGAAGCGGAGAAACCAGGCGCAGAGCATGGCCAGATTCGATGCCACGGCATCGTTGATCAGGTAGATGGAGGACAGCGTCCGATGTCGTTTCTCGATCACGCGATGACCTGCTCCAGTTCGGCGAGCATCTCCCGTTGAAACCGCGCACGCGAAAACGTCGCCGCGTGGGCACGGAGGGCCGCGCGATCCCACGCGTGACGCTCCGCCTCGTCGAGAGCCTGGCGAAGCGAGTGTACCGCCGCCGTCCCGAAGAAAATTCCGGTCCTCCCCTCAACAACCGAATCGCGCACACCGCCGGTGCCGAGGGCCACCACCGGCGTCCCGAGCGACATCGCCTCCAGCGGCGTGATGCCGAAGTCTTCGACGCCCGGAAGGATCAGGCTCTGTGCGCGGCCGAGGTGATCGATGATCACGTCTCTCGATACGTGCCCGAGGAAGCGAACGTTGGGGCCGCTGCGCTTACGAAGGGTGGCCAGCAGCGGCCCCCCGCCGATGATGATGAGCCGCCGTTTGCTGTCGTTCACGGCGTCGACGGCCAGCTCGACATGCTTGTAAGGCACCAGCGCCGAGACGACGAGGTGAAAATCGTCGCGGCCATCGGGCAACGGCGCGGCCAGAAAAACATCGTCGGCGAATGGAGGGACCACGGAGGCCTCGCGGCCGTAGTAGGCCCGAATGCGCTCGCGCACGAAGTGCGAGTTGGCGACGAAGCGGGTCACGCGTTCCGAATTAGCAACGTCCCATCGCCGAAGCCGCGCCGCCAGCGGCCGCGCCAGAGCGCGCTTCAGGCCGCGCGGGAAGTAGTCGTCGAACCTGTCCCAGATGTAGCGCATCGGCGTGTGGCAGTAGCAGAGGTGCGGTTTGCCGCGGCTGTCGACTCCTTTGGCCACCGCATGGCTGGAGCTGATGACGAGATCGAATCGGCGGAGGTCCCACTGCTTCACGGCGCGCGGGAAGAGCGGCAGCAGCGTGCGGTAGTTGGAGACCCGCGTCGCCAGCGGCTGCAATGCCGAGGTATGAATCGTGTGCGACTCGATGGCGGGCGAAACGCTGTTAGGAAAGTGAAAAAGCGTGAAGAGCTCCGCCCCCGGCACCAGGTCGAGGATGGCTTCGAGCACATGCTCACCGCCGCGCATTCCGGTCAGCCAGTCGTGGATGACGGCCACGCGGCCGAAGGAGGGCCGTTCGTTCATCGCGGATCGTTCTTCTTCCGCTTCGGCGCCGGCGTCGACGCCAGCGGGTAGTCGCCTTCCGCCGCACACCGGTCGCACAGGTGATCGTTCCGAAAGTACTCCTCGGATTCGACCTCGCGCAGACAGCGGACGCAGAGATGCTTCCCCGTTCGTTCGTTCACGTTACGCTTGGGAAAATCGTCGAGCATCGGTACGGTTGTTGTAGCACGGAATACGATTCTGTTTTCGAGGGGAGGAGGAGTTCCATGATCCGAGTGCGCAAAGCCGAGGAGCGAGGGCATTTCAATCACGGGTGGCTCAACACCTACCACACCTTCTCATTCGCTGATTATCACGACCCCGACTTCATGGGCTTCCGCTCGTTGCGCGTCATCAACGAGGACTACGTGACGGCCGGGCAGGGCTTTGGCACGCATGGCCATCGCGACATGGAGATCGTTACGTATGTGCTCGAAGGAGCGTTGCGTCACGCGGATTCGATGGGCACCGGTTCGGTGATCCGACCGGGCGAAGTGCAGCGCATGAGCGCCGGCACCGGCGTGATGCACAGCGAGAAGAACGCCTCGGAGGAGCCGGTGCACCTTCTCCAGATCTGGATTCTGCCGGAGCGCCACGGGACCAAACCAGAGTATGAACAGAAGGAGTTTCCCTCCTCCGAGCGCGACGGCAAGCTCCGTCTGGTGGCATCGCACGACGGCCGCGACGGCTCGCTGACGATTCACCAGGACGTCGATCTCTACACCACGACCCTACGTGACGGCGCCAGCGTCGCCTTCGACTTCCGTCCGAACCGCTACGGATGGCTGCAGGTGGCGCGCGGCTCCGTTTCGGTCAACGGCCAGGCGCTCGACGCAGGCGATGGTGCGGCCATCGAGAAGGAGACCAAGGTGATGATCGCGGGGGATGGGGAGGCGTTGTTGTTCGATTTGAATTAGATACAACCCTGGGACCGCGTGCGTCCCGCACGCGCTTGTTGGCCGCATTAGCGGCAACCTGGACGTATTGCCGGCGAAGCGCGGACGTCTCGCACGCGGTAAGGCCCGGCATCCTGCCGATTGGCAAGCGCGGGCGGGACGCCCGCGGTCCCAGGGGTATCCTCTCTCCTCCATGGTCGTCCTCTTTCGTTTCCTGTTCGCGATCTTCACGAGCCGGTTCCGGCGGCGGCTCGGAATTCTCGATGACTGCCTCATCACCATGCGCGTCTGGCCGAACGATCTCGATCTCAACATGCACATGAACAGCGGGCGGTACCTGAGCATGATGGATATCGGCCGCGTCGAGATCCTGGCGCGCACGCGATTGCTGCGGCCGGTCCTGAAGCGTGGATGGCGGCCGATGGTGGGGGCAACGTTCATCCGCTACCGTAAGTCGCTCCTCCCCTTCGAGCGCTTCACCGTCCGCTCGCGCGTCGTCTGCTGGGACGAGAAGTGGCTCTACTTCGAGCACATCCTCGAACGGCGGGGCGAGATTGCCTCGCACGCATACGTGCGCGGGCTCATGCGCGGGAAGGGGGGGAACGTCACACCCCGCGAGTTGCTCGAGTTGGCCGGGAGGCCGGATCTGGTGTCGCCGCCGATGCCGGAGGCGATCGCCGCATGGCGTGACATCATCGAGCGCGGATGAAGAAGCAATGTTGAATGTTCAATGTTCAATGTTGAATGTTCAATGGCCCGCCCCTTCATTCAACATTGAACATTCAACACTCAACGTTCAACATTGCCTTTCGATGAAGAAGCAGGACAAAGCAACCCGGATCGGCGAAATCCTCGACGACCTCTTCCCCGCCCCCCCTATCCCCCTCGAACACGCGGATCCCTTCACACTTCTCGTGGCTGTCGTGCTGTCGGCGCAGACGACCGATGTGCAGGTCAATAAGGTGACGCCTGCGCTGTTCAAACGCGCCTCGACGCCGGAGAAACTGGCGGCGCTCAGCGAGGGGGAGATCCTGGCGTTCATCCGGAGCTGCGGCCTCGCTCCCGGGAAAGCACGCAATATCCGCAAGCTGGCGCAGACGATCGTCGATGAGCACGGCGGGAAGGTCCCGAAAGACATCGCGGCGCTCGAGAAACTCCCCGGCGTCGGCCACAAGACCGCCAGCGTGGTCATGTCGCAGGCGTTCGGCGAGCCGGCCTTCGCGGTCGACACCCACATTCACCGCCTCGCCGAGCGCTGGAGACTGTCGTCAGGGAAGAACGTCGAGCAGACCGAGCGCGATCTGAAGAAGCTCTTCCCTCGCGACGAATGGGCCAGGCGCCACCTGCAGATCATCTACTTCGGCCGCCGGTACTGTCCGGCCCGCAATCACGATTTCGAAGGTTGTCCGATCTGCTCATGGGCTGCTCCAAAGCGCCTTCGGCGCGTTGTCGGTTCTCGGTTGTCGGTGGGTTCGCTGAGGGGAACGAGCTCGAGAAAATAAGTCCTGCCCTGCCGCATGTTCCACAACCCGTCGAATCAACCGACAACCGATAACCGATAACCGACAACCCGCCGAAGGCGCAGACAACGCGCGACGCGCATGCTCAACAGACTCATCCTCATCCTCGTGTTCGCCGCCTCGGCAAGGGCCGCCGTCCACGCCGACGACGCTTCCCAGTTCGAAGTCCGCCATGCGCCCGCGTGGATCGACACCGTCGCGATCGACACCCCTACCGCAAACGGCAGCGCCCGCTCGGGCATCGACGGACTGCTCGAAGATCACCAGGTGCACGTCACCGGCGCGAATGTCGACGAGTATTTCCGGCGGGTGCATCGCGTGGTGACCTCGGCCGGCGTGCAGAACGCCTCCCAGTTGAGCATCGACTTCGATCCCTCCTATCAGCGGCTGGTCCTCCACGACGTGGCCATCATCCGCGACGGAAAACGGATCGAGGAGATGGCGCGCGACGACGTGCGCATCATCGAGAAGGAATCCGATTCCAAGGACAGCATCTACGACGGCCAGCTCACGGCGCTCTTGTTTCTCAAGGATGTCCGGCCCGGCGATGTAATCGACTACTCCTGGACGCTGGAAGGCTCGAACCCGCTCCTCGGCGGCCGCTACGCCGACGAATTCGATTTCAGCGCGCACGTGCCGACGCGCCTGATGCGCCACCGCCTGCTCTGGCCGGCCAATCGCCCGATCCACCTCAGCAAGCCGGCAAAGATCGAACATCGCGGCGCGGACGATGTCTACACGTGGGAGAGGCGCGACGTCGGATCGACCGACGCGGAGGATGCGACCCCCGACTGGTACGAGCCGTGGGAGACCGTGCAGGTGACCGAGTACGCCTCATGGGACGAAGTGGCACGCTGGGCCGATGCACTCTTCCGCCTCGACGACACATCGCATGCCGCGGTCGCGAAGCTGGCGAACGAAATCCGTAAGGCGAATCAAGGCCGCGACGCCCAGATCGTGGCCGCGATCCGGTTCGTGCAGGACGACATCCGCTACCTCGGCATCGAGATGGGCCGCGGCTCGCATGAGCCCCGGCAACCGTCAACCGTCCTGACCCAGCGCTACGGTGATTGCAAGGACAAAGCGCTTCTGCTGGCCGCGCTCCTCCGCGAGCTCGGCATCGAGGCCTACCCGGCGCTGGTCAATACCAAGCTGCGGGCGCACCTGGACGGCTACCTGCCGTCGCCCTTTCTGTTCGACCACGTGATCACCCAGGTCCTCGACGGCGGCAGGACCTACTGGATCGATGGCACCCTCTCCGATCAGGGAGGAACGCTGGCGACGATCGAGACGCCGAGCGATGAGCGTACGCTGATCGTCCGCCCGGAAACGAAGGCGCTGGCACCGATCGTCGTCCACAATCACGGCCACATCCTCGTCGAAGAAGTCATCCGCACCGACAGCGAAAGGATGACGCTCGAGGTCACCTCGACCTACTCCGGCCACGACGCCGATGACATCCGCTCGCGGCTGGCCAGTGAGTCGCTGGCAGACGTGGCCAAGTCTCATCTCAACCGCTACGCCGCCGACCATCCGCGCATCGAGGCGCTCGGCCAGCAGTCGATCGCCGATGACCGCCTCCGCAACGTTCTCGTCCTCCACGAGCGTTACACCATCCACGACCTCTGGAAGAGCGGCTCCTGGACCTACTACCCGCGTGCGGTCGAACAGCACCTGACGCATCCGGATACGCTGGTCCGTTCCATGCCGCTGGCGATCGACTATCCGCTCGACGTGACCGAGCGGCTCATCATCCGAGGGGATGCCAAGGCGCGCGTCGACGAGAACGACAACGTCCTGGACGGGCCGGCGCTCCACTACGAGCAGCACATCACCCATGGACGCGATCTGGTGATCACCACGATGCTCCGGGCCACGAAGGATGCCGTGTCGGTGGCGGCTGTGCCGGACCATCTGGCCTCCCTCAACGAGATGCGCGACGGCCTCGATGTCACGGTCGAGCCGGCGCACAGCACCGTCGCTCCCGTGGCCGCCGGGACCGCGGCCGTGGTGCTCATGGCCGGTCTCGCCACCACCATCGCCTTCCGCCGGAAAAAGACGTGGAAATAGGCGTCCCCCTGGCGATGTTGGTCCGATCCTGGCGTGATTAGTCTGTACGCGAGCCGTTGAGTGACGTTGGTCGCCTCTACGGATCTCCAGGCAGCCTCACGAAATATCGGTAACAAATCAAAGGAGATTCTCAAGAATGCGTAGCACCGGAACAGTCAAGTGGTTCAACGATGCGAAGGGCTTCGGCTTCATCACCACCGAGGGCGGCGAAGACGTGTTCGTGCACTTTTCGGCCATTCAGTCGAAAGGTTTCCGCTCACTGGCCGAAGGCTCCCAAGTCGAGTTCGACCTGGTGCAGGGTCCGAAAGGACTCCAGGCGGCGAACGTCACGATTCCCCAGTAAACCTACAGACAAGGCTGTGAACGAAAGGGCGGCGCGAGCCGCCCTTTTCGTGTGTGAGTTGCTAGGTTCCTGGGTTGCTTGGTTGCTGAGTTGCTGGGTGACTCGGTCTCCACAGGCCCAATAACTCAGCAACCCTGCAACTCAGCAACCCTGCAACCTTGCAACTCAGCAACCCGCCAACCGACAACCACCAACCACCCTTCACGGCACCCCCCTCTCCCCAGGCCGCATCGGCTTGCCGACATCATCGAAATCGCGCATGAAGACAAACAGCCCGTAGTTGGGCTGATTGCGGTCGAAGCCGGCGACGAGCTGATCGTTGTAACGGTCGATGAAAAAATCGAACGGGTCGCTGGGGTCGGTGTCGGCGACCTGCATGTCGGCGTCGACCATCAGCAGTTTCCCCATCCGCAGCGTGCCACCGCGGTAGTACATCGTGTTCTTCTCCTCCGGATGCGGGAGCACCAGCTCCGGGAGATGGAGGCCGGCGTCGAAGATCTGCACCAGCTCGTCGCCTTCGACGCGGACGTCGACGAGATGCAGCTCGACCTGCGGCGGCGGAAGCGCTCGCTGTGGATCGATGAGCAGGTCGTTCCCCTGCGCGGATATGCCCCGCTCCATCGGCAGCTTCAGCATCCTCTCCAGCGTCATCCCGACTGCCCTCATCAGGCCCATGCCGTTGATGCCGTAGGTCTCGATCTTCGTTGGATGGATCCGGATCTTCCCATTTGAGGCCGACACATCCGCCCACATCGTGAACCGGATGTTGACGAGCTTGTGGATCACTCCACTCTGCTTGATCTGCCTGCCGGCCATTTCGATATGGAGATTACGCAGCGGCGGGTTCGGGTAACCGAAGATGTAGCGGTTCATCAGCACGTCGAGGCTGGCGCTACGCATGCCGATCCTGGCCTTGTCGATCTTCATCACGAACGACGTCTTGTTGTCGAGATTCAGCGGCGCCCCCGGCGTTTTTGACACCATCTCGCCGCGCATGGAGTGAATATCGAGATAGGCATCCCGATCGATGTGAAACCAGACGTTGCGCATCAGCGCCTGCGTCGGCGCTTTCGCCGCCGCCTCGGATGGTGTCGGGATCGGCTCGGTGCCGATCGGCATGATGTCGATCTTCGGCGGTCCGCTCACCAGTGTCAGCGGCCCGGTCCTATCGCAGTAAGCGGGCAGGAGGAGGAGGAGGGACAACAGAACCGTCGTGATCGACGTAAGAATGGCCACAGATTTCCACCGAACCGGCATACGAACGGATGAGCTGTTCACGAAGAGTGCCGGGAGGGGAACGAAGCTCTGGCGTCTCGCCGGCTGGCTCAGCGGCGGGTTGCTCAGTTGCTTGGTTGCTTAGTGGCTGGGTTACTTGGTCTCGCAGTCTCGCGGTTGCGGGGTCTCGCGGTCGCTATCTTCGCGGTTCTCGCAGTTGGTATCCCGCCGCGAGATCGCGTGACCGCGCAACCGCGAGACCAAGTAACCTGGCAACTCAGCAACCCAGCAACCCGACTCCGGGTCAGCCGGCGAGACGCCGGGGCTGCTGTGCACCGCAACAAGCACCCCCTTACGCCGTATCATCCCTTACACATGGACTACGGGATCGAGGTCAACGGCCTCACAAAGAACTACGACTCCTTCGTTGCGGTGAAGGACTTCTCCTTTGCCGTGAAGCGCGGCGAGGTTCTCGGACTGGTTGGGCCCAACGGCGCGGGGAAGACCACCACGCTGCGCGCGCTGGCAGGAATCCATCCGCCCACGGACGGCACCATCCGCATCTGCGGCTTCGACCTTCGCAACGATGCCGTCGACGCCAAACGGCACCTGGCCTTCATGCCGGATGAGCCGCGTCTCTTCGACTACCTCACCGTCGAGGAGCATCTGCAGTTCGTGGCCCGGCTTTACCAGGTCACCGGCGTAAAAGAGAAGATCGGCCCTCTCCTCCACGAATTCGAGCTGGCCGACAAGCGAAAAGCGCTCCCCTCCGAGTTGTCGCGCGGCATGAAGCAGAAGTTGATGATCGCCTGCGGCTTCATTCACGATCCCGACGTCCTGATCTTCGACGAGCCTCTGACCGGCCTCGATCCCCTCGGCATCCGCCGGATGAAAGAGTCGATCGTCCGCCGCTCCCGGGCCGGCGCCTCGGTCGTCCTCAGCTCGCATCTGCTGCATCTCGTCGAAGAGCTCTGCGACACGGTGGCCGTCATCCAGCACGGCACCCGCATCGCCTACGACACCATCGACAACCTGAAGTGGAAGATCACCAGCGGCCGCAACGACCTCTCGCTCGAAGATGCCTTCCTGAAGATCACCGCCGAGGAGACGCCACAGGCGTGATCGGAACCTTCTTAACGGTTGCCTTCCTGACGCTGAAGAACCGGATCACGCAGCAACTCCGGCGTCTGCGCCAGCCGCGCTACCTCATCGGAGCGATCGCCGGCGGCATCTACTTCTGGTTCATGATCTTCCGGCGAGCGGCGGGGGCCGGCAACGGCAAGCTGCTGATACTGAAATCGATGTCGATCACTCCGTTCATCGTCGACGTCGCCAGCGTGGTCCTCCTGCTGCTGATGATCCTGGCGTGGGCGCTGCCGGCCGACTCCGGCGGACTCGATTTCAGCGAAACGGAGATCGCCTTCCTCTTCCCGGCACCGCTGCGGCGGCGGGACATCCTGCTCTACAAGATTCTCCGAGCGCAGCCACAGGCAATGTTCAGCGCGCTGATCATGACGGTGCTCGGCTGGTGGCGGAACGGGCTCTTCGTCGGGATGTGGGCCGTCATCTCCGTGCTCTCGATCTATTTCATGCTCGTCTCCCTCGGCCGGGCCCGGCTGCGGCTCATGCACGTCGGCTTCGTGGCCCGCCTGTTCGGCGTCGCCGCGATCGTGGCCGGTCTTTACTGGCTGGCCGCGTCCGAGCTCCGAACGGTCGATTTCTCCAAACTCAATCGCTTCAACGACCTCAAGAGCCCCGCTGTCTTCAATGCCCTGAGCGCGCCGTTTGAGAAGCCTCTGATCCGGGCCATCCTCTTCATCCCTCGCCTCTTTGCTTCGGCGGCGTTGCCCTCGTCTCTGTCGACGCTGGCCGTCTCCGTGCTCGCCGTCGTGGCCCTCGGCGTGGCCTGCGTCTATATCGCCGCCGCCCTCAACATCTCCTTCGAAGAGGCATCCATCGCCATCTCGCAGAAACGTGCCACGCGCAAGGACAGAGTGCGCGGCCAGCGCGCCGGCTCGCTGGTGATGTTCCGGCACGCACCGGCGCCGTTCCGTCTGCAGGAGACCGGACCGGTCGAAGTGGCCATCGTCTGGAAGAATCTGATCGCCCTCGTGCGCAACTCGATCGCATGGGTAGCCGTGTTCGCCCTGACCATTGCCTTCCTGCTTGGCATGGCGCTCTGGTCGCACACCTCGTCCGGATACCTGGGAATCGGAACGGGGTTGCTCATCATGGCATGCATGTTCCCGCTCATTGCGCCGAACGTCTTCGCGAACGATCTCCGGCTGGACATGCCGCGGCTGGAAGTGCTGAAGAGCTACCCGATCGCGGGCGATCGTCTGATCGCCTCGGAGATCGCCGCGCCTCTGGCCGTGATCTCGATTCTGGAGATGCTGTTCGCCACCACGGCCGCGGTGCTGATCGGCATGTCCGATACGGCTAAGCCACTCTTGCACTTCGTGGCCACACCGCAGTTCATCGTGACCGTACTCCTCCTCACGCTGCCGGTATGCGCGGTTCAGCTCCTGATCCGCAACGCCGTCCCCGTTCTCTTTCCGGCGTGGGCAGGGCGCGGCAAAGACGAGCCGCGCGGATTCGTGATGACCGGCCAACGGCTGGTGGTTCTGGCCGGCAATCTGCTCGTCCTCGCGGTCGCCCTCATCCCCGCCGCCGTGGTCTTTCTGCCGTCGATCTGGATCGCCCACAAGTTCTTCGCCGGCAACCCCGCCTTCGTTGCGGTGGCCACGATGCCGGCGGTCGCCGTCCTCGCCGCCGAGGTTTGGATGGGGGTGAGAGCGCTCGGCGCACAATTCGAGACCATCGACATCTCCAACGAGAGCGACGTGTCGGCGCCGTAGTCCGTCGGCACCCTGTTACCGGGAGCCCTCCTCTGCGCATCTTGGTTGCTCCCTCCCACGTCGCCGCCGTTGACGCGGAGAGCGGGCATCCTGCCTGCTCCCGGTGCGGCGTCTCGCCCGCCGGTGGGAACGAAGGTGAACGTAAATGCCGGCCAGAAACGGCATCCCGTTCCCATCCGCGTTTTGAACCTGGCGCACGCGAATCGGGGTGTCTGCGTTTTTACCCAACAGCTACGTTTGCGTTCGTCCCCACCGTCGGGCGAGGACGCCCGCCGGGAGCAGGCAGGATGCCCGCTCTCCGCCACGCAGACTGTGAGAAATGCCCGATTAGTCATTTGGCTGCCGCGCGATGAGCGAGGCCAGGACGACGTAGGTCAACGCCGGCGTCAGATGTGCCACCAGCCGCTCCCACGACCAAGTCACATGCCAGGCCAGATCGAACGGTGTGGCCAGGTAGGCGCCGATGTAGCAGGCGAACTGCACGGCGAGCGTGATGATGAGGAAGCGCTCGCGCGTGGCCAGGGTGCGCGAGGCAATCACGATCCCTATCGCCAGCGCGATCCAGAGCAGCGGCTTGCCCAGCGATACCGAGGCGATCGCGGCGATGAACGGCATCGGATTGCGCAGATGGTCGGCGACGCGCGCCATCACACCGCCTGTGGCGATATCCGTCGGCAGCGAGTGCAGCGAACGGGCGATGAGCCACGGCAGCGGAATGGCCACTGCCGGCCAGAGGCGGATGACGTCGCGCATGCGGCGCGCACAGATGAGGCCGAGGGCAGCGGCTACGATCAGGGTCAAACCTTCGTTTTTCGTCGACGCCGCCAGCCCGAGCAGGATCGCCCCAAGGGCCATGTTGGCACGACGGATCAACAGCAGAGCCGCGGTGCCGAACGCGACGAACGGTCCCTCGGCCAGCCCGATCCACGGCGTCGCCGCGAACGGCACGAGGGCGGCGGTGATGAAGGCCGCGGCGAGGCGCGACCGGGTCTCCTCCAGCGCCGCTCCATGAATGACCAGCAGCAACGCCGCGGCGAAGGCGACGTGCACCACGCCGAGGTGTGCGTCGCTCCAGCCGTCGCGGAGGACGGCGATGAAGTCGTAGGTCAGAGGAAGGAGGAGCGGATAGTCGGGATGGACGTTGCGGTCGATCGTGCGACCGAGGAATTGCCAGTCGATGGACCGCACCGCGAAGAACGCCTTCGCTTTGAAACCCCAGTTGGTCAGATAGTCGAACTCGGGAGGAGGAGCGACGGTGGCGTAGAGGGCATAGCCGATGAGGGCGATGATGGCCAGCGCATAGAGCGGGAGTGCCCACCGCCAGCGAGCCGCTGCCGCTCCAGCCGTCGAACCGCCGGCGCTGCGCCAGACCGCGACGACGGCGATGACCAGTAGCGCGGGAACGATGAACAATCGCGACCAGGGCAGCACGGCCAGCAACGCCGCGCAGATGCCGATGCCGAGGAGCAGCCCCTCGCCTGTAAGCAGGGAGACGTTGTCACGCGGAGACGCGGAGGCGCGGAGGGAGTTGAGCATTCGCGCCAGCGGTATGCCCACCGCGAGAGCTAGCGCGAGCGCGCACAATTCCGGGATCACGGTGTTCTCCGCAGCAGCATCCCGTCGCGTCCGCGCCAGACCACGGCGAAACCGGCCAGGTGCGGCTCGCAGCGATACGCGGCCACGACGTTCGCACGCACCAGGTTGTCGACGCGCGGGCGGTCATGGTCATCGATCAGTGGCAGGACCACGTTGCCTGTCAGCGGATAGAGAGCGCGCGTGTAGAGGTACGAATAGCCCTGATCCCATTTCGTGAACGGAGCAGCGATGGCGATGACGTCGCCCGGCCTCGTCCGGGCCCGGACCTCGAGGATGAGCGCGCGCGACCCGGGCAGTTTGCTATACGGCAGCGCCACCTCGTTCGCGGAAACGCGCGCGCGGTCGAGGACGAAGATACGGAAGTAGAACGGCTCGAACGCTCCGGCCGCGATGGCGACGGCGGCTGCGAGCGCAAGCGGGCGGATCAGACGGCGATCTCCTTCACATCATCCGCGACGATCAGCTTCGGCTCCGTCAGCGCCTGGATATCATCAAAACCAACTCCCGGCGCCACCTCGATCAGCCGCAAACCCTGCTCTGTAACGTCGAGCACGCAGTACTCCGTGATGATGCGGTTCACGCACTTCACCCCAGTGAGCGGCAGGTTGCAGGCATTCAGAATCTTCCTGCCGCCTTTCCTGGTGACGTGTTCCATCGTCACGATGAGCCGCTTGGCGCTGGCCACGAGGTCCATCGCCCCGCCCATCCCCTTCACCATCGAGCCCGGCACCATCCAGTTGGCGATGTCGCCTTGCGCCGACACTTGCATCGCCCCGAGGATCGACAGATCGACCTTCCCGCCGCGGATCATCCCGAATGAATCGGCGCTGGAGAAAAACGCGGCGCCGGGAAGGACGGTGACCGTCTGCTTGCCGGCGTTGATGAGGTCTGCATCGACATCTTCGTCCGCGGGAAAGGGCCCCAGTCCAAGGATGCCGTTTTCCGATTGCAGGACAACTTCCATCCCGGGAGGGATGTTGTTTGCCACGAGCGTCGGCATCCCGATACCGAGGTTGACGTAGTAGCCGTCGCGAAGCTCTTCGGCGGCGCGCCTTACGATCTGGTCTCTTGTCAGCGGCATTCGTTACCCCTTCCGCACCGTACGCTGCTCGATCCGCTTCTCCCGCTTCGCGACGACAATCCGATGCACGAAGATGCCTGGCGTGTGAACGCAATCGGGATCGAGATGGCCGGGTTCGACGAGCTCCTCCACTTCCGCCACGCAAATCCTGCCCGCGGTCGCTGCCATCGGATTGAAGTTTCGAGCCGTCTTGCGGTACTGCAGGTTGCCAAACCGGTCGGCTTTCTGCGCCGCGACGAATGAAAAATCGCCGACGATGCCACGCTCCATCACGTACATCCGTCCGTCGAATTCGCGTGTCTCTTTCCCATCGGCTACGATCGTGCCGAAGCCCGCGGGAGTGAAGAACGCCGGGATGCCGGCGCCGCCGGCGCGCATCCGCTCGGCCAGCGTCCCCTGCGGAACGAACTCCACTTCCAGCTCGCCCGCCAGGTACTGGCGCTCGAACTCGGCGTTCTCGCCGACGTAGGAGGAGACCATCTTCCGGATCTGCTTCGTCTGCAGCAGTAATCCCAGGCCCCAGTCATCGACGCCGGCGTTGTTGGAGACGCAGGTCAGCCCCTTCACTCCGCGTTTGACCAGCGCATGGATCAGATTCTCGGGAATGCCGCAGAGCCCGAAGCCACCCACCACGAGCGTCGCCCCCTCAGCGACATCGCGGACCGCCTCGTCAGCCGATGCGACGACTTTGTTGATCATAGGGGTGAAGATATCAAGTCTCACGGTTGCGCGGTTACGCGGTCTCGCGGTTGCGGTTGCCAGGTCGCGGAGTAACCCAGCAACGCACCCACCCCGAGACCGCGCAACCCCGAGTCCCCGCAACCGCGTCGCTCTGCTACTCTCGCCCGCGATGACCACCGAGCCATTCGGGTACCGCGCGGAGGATGCGCATCCGTTCGGCATACGCGTGCTTCGGGAAGCCGGCGTCCTGGCCTTCTTTCTTCTCTTCACCATCATCCTCACCTGGCCGGTGGCCGTCCGTCTCAACACCGCGGTCCCCGACCTCGGCCAACCGCTGCTCAACACCTGGATCCTCGACTGGGACCTCTACAGCCTGACCAACGCGCCGTCGCACATCTACGACGCCAATATCTTCTATCCGAGCAAGTACCCGCTGGCGTCCAGCGAGAACCTCTTCGGCATCGCCATCGTGGCGCTGCCGTTCTACCTGCTCGGCTTCACGCCGCTTGCGGTTTACAACATCGCCGTCCTCCTCGGATTCGCCTTCTCCGGCTATGGCGCATTCGTGCTCGGGCGGACGCTGACGCGATCAACACCCGCCGGCCTCGTGGCCGGCATCCTCTACTCCTTCGTCAACTTCCGCCTCGACCATCTCGCGCATCTGCAATTCGTCTGGGGCGGATGGATGCCGCTGATGCTCGCGGCGCTGCTACACTACTGGCGGCGGCCGACCATCCGCAACGCCATCCTCTACGGCCTCTGTGTGCTGATGAACGGCCTGACGAACATTCATCAGTTCCTCTTCGGGACGACGGCGCTCGTCCTCTCCATCGCCTTGCTGGCGCTGCTGGCCACCCGCTTCAAGTGGCGGACTCTCGTCGGCGCCTCCGCCGCGACGATCCTCGCGGCAGCGCTGATGGTGCCTGTGCTTCTGCCGTACAAACAAGTCTCCGAACGTTACGGAATGGTGCGCGACCGCGACTTGGCGCTCTGGAGCTCGGCCACCTGGACCGACTGGCTCTCCTCAACCGCAAGGAGTAGCGCCTATGGCGACGTCGCCGATCCGAAGAACGTGCAGACGGAGAAAGTCCTCTTTCCCGGTCTGATGATGTTGTTCCTCACCGCCAGCGCGCTGCTGATCGATCGCCGCAAGCTCCCCGTTGCCCTCGATGCCCGCCCTGTTCCGCGATGGCTGCTCCACCTGCTCGACGTACTCATCGTGGTGCTGGCCGTCGGCACGTACCTGGGAACGGCGTCGCCGCGTTATCAATGGGGGCTCTTCGGCCGGACCATCATCAGCATTCACACCTCCGACCTCCCGGCGGTCTTTCTGATCATCGTCATCGTGGCCCGCCTCTCGTTGCAATTGCCGAAGGGGCTCTCCGGCGAGACCCTGCAGTCGCTTCGCACCGCCGCGGCCCGCTCCCGCGTGCCGATCGAGCTCTGGGTGATGCTCCTCTGGATCGTTCTCGGCGTGCTCGGCTCGCTCGGTCTTCACGCCTTCCTCCACACCTTTCTCTACGATCGCGTCCTGATGTTCCGCAGCGTGCGCATCCCGGCGCGATGGGCCACGGACGCCTACGCCGGTCTGGCCGGCGCGAGCGCGTGTGGGGCGGCGGCATGGATCGACACGCGGCGGACGAAGATCGGGCGCTGGGGCGTCGCCACGCTATTGATCGTCCTTTCGATTCACGACGTCGTGCCGATCATCCGCTGGGAGCATGCGCTGGAGGTGACCGACCCGGCGTACGCCTGGATGCGCGACGCCAAGTTCACCGGTGGCACGCTGGAATTGCCGGCATCCGAGGGGATCGCGCAGTTTCTGTATCAACTGGGAGCCACCATTCATCACAAGCCGCTGATGAACGGAACGTCCGGCTTCGAGCCGCCGCTGCATGTACAGATCAGGGAGATGACGCAGCAGAAGACCATCCCTGACGGGTTCCTCGCGCTCCTGGCGAGCAACGACTGCCACTTCATCCTCGTCCACGACGACTGGCTGCGCGGCGCCACCGAGCCGACGCACGAATGGCTGACCCGCGAGATGGCCGCCAACCGCCTCGGCTTCATCCGCCGCTTCGATCATCGCGGCGGCGGCGACTACCTCTTCGCCGTGACGCAGAACGTCCCCGGCTGGCGCGACCTGCGGACGCCGGACAAGCGCGACGGGGCCCGCTTCACCGACGACGAAGAGCTGCAGCGCGCCCTCCACGGCGCCGCGACGTACATGGGCCGCTCCTTCGGCGTCGTCGACACGCCGCACGGCGAGGACGTCATCAACGGTCCTCTCACCGTCAGCGGCTGGGCCCTCTCGCCGAACGGCATCGGCAACGTCGACGTCCTGCTCCACAACGGCATGTACCGCTTTCACACGACGCCCACCAGCCGGATCGACGTGCAGACCAGGTTCCCCTGGTACCCGAGCGTCCACAACGCCGGCTTCACGATCACCTTCCCCCAAAAGCGCCCGCGCGGCGTGCCGCGATGGACGGACGTGCAAGTGGAGATCATCGATGGCAAGGGCGGGCGGGCGCGGCTGCCGGATGTGGTGATCGACTGGCCGTAAGAGAAAAGCGAATGTTGAATGTTCAATGTTGAATGTTGAATTGAATGTTGAATGAGAGGACGAGTTGCGGGCTGAGCGGAGCCCATTCAACATTGAACATTGAACATTGAACATTCAACATTCAACATTTCGCCTCTCCGCCCCCGCATCGCTCTGCCCGCGCCCCAAACGTGCGGCACATCACATCCCCTCTTCCTCAAGGAACCTACATTCCACTTCTCTCTCTCACTCGACACCTCCGCTCCACTCGGCAGGGAGCGGTTAACCAAAGAAGGAGCAACCATGCATCGTCCGATGGTCCCCCTGCGTTTTCTGTCTGTTCTCTCTCTTCTGGCGGCCCTGCCTCTGATTGCCGCGATCTCCTATCCCCCTCCGACGATTCTGACCGGCGGTCTCGGGCCGTCGTCGGTGGCCGTCGGGGATTTCAACAATGACTGCGCCGTCGACTTCGCCACCGCCGACCAGTTCGCGAACAGCGTCACCGTGCGCTTCGGAGCCGGCGACGGGTCGTTCCCGACCTCGTCGACCATCACCGGATTCGTGACGCCGATGGTGATCGTATCGGCCGACTTCAACAACGACGGCGTGCCCGACCTCGCCGTCGGGAACAACGCCGGATTCAGCGCCGACCCGGTCGGCCACACCATCTCCATCCTGCTCAACAACAACAACGGCACCGGCACCTTCACTGCGCTGACGCCGCCCAACAGTCCCGCCACCAACGGCTTCGTCACGCGCCTCGTGGCCGTCGACCTGAACGAAGACGGCAACATGGACTTGCTGGCCATCGATGTGAATGCGTCTCCCAACGGCATCCGCTTCTATGCCGGCGACGGCACCGGCCACTTCGCCGCGCCGGTGGTCATATCGACCGACACCCACACACCCAACGCTCTGGTCGCCGTCGATCTGAATGGCGACCATCACCTCGACCTGGCCGTGACCATGGGCGACAGCACCGGCATCTTCCTCGGCAACGGCGATGGAACCTTCGGCGTACCGACGTACCTCCCGTACACCGATACCCTCAACGGCGACGGGGCCGTGCACATCGCCGCGGCCGACATCGATCACGACGGAGACATCGATCTGGTCACCACCTCCGGCAACTTCCCCGGCGGCGTCACGGTCTTCCGAAACAACGGCGACGCCACCTTCACGCGCAGCCGCTTTCAGATGAACACCGTGGTCACCGATCCGATCTTCGTGGCGCTGGCCGATCTCGACGGCGACGGCAACATCGACATCGTCACCGCCAATCAGTTCGGTTGCACACCTGACGGCAGCAACCTGAGCGCGCGCCCAGGCAACGGCGACGGAACGTTCGGCGCCATCGTTCCGATCAGCGTCGGCTACGGTCCCACCTGCATCAACTCGTTCTGGCAGCCGAACGCCATCGCCGCGGTCGATCTCAACTGCGACGGCGCGGCAGACCTGATCGTCGCCAACTACAACACGGCCTTCACCAGCATTCTCCTCACCGCCGGTGCCGCCGATACCACCCCGCCCGTGGTAACCGCGCCGGCTGCTGTAACCGTCCCCGCCGGACCGTCCTGCACCGCCGTCGTCAGCGACGCGACGCTCGGGCACGCCACGGCGCACGACAACTGCAGCGACTGCGTGGTCATCGTCCGCACCGGCGTTCCTGCCGGAAACATCTTCCCGATCGGAACGACGACAGTCACCTACACGGCGAGCGACGGCCATGGCAACAGTGCCGCCGCCACACAGCATGTGACGGTCACCGACAGCGCCCCGGTCACGATCACCGCGCCGGCCGACATCACCGTCACCGCCGGCGCGAGCTGCGCGGTCACGGTCAATCCCGGCACGCCAACCACCTCCGGCCCTTGTTCCGGCGTGACCGTGACCAGCGTGCGCAGCGACAGCCAGCCGCTGAGCGCCCCGTTTCCGCTCGGCACGACCACCATCACTTGGACGGCCACCGCCGGAAGCGACAGCGCCAGCGCCACGCAGAACATCACCGTCACCGCGCCGCCGCTCGTGATCGGCGGCGGCACGGCCAATCCTTCTTCCCTCTGGCCGCCGAACCACAAGATGGTGCCGATCACCGTCAGCTACAGCATCAGCGGCGGCTGCGGAATGAGCGTCTGCGCGATCTCCTCGGTCACCAGCAACGAACCGGTCAACGGAACCGGCGATGGCGACACCGCTCCCGACTGGCAGATCGTCGATGCCCATCACGTCAACCTGCGCGCCGAGCGATCCGGCAACGGGACGGGCCGGATCTACACGATCACGATCACCTGCACCGACGGCGGCGGACACACCGCGACGAAGAGCGTGCCGGTCACCGTGGCGCACTGATTCCGAAAAGGGCCGGCACAGGACGATCTCCTGTGCCGGTCCACAGAGGCACAGCGCGGCGTAGCCGAACCAACCTGGATGCCGGCCAGGGCATGGCAGCTCGGCCCCCTCATCCGCCTTCGGCACCTTCTCCCCCAGCTGAAAAACGCTGGGGGAGAAGGACTCTCGATTTAGGGAAACGCGAGATCCTTTCGGGACGACGTAACGCTTGCGGATTCCTCGAGTCAGCAGAAACCAAGTGTTCGTAGTACAGAGCCTTTTTCTCTGTACTACTGACCAGCGGTTTCTGCGCGCGACAAGAAGACTTAATATCGAGAGCCCTTCTCCCCCAGCGCTTTTCTGCTGGGGGAGAAGGTGCCGAAGGCGGATGAGGGGGCGGTGCTTGCCATGCCCTGGCCGGCATCCCATTTTGGTCTCGGCTACGCCGCGCCGTGCCTCTGTGGTTTAAGACCTTCGACTCGCCGATTGCAACTGTAAAGGGAAACAACCGTACTCATCGGCGACAATGCCGTTGATGGATCGTCCCTCTCTCGATCAACTTGCGCAGATCACCGAGCCGCAGATGGTGCGGCGGCGCTTCGACGAGCAGAACCTCGTCTGGGCGTATGTGATCGCCTGGTTCTTCGCCATCAGTTCGTTCGTCATGGTGGGGGCCTCTCTGGCCACGAGGAATCGGCAAAGCGCGCACATCGCCGCGGCCATCGTCGATGGGGCACTCACCCTCTTCCTCATCGCGTCGATGAGCGAGTTGCGAAAAGCTCGGCGCCGTGAAAGCCGGAAGCCGCGCTCCTATGCACGCATGGTCGGGCGGAATCTATCGGCATGGCTGATCACACTCTTCGTCGTCAAGTTCGCCACGCTGGTCTACTTCGCGCTGTCCGACACTGGTGCCTGGGTCGTATGGGCGGTGATCTTTCCGACAGCGACGATGGCATTGCGGCTCCTGCTGCGGCAACGTCTCGTCCTCCAGGGGATATTGATGTCCATCGTGGTGGCCGCGGCGCTGTCTGCCCCGATCTCCAGCAAGCAGACACGTACGGTTCCCCTCTTCATCGCTCTGGGCTGCGTCCACGCGTTTTGCTTCACGGTCGGCGCGTTGACGAGTCGCGGCCTGAAGCGGGCGGCAATTGAAGAAGGAGTCCAGCTCCGCACCGAGGCGCGCGAGCAGTTGCGTATCCGCGACGAGCTGCGTTTCGCGCGCGAGGTGCAGATCAGCATGCTCCCCGAAGCGCCACCGCAACTGCCGTGGGCCGACGTGGCCGGGATCTCGCTCCCCGCCACCGAGGTCGGTGGCGACTACTACGACTACTTCGTCGTCGACGGACGTCTGGCAATCGTCTGCGGTGACGTGGCCGGCCACGGACTGGCCAGCGGCATCACCCTCTCCGCTCTTCGAAGCGGGTTCACACTGCTTCGTGATGAATTGCTCGATCCGGCGCACGTGCTCGACCGGCTGCAGGAGGTAGTGGCGCATAGCAGCCGGCGACGGATGATGGTGACGATCTCGGTACTGCTGCTCGATCCCGGAACGCAACGCGCCACGATCGCCTCCGCGGGCCATCCACCGCTGCTCCACATTCACGCTTCCACCCGAACACCCGAGTTGATCGAGCTTTTCGCCCCTCCCCTAGGCGCACGCCTCGGCGACTCTGTCCCGCAGACCGTCGTGCCCTTCACGCCCGGCGACATCTTCGTCCTGCACAGCGACGGCATCTACGAAACGACGAACGCCTCCGGTGAGGAGTACAGCCTCGAGCGTCTCGGCCGTATCGTCGCTGCCTGCAACGGCACCGCCGAGGAGATCCGCGATACGGTCCTTCGCGATCTCGAGCAGTTTCGCGGGGCTGGTGCGCAGGAGGACGATGTGACGATCGTAGTGGTGCGCATCGTCTGACGCGAAGCACGTGACACGCCTAGGTTACGCGGGCGGTTCGGTCGTAGCCGCGGTGGCATCGATGGCACCGGCGGTGGCAACGATGCCATAAGCCGTGGCAACGATGACATCATTCATGGCACCGATGCCGCTAACCGTGACATCGGTGCCATCAGACATGGCAAATATGACATTAGTCATGTCAGCTGTGCCGCTAGTCATGGCATCAATGCCACCAGTCATAGCACTAATGCTATCAATAATTGCACTACTGCTATGATACAAGTCAGTAATGCAACTCATACTGACAACAATGACATTATACACGGCATCGATGACATCAATCATCGCAACGATGCCATCAGTCGTTGCAATGATCGGGTCAGTGGCGTCTAAATTTCAGTCGTTTGAGTGGGTTGACCGGCGAAAGTATCCAGATTTGAGACACGTTCTTTGATTCAGGAGCGTCCCGCGATCATCCCGACCTCCTCGACCAACCGCCCCACCTCATCGTCCGTCGTGTAGCACGCGCAGCCGACGCGGACGATCCCGTCCGGACAGCCGAGGCGATCGATGCAGGTGGCGGCGTAGAAGTCGCCGTTGCTGCAGAACAGGCCCGCGGAGGCGAGTCTGCGGGCAATGTCATCGGGATGCACGCCGTCGATCGTGAACGACACCGTCGGCGTCCGCGGCTCCGACGGCGGCGGACCGTAGACGTGAACCTTTGGCAGCGACGTTAGCCCGTCCCACAGCATGCTTGCCTGAACCGCGCCTCGGCTATGCAGCGTCTCGTACGTACGCGCCAGGCGCTCGCGGCGCGTGCCGCCGTCGCCGGCGAGCGAGGCCAGGTAGTCGACTGTCGCGCCGATCCCGGCGATCGCCTCATGATTCTGGGTCCCGGTCTCCGCCCGTTCCGGCGACCAGTCGGGGGCAGGATCGAGCTTCGGGAACGGCAGCACATCGAGCAGCGCGCGGCGGGTGAAGAGGATTCCGGCATGCGGGCCGTAGAACTTGTAGGACGAGCAGGCCAGAAAGTCGCAGCCGAGCGTCTGTACGTCGATCAACTCGTGCGGCGCGAGATGGACCGCGTCGACGAAGAAGAGCGCGCCGGCGTCGCGCGCGATCGCGGCGACGCGGCCGAGGTCGTTGATGGTCCCGGTAGCATTCGACGCGCCACCGACCGCGATCAGCTTCGTGCGCGGCGAGACGAGCGACGCCAGATGCTCGTAGTCGATCTGCGCCGTCTCCGGAATCATGCGCGCCGTCCGGACGACGATGCCGCGATCGACTTCCAGCGCCCGCCACGGGGCAACGTTCCCATGATGATCGAGCTCTGTGACGATCACCTCATCCCCCGCCTGCCACGTCCGCCCCAGCGCGCGGCCGAGGTGGAAGGTCAGCGTGGTCATGTTCGCGCCGAAGGCGATCTCCTGCGGCGTGGCGTTGATCAGATCGGCCACCGCCTCGCGCGAACGATCGATGATGGCGTCGGTCTCCTCGCTGGTCGGGTAGAGCCAGTGCGTGTTGGCGTTGTGATGAAACAGATACTCCGTCATCGCCTCGGCGACGACACGCGGCACCTGCGTGCCACCGGGAGCATCGAAGTAGACGACGGGCTTGCCGTTGTGGAGGCGGGTCAGCGCAGGAAAGTGCTGGCGGATAGCGTCCACATAGGCAGTCGTCATGGCAACGTCGAAGTCGATGTTTAGTGAAGTGATGTTTTCTGAATGACAACTGCCAGCGCTCGCCGGCGCGCATGTAGGCGCGGCAACCGTCCGCGAGGCTTCCAGTGCTCTAACTCTAGGTACCCCTCATCTCCGAGGAGCTGGAGGAGTAGGCGTTGGCGGCGGTAACGGTCCACCTTGAGGATGAGGTAGGTTAGGTTTTGGTGGACCTTGGCGAGTATGTGGATTGTTCATGCTCAGTACCTGCTATAAGCGGACGCGCCCAAATATATCGGCAGCACCCGAAGGTCTAAGTTCGTAAAGAGTCGACGTATTCCAACCCTGATCGCCGGACTTGGTGACGTTCTTGAAGTAGCTGTAAACGAGTACGAATCGAACCGTCCTTGGGGCAAACAGTTCGAAGTCGAATGCGGCTGACTCCCCAGGCTCGATCTCGCTCCCACTCCAGTCTCGCGGCCTTGCATCAATAAAAGGCCAATCCATTTCCGCCTGCTCTGACGCCTCCGCTGTACCACGCGCTCGAAGCGCCGGGGACACATGATCCGGAATAGGCACCACTTGCTGAATGCCACCAACCGACTTTTCCAACCGAAGAAGTACGTCTCCAATGTTCTCGATGCCTACAGAAAGCCGCACGAGATATATGTCGTCGTTGAGCGGCACATGCGACACAACGTGCGTGAAGTTCGCACGTGGATACGTACGCCGCCGACGCAACACCCACCATGCGCCAACCAGAAGCGCGACGATCGTCGCTGCCGACTGCAACGTTGCCGCAGCGTCTTTCGTGCACTTCAACCAGCCAGGAGAATCAGCGCCGTACTAACACTCGCGGTTGCCGCTACCGGCCTTGCAGGTGCTGGCGCAGGAGAGAGTATATGCGGGCGGCTAGCGGGGGTTGTTGGCATATTTGCGCCATAATAATATCAGAGTGGCGCCTGCGCTGACTCTGAACAAACACTCCGCCGTCTGAGCGCCCATTCACTCCAATATCTCGGCCTTATCCCCTTCCTCGGTCAGCCACACCTTCCGATCGCCGGCGCGGTTCTTTGCCAGCAGCATGTCGATCGTCGCATCCGCGCCATCCTCGGCGACGAGGACGAGTTGCACGAGGCGGCGCGTATCGCGGTTCATCGTGGTCTCGCGGAGCTGCAGCGGATTCATCTCGCCGAGCCCTTTGAACCGCTGGATGTTGACCTTGCCGCGGATCCCCTCCGCTTCGATACGCTGCAGGATGCCGTTCCGCTCCTGATCATCGAGCGCATAGAAGACGCTCTTGCCGACGTCGATGCGATACAGCGGCGGCATGGCCACGTGGATGCGTCCGTCAGTCACGAGCTTTCGGAAGTGGCGGACGAAGAGCGCCGTCAGCAGCGTGGCGATGTGGGCGCCGTCCGAGTCGGCATCGGCCAGGATGCAGACCTTGCCGTAGCGAAGTCCCTTCACATCGTCGCTGCCGGGATCGACGCCGAGGGCCACGGCGATGTCGTGGACCTCCTGGGAGGAGAGCACCTCGTTCGGATCGACTTCCCACGTGTTCAGGATCTTGCCGCGCAACGGCATGATGGCCTGGTACTCGCGGTCGCGGGCCTGCTTGGCGGAGCCGCCGGCGGAGTCGCCTTCGACAAGGAAGAGCTCCGTGAGACTCAGATCGGTCGAGGTGCAATCAGCCAGCTTGCCCGGCAGCGCGGGGCCGCTGGTCAGCTTCTTGCGCTCGACTTTCTTCCCCTGACGCAGGCGCGTCATCGCCGAGGCGATGGCCACCTGCGCGATGCGCTCGGCGTCGGCGACGTTGTTGTTCAGCCAGATCGAGAAGGCATCCTGCGCCACGCCGGAGACGAACGCCGACGCTTCGCGCGATGACAGGCGGTCTTTCGTCTGTCCCGTAAACTGCGGTTCGGTCATCCGCAGCGAGAGGATGTAGCCGCAGCGCGACCAGACATCCTCGGGGGCGAGCTTGACGCCGCGCGGCAGGAGGTTCCGCAGCTCGCAGAATTCGCGAATGGCCTCGGTGAGTCCTGTGCGGAAACCGTTCACATGCGTGCCGCCCTGCGCAGTCGGGATCAGGTTCACGTACGACTCGGTGACGAGATCGCCGGGATCCGCCTCCGGCAGCCAGACCACCGCCCAGTCGACCTCTTCGTTCGATCCCTTGAACGTGCCGACGTACGGCATCTCCGGAGTCGTGGTCAGCCCGGCCAGCTCCGACATCAGATAGGCCGGCAGGCCGTTCTCGTAATACCACTCTTCGCTCTCGGACGGCTCGCTCTCGCTGATGAAGCGAAGCCGCAATCCAGGGGCGAGGACGGCCTTGGCGCGCATGACGTGCTTGAGGCGCGGGACGTTGATTTTGGGAGTATCGAAGAACTTCTCGTCTGGCCAGAAGCGGAGGGTCGTACCGGTGTTGCGCCTGCCGACCTGGCCGATGATCTTCAGCTCGTGCTTCTTCTTGCCGTCGGCGAAGTCCATGAAGTATTCGTTGCCGTCGCGGCGCACGCGTACCTCGAGCCGCTTCGAGAGAGCGTTGACGACGGAGACGCCGACGCCGTGCAGTCCGCCGGAGAAGCGATAGCTCTTGTCGGAAAACTTCGCCCCGGCGTGGAGACGCGTGAGGATGACCTCGACACCGGTCACCCCTTCTTTGGGATGACGGTCGACCGGCATGCCCCGGCCGTCATCGCTGACCGACAGGGATCCATCGTCGTGCAGCGTGACGACGATCTCCTTGCAGTGACCGGCGATGGCCTCGTCGGCAGAGTTGTCGATCACTTCCTGCGCCAGATGGTTGGGCCGTTCGGTGGTGGTGTACATGCCGGGGCGCTTGCGCACCGGCTCGAGTCCCGTGAGTACTTCGATGGCAGAGCTGTCGTAGGTGGTGGTCATGGTGAAAACCGAAATGTTGAATGTTCAATGTCGAATGTTGAATGTTGAATGAGACAGCGTTCGCCGATGGCGTTGAATCCCTTCATTCAACATCCAACATTCAACATTGAACATTCAACATTCGTATTTCGTCCCGCTCCGCGCATCACTCACTCGCCCGCGCGGGATCGACTGGGGATTCTAGCCTACGTAGCGCTAGGCTGGCCTGCGGTGCCAGCGATCCACGAGGCCGCCGAGCCATCGGACACAACAGCCAACGTCAGTCCAGCGGGAAGTCAGACCTTCCGGATCTGCTCCGACCTTCGGCTGATGCGTTACGATGACCGTTGATCGCTCCCAGGTCACGTCCTATGCCTCTTCGCCAGCTCATCGCAACGGCCCTTCTGCTCTTCTGCGCCGCGGCGGCGCGGCCGCAAACCGTGACGCCGTTCCTGTTGCATGATGTCAATCCGACAACGGAGATGCAGCCGCAGTCGCTACAGTTCACGACCGCGCCGTCTGCCGCTCCCTCGGGCGACGATCTCTTTCTCATGTCCGTTGGGCCGCTCAGCGGGCTCTGGCACGTCGGCGCAGGTGACTCCGGAAACTTCTTCATCGGCTCAGCGGACGACAGCGCCACGGTTGGAAACCTGACCTACTTCTGGAACTCCATCACTCGGGCGACGTTGAGGGTAACCGATGGCACGACGAACGGGACCCATGCAGTCGGAGAGTTCCCCGAGGTTAGCGAGGCCGCTGCTTGCGGAACAAAGACCTGCTTCGCCATCGGCGGCAACTTTCTAGCCGTGAGCGACGGGACTGCCGGCGGCACTTGGGTTCTCACGTCGACCGAACCTTTGGTGACCGATACGAATATGCCGGAGTACCTGGCCAGCACCGGGGATACGGTGTATTTCAAAGGCTTCGACCTCGCGCACGGGCAGTGCGTCGATTTCCCCGAAGGGACCTTTTGCGGCGAGTTGTGGAGGTCGGACGGAACCGCGGCCGGGACTCACATCGTTGCCGATATCATTCCCGGGCCTTTCCCCGCCGCTCCTGAATCACTCCTGGCATGGAACGGCAAAGTCTACTTTGTGGCCTTCGCTCCCGATCTCGATCCGCTGTATCGGTACATCTACGTGAGTGATGGGACAGCCGCCGGTACCCAGCCGCTGACTCGCCTCGAAACGGTCAAGCGCAGCAACTTTGGGAAGTTCGTTGCCGCGGGAAGGTACGTTTACTTCTTCACAACTCAAAATCAGTGGTGGCGGACTGAGGGCACTCCCAAAACGACCATGCGGGTGCGGGACCTGGCTGGGCTCACGGGTTTTGCACTCACCGACGATCTGATCGCATCGCCCAATTCGGTTCTCTTCACCGTCCGGCGAGACTACGAAGTTCCCACCTACGAGTTGTGGTCTTACGACGGAACGAACGCGGTGAAGCTGGGGGAGGTACCACTCAGTATCAATCTCCTCGGTTACTGGCCTGTCACAGCGCGCTTCTACTACGCGGAGATCGAGAACGGAGACCAGGAACAAATCCTGTACGAAACGGATGGAGCATCGCCCGGTAGAGTAGTGTCGCGGCTACCAGGCATTCACTACAGTCTCGATTTCTCCGCCGGCGTGCACGCCGCACACTTTTCCGCGTACAGGGGCGGGAACTACGACGAGCTTTGGCAGACAGACGGGACGGCCAACGGTACTCATCGCATTCATGACGAGACCCCTGTCGGAGTCTCGTCGATCCCTTTCTCACTCACCGCGCTGCCGAACCGCCTGTACTTTTATGCCACCAACAGCCGGACACAACTCTATTCCAGCGATGGGATCGGGACGGCAACCCCGGTCCCTCAAGTTACGTGCAACCAGTCCTGCCCGCAACTTATCGTGCGCGACGAACTCGTGTACCTGCAACAAGGATCCGAGTGGTGGACACTCGATGGCGGAGGCACTGCGGCACGCCTGTCAGAGTCTTTCGGGATCGATCAAAATCCGCTGACCATTCCGGTTCGGCTCGCCGACGCGCAGTACCTGATCGCATCGGCGGAAACGGGAGCGAACCTGTGGAAGCGCGATGCATCGGGAAGCCGCGTCGTAACTTCGTTTTCGCCAGCCACGCCGTCAGCGCAACTCTCACTCGTGTCGAGCAAAACGCGTCTCTTCTTCTCGGACGGGACCACTCTGTGGACGTCCGATGGAACGGCCGAAGGGACTCACACGATCATCAGCGGAGACGTCTCCTCTCTGACGGCATCCGACGGAGGGGTTTTCTTCAGATATGCCGTGAACGGCATCCATGAACTGTGGTTCAGCGATGGGACCGTCCCCGGCACGACACACGTCATCGTAGCCACCATGCCGGGTGAATTCCTGTACTACTCGTTCACAGCCTGGCACGACATGGTGTTCTATATCGATCCGTTCACCGGCCATTTGTGGCGCACGCGAGCGGGACAGGATGGCAACCTCGAACTGCCAAGGTCTGACGATTCTGGCAACCTCGTTTACTTCGTTGAGCACGGCGGCCGTCTGGCGATCGTCTGGAACAATGTCGACACGGATACCTGCCAGGTATGGTCGACCGACGGTTCCAGTCAGGGGACGCAGCTTCTATACACGGTCGATCACGTGATGCGCGTCCTGCCTCCGCTCAGGATGGGTAACGGCGACCTTGTTGTCCCGATGCAGCGCAATAACGGGAAACGAACATTCCTGAACGTGCGGACCGGACTGCAGATTGACACCAGCAACGTAATCGCCATTCCGGCATTCGATGGCGATGGAGCCATCGTCGGCGTCGGTACGCGCGCCATCTTCGCCGGGGTAACACCCCGTACCGGACGCGAAATCTGGGCTGTCGATTTGGCTGGCGCAACTCGCCCCACACATCCGACCGCATCGCTGGTGTTTACTGGCATCACGTCGCTGTACGGTCATCGAGCAGCCGTTTTCACGATTACACTGTCTGGCGACAGTCTGCAAACATCCTCTCTGCAGTTCGAAACTGCTGATGGAACACTGCGCTCGGGGCACGACTACACGGCTACATCAGGCACATTGGAGTTCTCTCCCGGCCAGAGCGTCCGCTCCGTCGTCGTACCCGTCAGCGATGCCAGCGGCACGCTCAGCCTTGTGCTGACTCAACCAGACAATGCCGATATCGCCGCGGGATTCGCAACTGCAACCGTCCCGTCGCCAGCATTGCGGCGGCATCCGTCACGTCCGTGACGTGCGTCCGCAGGGCATCCCTCACTTCACCGCCACCGACCTTGCCTGCTTCACATCCGTGACCCCACGCATCGCCTTCTCCAGGGCATCCTGCAGCAGCGTGCGCATCCCCTGCTGCATGGCCAGGTTGCGGAGCTCGTCGATCGGAGCGCGGCGTTGGACGGCGCGCTTCACCTCGTCCGTGCCGGTCAGCAGCTCGTGCACGCCCATCCGTCCCTTGTAGCCGGTGTTGTTGCAGTTCAGGCAACCCTTCGGCTCGTAGAGGACGAACTCGGGCGAGTACTTGATGCCGAGCTGCGGGAAGTAATCGCGGCCGTAGATCTCCATCAGCTCGTCGAAGTCCTCCTCCGACGGATGATGCGGCTCCTTACACCTCGGGCAGAGCGTGCGGATGAGTCGCTGGGCCATGATGCCGAGGAGCGCGTCGGCGAAGTTGAATGGATCGATGTTCATATCCAACAGACGCGAGATCGTCTCCGGCGCGGAGTTGGTGTGCAGCGTCGAGAAGACCAGGTGTCCGGTCAGCGACGCCTCGATGCCGATGGCGGCGGTCTCGTGATCGCGCATCTCGCCGACCATGATCACGTCGGGGTCGGCGCGCAGGAACGAGCGCATGGCCGCGGCGAAGGTGAAGTCGATCTTCGGCTGCACCTGCACCTGGCGCAATCCCTTCTGCGTGATCTCGACCGGGTCTTCCGCCGTCCAGATCTTCATGTCCTCGGTGTTGATCGAGCCGAGGGCTGAGTGCAGCGTGGTGGTCTTTCCCGATCCGGTCGGACCGACTACGAGACAGATCCCGTACGGCTTGGCCAGGATCTCTTTGAAGTTCTTCAGATTGCGCTCGCTGAAGCCCATCTTCTCGATCGGCAGCGGCTTCGACGCCGCCAGGATGCGCATGACCACGTCTTCGTTCTGGTTTGTGGTGGGGATGGTGGCCACGCGCAACTCGACGACCCCTTTGGGCGATTTGAAACGGATCTTTCCGTCCTGCGGCTTGCGGCGCTCGGAGATGTCGAGCTTGGCCATGATCTTGAGGCGCTGCACGAGAGCGTTGCGGTGCAGGCCGGGGATCTCCATGAACTTGACGCAGTCGCCGTCGACGCGGATGCGGATCAGGCATGGATTCTTCGATCCGTCGGGCTCGATGTGAATGTCCGAGGCCCCTCGGGCCGCGGCTTCGAGGATGAGCTGATTGGCGAGCTTGACGATGCCGGAATCGGTCTCGTCGATCTCGTCCTTGTCCCGCTCTTCCTCGTCCGCCGTCATTTCCCCTTCGCCCAGCGAATCGAGGATCTTGGCCAGGTCGGCGTTGTCGGTCGTCGATTCCTCCCTTTCACCATACGACGCGCCGATGTAGGCCAGGATCTCGTGCTTCATGCCTACCCAGAAGTCGTAGCGCGGCGAGAGGTTCATGGCGCGGATGGCGTCGAGGCGGGTGAGGTCGTGCGGGTCGTCGACGGCGATGACCAGCACGCCCGGCCGCCGCTCGATCGGCGCACAGACGTACTTCTTCCACATGTCGGATGGAACGCGGTCGCGGAACTCTTTCTGAATGGTCTGCGCGCCGTCGTAGCTGAAGACGCTGGTGCTGTAGAACGCCGCCAGCGACTTCCCCAACTCGTCCTTCGGGACGTTGTAATCCTCGATGAGCACCTTTTCAATCGTCGAGTTGTTGACGCGCGCGCTGGAGACGGCCGCCTCGATGTCCTTCTCCGAGACGATGCCTTTGTCGACGAGCGCGCCGAGCCGTGAGGGCTTGGTCTGGCGTGTAGCGCGGTGCTGGTTGTAGAAGGCGATCCCGAGAATCCTACCGATCTCTTCGGCGGCGTCCTCGTCCTGCGACGTGAAGGCCACGCCGTGCCGTTTGTTGATGAGCTGCACGACGCCGAGAAGATACTTCTCGAAGAGGATCGGCACGGCCAGGACCGCCTTGGTGCGGAAGCCGGTCTGCTTGTCCCATCGCTGATCGAAACGAAGGTTGGCGTGAAACTTCGCCAGCTCCGCGGCCTCGTATGCGTCCTTGATGTTGATGGTCTTCCGCGCTAAGGCAGTAAACCCGGCGATAGACGAGAAGGACTTCGGTACCCGGATCTCTTTCGGCACGTCGCCGACCTTCGTCAGCGAATACAACTCCTGATTCTTCGTATCGACCGCGTAGATGGTGAGCCGCTCGGCATCGAGGAGCTCGAGGATCTTGTCCTTGAGCGTCATCAGGATGTGCGGGATCGACTCCGCGGCGTTGATCTGATTGGTGATCCCGGTGAGCTTCTTCCGATACTCGAGCTCCCGCTCGAGGGAGGATGGCGAGGCCTGCACGGTCATGTCAGGAGTCTCCAGTTTTGGGAGAGAATAGCGCATGCCTCAGACCCCCGGTGGACCAAGCGACGAGTTGGTAAGACGCCTGTACAACGAGAAGCACCCCGACCAGAAAGCACACTCGGCGAAGTCGCTTCCGGAGAAATTCCAGGAACTGCTGGAGCTTCAGAAGATCGCGTACGAGATTCGGATGGCTCGCGGGGATAAGTTGAAGTGGTGGGAGAAGCCCTGGGAGGTGGAGCCGTAGGTAATTGCGCGTTGCAGACAACGTTAGCTCGGGAGCACCAAGCACGCCTTTGCAGGGTCTCCGATTACGTCCCTCGATCGCCTTCAACGCTTTATCGACATGCACGGTTCATTTGTCGAAGCGTCCTGGAGACCAATGGGAAAACCAGGAATCTTTTCTCCGCGTACTCCGCGCCCCCGCGTGAGTCTCTTCCAGAAGGAGGCGCAACGCTGCTGGACACTGAATTCCGGGAAGCTCGGCACGGTCTGCGTTCGGATCGCACCAGCTTGCCGATGTCACCATATCGCCGTATAACCACATCATGCGTACGACCGTGACCATCGACGATGATGTCTACGAGGCCGCTTTGGCGAACGCCCGCGCAACCGGGCGGCGCCTCGGCCGAGTCCTTTCGGACATGGCGCGTGTGGCTCTCCAGCCGCAGCCGACACCTCCTTCCCGCAGGAAGCGCGCACGCTTTGCCATATTCGACGTCCCCAAAGGCAGCCGTATGATTCCGGCGTCGAGGATTCAGAACGCGCTGGATGGAAATGGCATCGTCTAAGGACAGTTCACTCATTTGACGCTGAAACGAACGACTTTTTCTCACGCGGAGACGCGGAGGCGCTGAGGAGAAGAGCTGGAATCGTTTCTCCGCGTGCTCCGCGCCTCCGCGTGATCTCTTCCGGAAGGGGGTCGCATTGAAACGTACGATTGTCTCGACAATTGCCGCTGTGATCTGCGTCGCGTGCGCGATGACCGCACCGCAGCTGGCCCCGGCAACCATTCCACTCGAATACCACACGCTCTCGAACGGCCTGCGGGTCGTCCTCTGGCCGGACCACGCGTCGCCGAGAGTCACGACGCGGCTCGACTACGGCGTCGGTTATCGCGTCGAGCCGAAGAACCGCACTGGATTCGCGCACCTCTTCGAGCACCTGATGTCTCAGGGGTCGCGGAATCTCGGCAAGATGGAGCACATCAAGCTCGTACAGTCGAATGGCGGCGTGGTCAACATGTCGACGCAGTCCGATTTCACGACCTACGGCGATATCGCTCCCTCGAACATGCTCCGTACCATCCTCTGGGCCGAAGCCGACCGGATGAAGGGCCTCGACATCAGTGAAGCCAACCTGGGCATCCAGAAGGGAGTGGTCAGCAACGAAGTTCGGGTGCATGTCCTCAACCGGCCCTACGGCGGCTTCCCATGGCTCGACGTGCCGCAGGCGGCGAACGTCAACTGGTACAACGCCCACGATTCTTACGGCGACCTCGCCGACATCGATGCGGCGACGCCCGAGGCCGCGTACAACTTCTTCACAACCTACTACGCGCCGAACAACGCCTCGCTGGCCATCGTCGGAGACTTCGATCCGGCGGAAGCCATGGCCTGGGTGAACGAGTATTTCGGCGCCATCCCCTCACGGCCGCAGCCGCCGAAGGCCGACATCTCCGAGCCACGTCAGGAGCAGGAAAAGCGCGGATCGAGGACGGACGACAGGGTGACACGGCCTGCGATGGCGATCGCCTATCACGCGCCGCAAGCCGAAACGGATGCGTACTACGCGATGGCGCTTATCAACCAGATCCTCGCGGCGGGAAAAGACAGTTGGCTCTACGAGGCCATCGTCCGGAAACGCGGCCTGACCGGCGAGATCGAAGGGACGATGTACTTCTACGGCTCGATGTTCGACAACAACGGGCCCTCGCTCTACACGATCGACCTTTTCCACGATCCGGATAAATCGACCGACGAGATCCTGAGAGCGATCGACGAGAACGTCGACCGCCTCCGGACGCAGACCATCGACGAGGCGACGCTCGCCCGCGCCCGCGTGAAGATGCGGGCAGCGTTCTACAACGACCTCGAGAGAGACTACGGCTTCGGCCGCGCCAATCTGCTGGCAGGCTTCGCCCTGTTCTACGACGATCCGGCGCGCATCAACCGTATCGAGTCGCGCTTCGCGGCGATCACACCGGAGCTGATCCGGAAAACCGCCCAGGAGTACCTGCGTCCGGCCAATCGAACGATCTTCACCGTCGTGCCCAAGACCAAGCGGGTGAAGTGATGCGACGACGAATTGTAATGATCGTCTCTCTCGCCGCCGCGCTTTTTGCAGCCGAAGCGGCGCTGGCGCAGGCGGTCGAGAAGGAAGCTCCGCCGCCGCCCGGACTGCCGAAGAACTTTTCGCTGCCCGAGATCCGGCGGTTCGACCTGCCGAATGGAATGCAGGTTCGCCTGATGCAGTACGGCAACATCCCGAAGGCGACGATCCGGCTGGTCGCGCAAACCGGCAACATCGACGAGGATGCGGATCATGTCTGGCTGGCCAACGTCACCGGCGAAATGATCCAGCAGGGGACGCGCACCCGCTCTGCCGAAGAGATTGCGACGCAACTGGCGCTGATGGGAGGAGCGCTGAACGTCGACGTCGGAATGAACCAGACCACCATCGGCACGGACGTCTTTTCTGAGTCTGCCGCATCGGCGGTCAGCCTCATCGCCGATATCGCGCGCAATCCGCGCTTCCCCGAGACGGAGCTTGTTCGGATCAGGAACGACTTTCTCCGGAAGCTTTCCATCGAGCGCGGCAGCCCGCAGTCGGTCACCCAGGAAAAGATCATGCAGCTTTTCTATCCAAGTCAGCCATACGGGCGCTCCTTTCCAACGCCGGAGGTGCTGCAGGGGTACACGCTCGACCAGATTCGCGGGTTCTACGACCGCAACTTTGGCGCGGCGCGCTCGCGGATGTACGTCGTCGGCCGCTTCGACGAGGCCGCAATCGAGCACGCCATCCGCCGCGACTTCGCCGGCTGGAAGGCGGGAGTGCCGCCGGCCGAGCCGGCCGTGAACCCCATCAGCCGGCCCGGCGTCTACCTCATCGACCGCCCCGGGGCCGTGCAATCGACGATGCTCATCGGCCTTCCAGTGGCCGGCGTTGGTCCGAGCACTCCCGACTACCGCCCGCTGATGGTTGCCAACGCGGTCCTCGGCGGCACCTTCATGTCACGCATCACCTGGAAACTCCGCGAGAAGAACGGTTACTCGTATTCGCCGGTCAGCTACGTCGCGGTGAGGCCGCGCGGGGCCTACTGGGTCGAAGATGCCGACGTCGCCACGAACGTAACGGGCGCGTCGATCAGGGAGATCATCGCCGAGATCGATCGACTCCGTACCGAGGCACCGTCCGAGGCGGACCTGCGCGGCATTCAGAACTTCCTGGCGGGGCAATTCGTTCTGTTCAACTCGTCGCGCAGCGACATCGCCGGGAACCTCGCATCTCTCGACACCTACGGCGTCGGCGAGGACTACCTGCGCAACTACGTCCGGAGCATCTACGCCGTCACGCCGGCTGACGTGCTGCGCATGATGCAGAAGTACATCGATCCGGCGAAGCTGGCCATCGTCGTGGCTGGCGACAGGAAAGCGATCGAGGAACAACTCAGGCCCTTCGGAACCATCGCTGAGTGAGACAGGCTCCGCAAATCGAGTGTTCCATGCCTACCTCATCAATCCCGCGCGAACGCCTGCCGCAACGGCTGCAGATCCTCCGGCGGAACGTCGGCCACCGCGACGTACGCCAGCCCCCGTGCCCGCCAGACCACGATCGTCATTCCCGCATGCGATTCGATCGCGCGCGGTACCGCGTCGGTAATAAAAACAAAAAGGGAGATGCGGTGGGCGCCCTTGCCGATCAATAGGTAGGCGCCCTGCTGGCCGCGCCAGTAGATGACGCGGCCGCCGATTAAATGGAAAGGCTGCGCGAGATCGGGGACGTCGACGGCGAAGGGGAGCTTCCCCTCGAACCATGGCTTCACGGTGTGGCGATCGGTCGAGAGGACGTCGACCGGGTTCGCACTGGCGAGGATGGTGGTGTGGAGGTCGACGAGTTGGCTGGCCGTGGCGTCGCGCGTGCGCCAGAGCGCGCCGCCGGCGACGACCAGCGCGAGAACCGCAGCCGCGGCGAGCCACCGAGGCGCGTATGACCGGCGCGGCGGGCGTCCGAGCACGCGCGCACGCAACGCCGCCGGCGGCGTGAAACGCGGCATGGCACGGAGAGTGCGCTTCATCTGCATGATCGATAGGGCCGCGCTCGCGCAGGTTGCGCATCCCTGAAGGTGCTCGTCAGCCTCCGCCTCGCCATCGGCGTACTGTTCGATCTCCTCAGCTGTCAGATGTCGGGGCATCGGTCGCCTCGCAGCGTATTGCGCACTTTCTGCCGCGCGCGGATGAGCCTTGACGTGACCGTTCCGATCGGAATCGACAGCGTCTCGGCGATCTCGCGGTAACTCATGTTCTCGACGTCCGACAGAACCAACACCTCGCGGAACGGCAGCGGCAGCGCTTCAATCGTCTGACGCAACATCTCGCTGTCGGCGCGCGCGAAAAAAAGCGATTCCGGCGTCTCCGCCACGCTGAGCTGCTCGTAGGTATCGGGATCTTCGTCAATCGATACCGGCGGCACGGCGCGCAGGCCGCTGCGCGAGGTCAGGAAGGTGTTGCGGAGGATGCGGTACATCCAGGCGCGGAAATTCGTCCCCGGCGCGAACGAGCCAAAGCCGCGCAATCCTTTCAGATACGTCTCCTGCACGAGATCCTCCGCTTCGATTGGATCATGCGTCAGCCAACGGGCGTAGTTGTACAGCGGCTCGAAGAGCGGCAAAGCCAGCTCCTCGAACCCTGACCGCAGGTCAGTCGGTTGCGTCATTCGAAGCACTTCTACCTCATGTAACTGACGAATGGATGAAAAAAGCCCGTCGCCAGTTCCACACCTCGAAAGGAAGATCATGAAGAACGAATTCGACCGCCGCGCATTCATGCGCATCTCCGCAATGTCGATCGGCGCCGGAGCGCTATTGCAGTTCTCCCCGCTGTCAGGAACGGCGCGCGGGGCCTTGATGGCCGGCCTCGGCCGCAAACAGAACGGAGAAGCACCCGGACCTTTCTCCATAGTCCAGCTCAGCGATACCCACGTCGGCTTTCAGGGGCCACCCGATCCACTCGGTACCAAGGCATTCGAGCGCGCCGTCGACGTCGTCAATGCGCTCGATCCGCAGCCGGAATTGATCCTCTTCACCGGCGACCTCACCCACGACAGCGACGATCCGGCCGAGCATGCCCGGCGCTTCAAGGCATTCCGCGAGATCAGCAGCCGCCTTCGGGTGAAGAAACAGATGCATGTGCCGGGCGAGCACGACGCCGCGCTCGACGGCGGTGTCCTGTTCCGCGAGAACTTCGGCGAGACGCACTACTCCTTCGATCATCGCGGAGCGCACTTCGTCGCGCTCGACAACGTGTCGCGCGGGAAGCCGATCGTCGGCGACGAGCAGATCGCCTGGCTGAAGAAGGATCTGGCCCGCTTCCCGAAGACGGCACCGATCGTCGTCTTCACCCATCGGCCGCTGTTCGACCTCAAGCCCGATTGGGAATGGTTCACCTCCGACGGCGACGCCGTGATGAACGTCCTGGCGCCGTACGAGAACGTGACCGTCCTCTACGGCCACATTCATCGCGAAGACCACAAGACGATCGGCCACGCCCAACATCACGCCGCGCGCTCGCTGATCTTTGCCTTTCCCGATCCTTCGGCGGCCGAGAAGAAGCCGCTCCCCTTCAATCCCCAACAGCCCTTCAAGAACCTCGGCATTCGCACGATCAGCGGCACGACCGCGTCCCGCGCGCTCGCCGCCGGCATCAATGATGTCGAGCTCTCGCTCCGCGAGCTCTCCGGCACGGAAGGAATTCAACAGATGCTCAAAGTAGGAGAAAGCCTGTGAAACGCATCGCCCTCATCGCACTCATTGCCACCGCACTTCTGTCGATCACGCTGCTCAGCGTGGCGCAGGAAACCGCCCCCCGTGTCGTCGAGATCACGGCAAAGAAGTTCGAGTTCAATCCGAAGCAGATCACGCTCAAACGCGGCGAGCCGGTCACGATCCGCGTGGTCAGCACCGACCGCGCCCACGGCTTCCTGGTCAAGCCGCTCGGCCTCGATCTCGACACCGATCTCGGAAAACCGGCCGAGAAGACAATCACGCCCGACACCGCCGGCACCTTCCCGGCGATCTGCGACCACTACTGCGGATCCGGGCACGGCAATATGAAGATGACCGTCATCGTCGAATGAGTGTGATCCAGCACACCTCCGTCCTGCGGATTCTGCTAGAGTCTGCGCCGCCAAATTCCACAGGAACGGAGCGTCATGGAATCCAGTCTCGAGATCGGTTTTTTGCGCGTCGCCGAAAAAGCTGCCATCGCCGCTGCACGGACGATGGGCTACGGCAAACGGAAGTACTCCGACCAGGTAGCGGTCGAATCGATGCGCGAAGAGCTGAACCGGCTCAAGATGCGCGGCACGGTCGTCATCGGCGAGGGAGAGCGGGACAAGGCTCCGATGCTTTACGTCGGCGAGCCGCTTGGCCGCGGCTGGACGGAGGGGGAGATCTATCCCGAGATCGACATCGCCGTCGATCCTCTCGAGGGGACGAACCTCTGCGCCACCGGCTCGGCGAATTCGATCGCCGTCCTGGCGGCTTCGGAAAAGGGGGGTCTCCTCAACGCTCCCGACGTCTACATGGACAAGATCGTCGTCGGCCCGACGGCGGCGGACTTCGTCAGCCTGACCAACTCGGTCCATGAGAACCTCAATCAGATCGCCGAGGCCTTTCAGCGGGATGTCGATGAATTGACGATCGTCGTCCTCGACCGCGAACGGCATCACGACCTCATCGCCCAGATCCGCGAGGCGGGTGCACGCATCAAGCTGATCACCGACGGCGACCTCTCCGCCGGTATCGCCGCGGCCGTGCGCGGCACCGGCATCCACGCCGCCATGGGCATCGGCGGCGCGCCGGAAGGCGTCCTGACCGCGGCGGCCATGCGCTGCCTCAACGGCCGGATGCAGGGCCGCCTCAAGCCGCTGGAGAAGTGGCAGGAGGAGCGTCTCAAGTCGATGGGTTACGTCGACGGCGAGAAGGTCTACGACACCGCCGAGCTGGCCTCGGGGAACGACATCATCTTCTGTGCGACGGGCGTCACGGATGGCGACCTCCTGCGCGGCGTCCGCTTCTTCGGTGGCGGCGTCCGGACCTCATCGCTTTTCATGTCGCTGAAGACGAACAACATCCGCTTCGTCGACACGATCCACCGCGAAGAGGGATCGAAGCTGGCGGTCTCGTTCGTGTAGCTGCGCTGCGCGCGTTGTCTGCGGCTTCGCCGCGTTGCCGGTTGGCTGCGCTGCGGCGCGTGGACGAAATTCGACAGTCGGGCAAGCCAGCGACGGCGGCGGCTCCGGCGGGAGCACAGACAAGAGTGTCTGTGCCACATTCGGTCGCGCAAGACTCCAATCTCCTGCCAATACCGAGGGTCGAAATGTGGCACAGACACTCTTGTCTGTGCCCAGCGGCGCAGCCGCGCGACAACCGATAACCGACAACCCGACTCACCGCAGCACGTCGCGGAACGACTTCGGCAGCGCCGCTGTGAACACCAGATGCTTCCCGCTGGTCGGATGGTCGAAGCCGAGGAGCTTGGCGTGGAGGCCGAGGCGGCCCAGGGGGTTCGTTTTTGCGCCATACATCTTGTCGCCGGCGACCGGGTGGCCGGCTTCGGCGAGATGGGCGCGGATCTGGTTCTTTCTCCCCGTCTCCAGCGTCACCTCGAGCATGCAGTAGGCGCCTTTCATGGCGATGGTCCGGTAGTGCGTCACGGCGTGTTTCGCGTCGGGATGGGCGTCGACGCTGACCATCTTCAGATCGCGCTGCTCGAAGAGAAGCGATTCGATCGTCCCCTCCGGCGGGTCGATCGCCCCTTCGATGATGGCGACATAGATCCGTTCGACGCTGTGGATCATGAACTGTTTCTTCAGCCGCTCGCGGGCGAAGAAGTTCTTGGCGAAAACGAGGACGCCGGAAGTGTCGCGGTCGAGGCGATGGACCACCTGCACGCGATCCTCGCCGGCGCTGCCGAGGTAAGCGTTCAGGTAAGCCTGCGCCGTCGCCTCGCGCTCGCGCTCCGTCGCCACCGTCAGCAGCCCCTGTGATTTGAGAATGACGATGACGTCGCGGTCTTCGTGAAGGATGGCGATTCCGGGAGGAAGAACGCGTTGATCGGACTTGGCGATCACCTCGAGAATCTCGTCCGGCTCGACGACGCGTTTGGCGTCCTTCTCCGTATCGCCGTTCACGCGCACGCGGCCGTTCTGCAACATCTGCCGCAGCGTCGTCCGCGACGAGTCGGGATAGAGCTGGGCGAGCGCATCGAGGAGGGGGAGCGGTTCGGTGCGGGGCACGGGGTGCATTGTCTCGCGGTCTCGGGGTTGCGCGGTCTCGCGGTGGTTGCTGGGTTGCTGGGGAACTTCGGGATCAAGTAACTCAGCAACCAAGCAACTCAGCAACCGAGCAACCTGCCACGCGAGACCGCCTCCATGACAGAATCCACATGCACGGAGGGACCACGCATGGAATACAAAATCGTCGGCGACGTGATGCAGGCGCTGCAGATCACGCTGCAGCAGAACGAGGAGATCTACGCCGAAGCGGGATCGATGCTCTACATGGGACCGGGGATCGACCTGCAGGCGAAGATGACCGGCGGCCTGATGAAAGGCCTGATGCGCAAGTTCCTGGCCGGCGAGTCGCTGTTCATGAGCGTCTTCCGCGCCGAAACCAACGGCGCGCACATGGCCCTGGCCAATCCGATCGCCGGCAAGATCTTCCCCATCCAACTCAACAACACCACCATCCTCGCCGAGCGCAACGCCTACCTCTGTGCCATCGGCAACGTCGACCTCAGCGTCGCCTTCACCAAGCGCTTCGGCGCCGGGCTGTTTGGCGGCGAAGGCTTTCTGCTGCAGAAGATCAGCGGCCAGGGTCTGGTCTTCCTTCACGCCGGCGGCAACATGCTCGAGTTCAACCTGACGGCGGGCGAGCAGCTCCGCGTCGATACCGGCTGCATCGTGTCGATGGCCGATACGGTCGCCTACGACATCCAGTTCGTCGGCGGCTTCCGCAACGCCCTCTTCGGCGGCGAGGGCCTCTTCTACGCCACGCTCACCGGCCCGGGACACGTGGTCCTGCAGACGCTGCCCTTCAGCAGACTGGCCAACCGCATCATGGCCGCCGTGGCCGGACACCAGGATGAGTCGAAAGGATTAGGCGGGTTCGGGGGAGATCTGCTGGGGAACATCATCTCGGGGGATTGATCCGCGGTTGCGGGGTTGCGCGGTTGCGGGGTTGCGGGGTTGCGGGGTTGACGAGTTGCTGGGTTGCTGAGCCACCGCGCCCGGACCTTAGCAACGTAGCAACCGAGCAACCGCGAGACCGCGAGACCGCGCAACCCCGAGACCGCGAGACCTACCGCATCCCAAACACCACCGACACCGAAAACATCAGTTCCTCCGATCCGCTCTCGACGGGCACCGGCTCGGCGACGACGGCGGCCATGGCCCGGACGCCCATCGGTCTCGGCGGCTGGGGGGTCATCGATCCGATCTCGTTGATGGTCAGGGCCGGACCGAGGGTTCGGCCGGCGGACTGGACCAGGAGGGAGGCCTTGGCGCGGGCGTCGGCGAACGCGGCCCGCAGTCCTTCGTCGAGCCCGCGCGCGGAATCGGAAACGGAGAACGAGAGTCCCGACGTCTGGTTCACGCCGGCGGCGATGGCGACCTGCAGAAGGCGGCCGGCATCGGCGACCTGTTTCTTCGTGACCGTGATGCTGTTCGAGACCTGATAGCCGACCACGCGCGGCAGTTTCCCCTGCTGCTGCTGGCTGTAATCCTGCTGCGGATAGATGGAGAAGTTCGAGGTCTGGATCTCCTCGGCCTTCGCCTCGGCGTTCTTCAGCGCCGCGATGACCGCGGCCACTTTCGTGTTGTTCTCATTCACCGCTTCCTCGACCGTCGGCGAGGTCGTCTGCACCGAGACGTTGAACGAGAAACGGTCGGGCGCGACGCGGACGCGGCCCATGCCGGTTACGCTCACCGTATCGAGAGCCGGCGGTGCCGACTGCGCGAGTGCGCCCGCGGAAAAGGCAAGAGCGGCCACGGCAATCAGAAATCTTTTCATGCAACCTCCTGCTTTGACCCGATGATCGCGCGCGCTACAATGCGCGCCCCGTGCCTGCGATGTGTCGCGGCTCGCGGCGCTCACGGGAGACAAACAGACGAATGGCTGATCCAAATGATCCAGTGCCGGGACAGGCACCTGGGCGGTACTACGTCGACACGCAATGTATCGACTGCGATCTCTGCCGGGAGACCGCCCCCGCAAACTTCCAGCGCAACGACGAGGAAGGTTTTTCCTACGTCTACAAACAGCCGGAAACGCCGGAAGAAGAGACATTGTCGAAGGATGCGCTGGATAACTGTCCGGTCGAGGCGATAGGCAACGACGGCGGGTGACTTGGTTGCGCGGTCTCGCGGTTGCGGGGTCTCGCGGTGTTTGGGTTGCAAAGTTGCTGAGTTGCTTGGTTGCTGAGTTACCGAGTACCACGCCCAAGGTAGTGCGGCCACCCTGCAACCCCCACCGCGAGACCCCGCAACCCCGAGACCCCGCGACCGCATCAATGCATCTTCTTGTCCTCACTCACCTGATCGTGCCAGTCGTCGGACAGGAGCACCTCGATCAGCTCCTGCAGCTCCTCCATGTGAAACGGTTTGGTGAGGGCGGCGGTGCGGTTGTTCCCCTTGGTGATGGTCAGGATGTCACCCTTCCCTGAGGCCACGACCACCGGCGTCTTCTTCCCCTGAGCGACGTACCAGGCGATCCACTCCTCGCCGCTCATGCCGCCGGGAAGGTTGAGGTCGAGCAGGATGAGGCGCGTGTCGGGATTGCGCTGCAGGAGAGAGATCCCTTCGTTGGCGCCGGTGGCCGAGAGGACCTCGTAGCCGCGCTTCTGCAGGTAGGACTTGTAGAGAGCGAGAACGTCAGGATCGTCTTCGATGGCTAGGATCTTGTGGTTCGCTGCCTTCGTATGCGTCGTCGCTTCGGTCATCATGCGCGGGACTCCTCGAGTCCGCCTGATGCGAAAGGCGTGCTAACCTCAGCCGCCGATGGGAATCGCCCTCTGGTCGGGCTGCGCGCTGGTGGTTTTCTTCGTCGTCCGGAGCGTCCCCTACGCACGCCCGGCAGGCTGGATCGGCGAATTGTTCACGGCGCTGATCAGCGCTCTGGCGATGGGCGCCCTGGCCACGGCCCTCGACTTCGGCGGATGGAAGGAGCCCGATTGGCGCGCCGCGCTCTTCGTGACCTTCGGCTGTGCAGCGACGACCGGTGCCGGGCGGATGATCAGGATCCTGCTGACTCCTACCCCCTCTGGAAAACCATGATCCGCGCAGCGCTCACCCTCCTTCTCCTCACCCTCAACGCCGCCTTCTGGGGCACATCGATCGTCCTCCTCGGCGTGGTGAAGTTCGCCATCCACATCACCGCGCCGCGCAGCCGTGCCCGCACGCGCGTGATCCTGATGCTGGCCTGGCTGGCCACGCGCTGGGTGGCCGGCAACAGCCGGATCTTCGACCTGATGCTGCCGACGCAATGGGAGATCGACGGCATCGGCGACGATGTGACGCCCGGCGGCCGCTACCTAATCGTCGCCAACCATCTCTCCTGGGTCGACATCTTCGCCCTCTTCCGCGCCTTCCACGGCCGGGCCGCCTTCATCCGCTTCTTCCTCAAGCGCCAGCTCTTCTGGACGCCGATCGTGGGACAGGCCTGCTGGGCGCTGGAGTTTCCGTTCATGCGGCGCTACACGCCGGAGTATCTGGAGAAGCATCCCGAAAAACGCGGAACCGACCTGATGACGACGCGCAAGGCCTGCCAGCGCTACCGCAACTTCCCCGTGGCCGTGCTGAACTTCATGGAAGGAACGCGCTTCAGTAAGGCAAAGAGAGACGCTCAACAATCGCCCTATCGCCACCTCCTCCGCCCGCGCATCGGAGGAATCGCCTTCGTCCTGGCCGCCCTGGGCGATCAGCTCGATGCCATCTACGACGTCACGCTGGCCTACCCTCCCGACAACGAGGTCACCATGGGCAAGTTCGTCAGCGGCCGCATCCCCAAGATCATCATCCACGCCCGCCGCGTCGACCCACCCCCGCACTTCTTCGATCCCGCCGTCACCCGCCCCAGCCCCGAGCGCGAGGAGCTGAAGGTGTGGATGGAAGGGATGTGGGGGGAGAAGGACGCGGTGTTGGATAGGTTGCTGGCGGGTTCCTGAGTTGCTGGGTTGCTGGGTTCCTGAGTTGCTGGGTCTCGCGGTCTCGGGGTTGCGCGGTCTCGCGGTGGTTGGGCTGGGCAGGTTGCGAATCAGCCGAACGACCCCGGCCGCCGAGGGAAACCGTAACCTGGAGCGAGCAACCCGGCAACCCAACACCGCGAGACCACGCAACCCCGAGACCGCGAGACCAAGCAACCCAGCAACTTAGCAACCCAGCAACTACGTACCGT
>Ga0210402_10000272_pt1 | contig 59170 bp, 41 predicted proteins | sample IncBWC7MmetaG_FD_161055 | JGI IMG/M metagenome (GOLD analysis project Ga0210402, IMG submission 161055) | Forest soil microbial communities from Barre Woods Harvard Forest LTER site, Petersham, Massachusetts, United States - Inc-BW-C-7-M | ecosystem: Environmental > Terrestrial > Soil >... | reverse complement strand
TGAGGGCGATGAGGGCAGGCAGAAGGGCGAGTCGTCGCATGGTGTTCCTCCGTTCGATCGTTGGACGCCGGGAAAGTGGGGAAGTTAGCTGTGACTGATACGATTGCCGTCTTCCGGAGTTGCTGAGAGAACGGATGAACTGCTTCGACCTGCAGAAAATGGCCGAGGAACGCGTTGCCGACGCGGCGGCGTTGCTTGATGCCGGGCGCTTTCAGGCCGCGTACTACCTCTGCGGCTACGCGGTCGAATTTGCGCTCAAGGCCTGTATCGCCAGAAAGACGCGCGAGTTCGATTTCCCGGATCGGAAGGTTGTCAACGACAGTTACGTTCACAACCTGACAAAGCTGCTGACCGTTTCCGGTATCGAAAAGCTCCATGACGAAGAAGCGGGTCGAAACAGCGTTTTTGCAGAGAACTGGAACATCGTGAAAGACTGGTCGGAGGTGAGCCGGTATGATCCGGCAATCACGGAGACAAGAGCATTCGGCTTCTTTCTAGCAGTCACTGATCCGACGAATGGAGTCCTGGCATGGCTGAAGACATTGTGGTGAAAGAAGTACTCACCGACGAGATGAAACGCGACGGCGCTGCGCTCACGCGAGCGCTCGACGAGGCCGGTTGGCCGGTCGTCGCCTCGTTCTGGTACTACGAATCCGACGACAATTTCTGGAAGCTCATGCTTGCATCGCCCCGGGTGAGCACTTACGGTCAAAGGGATGGGTATGGCGCTGTGATTCGTGCCCTCGATGCACTTCACGAGTCACGCAAGAAACTCAAGCACATCACGGTAGTCGAGCCGAATAACGCGATCGTCAAGGCATTGGCCTCGGAAGTTCAGACCGGCTGGACGATCGTCGGGAAGCTTCACACGGCCCGAGCGATCGACGGCCGCTACATTGACGACGCATTCCTCTATCGCATCACGTCAGAGCCTGCCGCCGCCTGAATCGCCAGTGTCCGGCTTCTTCAAACGCGCCGCGCGGCGTCTTCCTTGGCTGAGCGGTCTTCACCGTTACATCCTTGCCCTCGAAGCGGAGCGCGACCAGTTGCGCGCCGATCTGGCGCATTGGAAGACGTGGATGTCGCCGGGGCACTTCTACTCGCCGATCCCGTCGATGGACGAGATCCGGGCGCGCGAGGGGGAGCTGTTCGGGACGCCGCCGCCGTCGCTGCCGGGGATCGATCTGCGCGCCGAGGCGCAGGTGGCGCTGGTCAGGGAGCTGGCGGCGTTCTATCCCGAGATGCCCTTTCCTCGGGAGCAATCGCCGGAGACCCGCTACTGGTTCGAGAACTGGGCGTACTCCTATGCCGACGCCATCTTCCTCTATTCGATGCTGCGCAAGCTCCGGCCGCGGCGCGTCATCGAAGTCGGCTCCGGATTCTCATCGGCGGCGATGCTTGACACCGCCGACCGTTGGCTGCCGGAGACGTCGTTCACTTTCATCGATCCCGATACCTCGACGCTCGACGCGCTGCTCCGTCCGCCCGACCGTGCGCGCGTGACGGTCATCCGCACCCGTCTGCAGGAGGTGCCGATCGAGACCTTCGACTCTCTGGCTTCGAACGACGTCCTCTTCATCGACTCGACGCACGTTTCGAAGACCGGCAGCGACGTGAACCGCATCGTGTTCGAGATCCTCCCCCGCCTCGCCTCGGGGGTGCACATCCACTTCCACGACGTCTTCTATCCGTTCGAGTACCCGAAGGAGTGGGTCTACGAAGGCCGCGCCTGGAACGAGGACTACATCCTGCGGGCCTTCCTCGAGTACAACGCCTCCTTCGAAGTCATCCTCTTCGGCACCTGGCTGGCGCGATTCCATCGCGAGCTTCTCAAGGAGCTGATGCCGCTGACGTTGGAGAATCCCGGAGGAAGCCTGTGGCTGAAGAGGCGGTAGCGAGGTCTCGGGGTTGCGCGGTCTCGCGGTGGCTATCGTCTTGCTGAACCACCAGAAACCTTTACGACAACCGCAAGTCGAGCAATCACCCACCGCGAGACCGCGAGACCCGCAACCGCGAGACCCCGCATCTACTGCGTAATCACCAGCTCCACCCTCCGATTCTGCTGCCTTCCCGCCGGCGTCTTGTTCGTCGCGACCGGCGCCTCTAATCCGCGGCCGGCGGCGGTGATGTGATCCGATGGGATTCCGGCCGAGACGAGGTAGTCGCGCACAGCATTCGCGCGCTTCTCCGACAACGCCTGATTCTTCGCCGCGGTGCCGACGTTGTCCGTATGCCCCTCGACGGCGATCTTGAGCGATGGGTCGGTCTGCAGCTGTTTGGCGATCTTCGTCAGCGTCGACTTCGCGCCCGGCTTGAGCGAGTTCTTGCCGGTATCGAAAAGGATGCCTCCGCTGAGAGTGACGATGACTCCGCGCTGCTCGCTGCGCGTCGATGCGATCCGGGCAAGCTCGTTCTGGACCCGCAGCAGCCGCGCCTCGGCATCCCGCTCTGCGAGCAACTGCTTCGCTTGATCGAGCTGGGCCTGGGTCTGTTGCGCCGCCGCCTGGGCCTGATCGAGCTGCGCCTGGGTCTGCTGCGCCGCCGCCTGCGCCTGTTGCGCTGCAGCCTGAGCCTGCTGCGCTTGAACATTCGCCTGCTGCGCCTGCGCATTGGCCTGCTGGGCCTCGGCCTGGGCCGCCTGCGCCTGCCGCTCGGCCTCCTCCGCCTTCTGTCTCAGCGCGGCTGCCTCGGCGTCGGCCTGCTGCCGGCGAGCCTGCGCCGCGGCGACCGCCTCGTGCTGCTGCCTGGCGCGATCGGATCGAGCCGCTGCGTCGCTTTCGAGCGACTGCCGCAACGAGTCAAGCTCCGCCTGCCGCGCCAGGAGGTCAGCCTGCCGCTGCGAGATGACGTCCGGGCTGATCGCTCCCGATTGTTGCGCGGCCGTCAGGTCGCCGCGCAGGCGGGCGATCCCGGCCTGCATCGCCTCGGCGTTTGCGCGCTCCCGATCCTGAATTGCGCGCAGCGAAAGCTCCTGATCCTCGATCTGCAGCCGGATGTTCTCGACTTCCGAGGGGGATGAGGTGGCGATCGCAGTCTCGTACCTGCTGTACGACTCGTCGAGCTGACGCTCCGCGGCGATGCGTGCCTGGCGGTCGGTTTCGACGCGCGCTTGCGCGGCCCGGCGATTCTCATCGATCTGCTGCCGCAGCCGCTCCACCTCGGCCGCCTGCGCCTGACGGCTGGCCTGTTCGGCGGCCAGCGCCTGCTGCAGAGCCACCGACCGGCGCTCCGCTTCCTCCCGCTGCGCGCGCTCGGCGGCGGCCTGTCGCTCGCTGGCCGCCTGCGCCAGACGGGTCCGATCGAGCTGGATGCCGGGGAGAGCCCGGTTCGATTGCGCGAGACGGGCGAGATAGAACGCCCGCCGCCCGATCATCTCGGCGCGGTACGCCAAGTGGTCTCCGACGTCGCTGTTCGCTGTACTCCGCGATACCCGTTTGGCGCTGTCGATGTATCGCTCCGCGTTCGCGAGGTCGTTGTCGGGAACCAGGTCGAGCGCCCCCGCGGCTTTGGCCTGATCGACCGCAAACTGCGCCGTGGCGATCCGCTCCTTCGTAGCGGACCCGCGGCTGAATTCGACCGTTGGCGACTCCTCGGCAAGCAATGTGACGTTGGACGACCCGCCGAAGCGCTGGATGTCGGCCTGCAGACCGTGGATGGCCGTATTCGTGCTCAGCCACCGCGCCTTCGCACCCGCGGCCTCGGCGGCGATGGTCGCCTCGATGGCGCGCATCTGCGCCTCATTGCGCTTCGACGGCGTGTTCGAGCTCCAGTTCTCCTGGGCAAAGCGCGCCCGGTACGCCGCGTCCTCGTAAAGGCTCTTCGCGAATACCTGCGCCCCCGCCGCATCCGCCGACGCAAGCGCCTGTTGCGCCATGACCAGATCGGCCGGCTGCGCCTCCATCGACACAGCGACCAGCATGGCGAGCACTGCCGTTTTCAGGATCTGCATGGGTACCTCCTCGTTTGCCGGAGGACCCTGCAATTGCGATGCGCAAAGATCAGCGCGCCGTGCTTACCCGCCCAGATACGCCTTCTTGATCCGATCGCTCTTCAGCATCGCCTTCGTGTCATCGGTCAGCACGATGCGGCCGGTCTCCATCACATAGCCGCGGTTGGCGGTGACGAGGGCCATGTGCGCGTTCTGTTCGACGAGGAGGATCGGTGTCCCCTCGGCGTTGATCTCTTTGATGACCCGGAAGATCGTCTGCACCATCTGGGGCGCCAGGCCGAGGGAGGGCTCGTCCAGGAGCAGGATCTTCGGCTTCGACATCAGCGCGCGGGAGATGGCCAGCATCTGCTGCTCGCCGCCGGAAAGCGTCCCCGCGCTCTGTTTGATCCTCTCTTTCAGGACCGGAAAAAGGGCGAAGATTCGCTCGTACTCCGACTGCTGCACCTTGTCTTTGCGCAGGTAGGCGCCGAGCTCGAGGTTGTCGGACACGGTGAGGTTGGCGAAGATGCCACGCCCCTCGGGGACGTGCGATACGCCCATCGCCGCGATGACATGCGGCTTCGTGCCGGTGATGTTGCGGCCGTCGTAGGTGACCTCGCCGCCGCGCGGCTTGAGCAGGCCGGAGATCGTCCGCAGCGTGGTGGTCTTTCCGGCGCCGTTCGCACCGATGAGCGTGACGATCTCCCCCTTCCGGACTTCGAGATCGATCCCGCGCAGCGCCGTGATGTTGCCGTACGACACTTCGAGGTTGCTGACGCTGAGGAGCGCGCTCATATGCCGGCCGCCTCCGCCGGTTCGCCGAGGTATGCCTCGATCACGACCGGGTTCTCGCGTACCTCGCCGGGCGTTCCTTGCGCGATCGTTTTGCCGAAGTTGAGGACGATGATCCGCTCGCAGAGCTCCATCACCAGCTCCATGTTGTGCTCGATGACGAGGATGGCGATGGCGAAGCGTTTGTGGATGTCGCGGATGGTCTGCAGCAGATCGCGCGTCTCGCGGTCGTTGAGTCCCGCCGCCGGCTCGTCGAGCAATAGCAGCTTCGGCTGCGCCGAGAGCGCCCTGGCGATCTCCAGACGGCGCTGGTCGCCGTACGGGAGGTTTTTCGCGTAGTAGTCGGCGCGGTTCTCCAGCCCGAAGATCTTCAGCAGCTCGATGGCGTCGCGCTCCCCGGCCTCCTCGGCATCGTGAAAGCGGTTGGTCTTCAGAACGGCGGCGGCTGTCGAGTACTTGTAGTGGATGTGGCCACCGATCCTTACGTTGTCGAGCACCGACAGCTCTTTGAAGAGCCGGATGTTCTGGAAGGTGCGGGCCACGCCGAGGGCGGTGATCTGATACGGCTTGAAGTCGTGCGTTGAGACGCCGCCGACGAAAATCTTTCCCTCGGTCGGTTTATAGACGCCGGTCAGCATGTTGAAGACCGTGGTCTTGCCCGCGCCGTTGGGGCCGATCAGGCCGACCAGCTCGTGAGGCTGGATGCCGAGGTTGAAATGCGACACGGCGGTCAGCCCGCCGAAGCGGATCGTCACGTCGCGCGCGTCGAGCAGAGCGTTTCCGTTAGCCATCACTGAACCGGAGGAGCCTCGCTCTGGTCACGTTTCTTCTTCTTGCGACCAAACACCTGCCAGAGCTCGCGGCGGCCGAGCAATCCCTGCGGCCGCGTCAGCATCAGCACGATGAGCATGATCGAGTAGATGACCATCCGCGGATCGCGGCCGCCGGGCATGTAGTCCTTCACTGGCCGAAGTCCCTCGGGGAGGAACGTCAGGATGACCGCGGCCACCACCGAGCCGCTGATCGAGCCCAGACCGCCCAGAACCACCATGGCCACGACCTCGAACGACTTCACGAACATGAACATCTGCGGGTTGAGATACATCATGTAGTGAGCGTACAAACCTCCGGCCACGCCCGCAAAGAACGAGCCGATGACGAAGGCTTTGACCTTGTACCGCGTCGTGTCGACCCCCATCGCCTCCGCGGCGATCTGATCCTCGCGGACGGCCAGGAAGGCCCGGCCTGTCGAGGACTGTACCAGCCGCCATGAGATGACGATCGTCAGCCCGCAGACGAGGAAGACCCAGAAGAAGTTGCTCCAGTGCGGGATACCGCTGAAGCCGCGCGCCGCACCGATCTTGTCGATATTCAAAATGAAGACGCGAATGATCTCGCCGAAGCCGAGCGTGACGATGGCCAGGTAGTCGCCACGCAGCCGCAGCGACGGCAGCCCGACGAGGTAGCCGGCCACCGCGGCGAGCAGACCGCCGCAAAGCACGGCGATCACGAGAAAGACGTTCTGCATCAGCCACTGCTGGGTCCCGGCCGGCATGTTGTCCAGGCGCGGAGCGAAGTGGTAGTAGGTCAGGTAGGCGGAAAAGTAGGCGCCGATGGCCATGAATCCGGCATGCCCAAGAGAGAACTGCCCGGCGTGACCGTTGATGATGTTGAGCGACACGGCCAGCGTGATGTTGATCCCCATGATCACAAGGATCCGGTTGTAGTAGGCAATGCCGGCGATCGGAATCGCTTCCAGCCCATAGGCCAGCCCGACCAGGACCGCTACGAAGAGCGCCAGCCAGAGGAAGTCGCGAAGCCACCAGGGGAGGGATTTCGTCACGCGCTTGCCCTCGTTCGCGTGAAATCAGAAGGCAGAAAGCCTTCTGACTTTGCTCCCACTTCTGCCTTCTGCCTTCTGCCTTCTGCCTTCATCAGACCTTCTCCGCCTGATACTTCCCAAACAGCCCCGACGGACGGAAGAGCAGGATGGCGATCAGGATGATGAAGGCGATGGCATCGCGATAGTTCGAGAACTGGCTGCCGCCGACGAACGATTCGATGATGCCGATGATCAGTCCGCCGAGCACGGCGCCGGGCACGTTGCCGATCCCGCCCAGGACCGCGGCGATGAAGGCCTTCAGGCCCGGCATGATCCCCATGAGAGGATCGATCTTCGGATACGAGAGGCCGTAGAGGATGCCGGCCACGGCGGCGAGCACCGAGCCGATGATGAAGGTCATCGAGATGACCCGGTCCGTCGGGATCCCCATCAGCGAGGCGGTCTCGAAGTTGAAGGAGACGGCGCGCATGGCCCGCCCGAACTTCGTGCCGTAAATGATGTACTGCAAGAGGCCCATGAAGATCACGGCCACGACCAGGACGATGATCTGGTAGTTGGTCGTGGTCACGCCGCCGAAGGTGATGAGGTGCTTCTCGACGAGCGTGGGGAAGAATTTCGGATCGGCACCGAAGACGAACTGGCCGCCGTACTCGAGCAGAAACGAGACGCCGATGGCGGTGATCAGCGATGCAATGCGCGGGGCGCCGCGCAGCGGCCTGTACGCGATCCGTTCGTTGAGGAAACCGAACAGACCGCAGACCACCATGGCGATGAGCATGACCAGCCCGGCATAACCCCAGCCGAGCGCTCCCCCCGTCGTCGGGAGATGGCGGGCGGCGTAGCCGCCGGCGTAGAAGCCGACGAAGGAGCCGAGCATGAACACGTCGCCGTGAGCGAAGTTGATCAGCTTCAGGATGCCGTACACCATCGTGTAGCCGAGGGCAATCAGCGCGTAAATTGCGCCGACGGCAATCCCGTTCAGTAGATTCTGGAGGATCTCCTGCATTCAGTGACCGATATGTGTGCTCGCTCGGCGGTTGTCGGTTGTCGGTTGTCGGTTGTCGGGGAGACGATAGGCGAAAACAGTCCCGAGATGAGATGCCTATACCCTGACCGCAAAAAAAAGTCCGGCGAACGCTACTCGCCGGACCGGGTTGTGTAAAGACAAATTCGTGTGTCGGGTGTCGGAGTCGGAGATCGTCGAACATCCGACAACCGATAACCGATAACCGACAACCTTTTCCTAGTTCCCGCCCGTGGTCGTCGTCGCGGCCGCAGGCGGCGGACCGCCGGTGGTCGTGGTGGCCGGAGCGTTGTTCATCTGCACGCCGCCGCCCTTGGCCGGATCGATGGTGGCTTTGAGCGTAAGCTGGCCGTTCTTGATCTCCTCGATGACCAGCGACTTGCCGATGGCATTGCGATCCGGTCCGATGTTGATCGTGCCGGTGACGCCGACCAGTCCCTTGGTCTGGCCGATGGCGTCCCGAAGCGACGGTCCGTCCAGCTTCGCGGCCCGCTTCATCGCGTCAGCCAGCGTCTTCATGGCGTCGTAGCCGAGGGCTGCGAGCGAGTCCGGGGTCTGGCCGTAGCGCTCCTTGTACTTCCGCACGAAGCCGCTGACGACAGGATTGGAGTCGCCGTAGAAGTAGTGGTTCGTGTAGATGCAACCTTCGAGGGCTTTGCCGCCGATCTCGATCAACTTCGGTGACTCCCAGCCGTCGCCGCCGAGAAGCGGAGCGGTGATGCCGAGATCGCGCGCCTGGATGGCGATCTGACCGATGTCGGTGTAGTAGCCGGGGACGTAGAGCAGCGAGGGATTGGTGGCCTTGATGGCCGTTAGTTGCGAGCGGAAGTCGCTGTCGCCGTTGGCGTAGCCTTGCGTGCCGACGATTTTGCCGCCGAGGGCGGTGAACTTGGCCGTGACTACCTTGGCCAGACCCTGCGAGTAGTCGCTCTTGACGTCGGTGAGCATGGCGATGCTCTTCGGCTTGCCGTTGGTGGTGCACCACTGGTCGGCGAAGATGGCCTGATTCTCACCCTGGTAGCTGTCGGTGAAGCAGATGCGGAAGATGTAGTCGCCCTTCTTGGTGACCGAGTCATTGGTCGATGATGGGGTGATCATCGGCACCTTGTTCGACTGGCAGATCGGCGCGGCGGCGAGCGACGCGGACGACGCCACTTCCCCGATTACTGCCAGGACGTTGTCCTTCGAGATCAGCTTGGTGACGGCGTTGGCCGCCTCCTCCTGCTTGGACTGGTCGTCCTCGCTGATGACCTTGACCTTGCGGCCGTTGATGCCGCCGGCGGCGTTGACTTCGTCGGCCGCCATCATGATGCCGTTGTGGGTCGACTGACCAAAGGTGGCCTGCGGCCCGGTCATCGATCCGTACTCGCCGACGAGGATTTCCCCCCCGGCCGCACTCGTGCTGGTGTTTCCGGTCCCTTCCTTCGGCGGACAGCCCAGAAGTCCGAATGACAACACCGCGAGCGAGATGAAAATGATTAGGTTCTTTCGCATAGATCTCCTCTTCAAAGAGTTCCGGATTGTACAGCACGCGGGAAGGGCGCCTGACGGCGGACACCGGTCGGGTTGGCAGCGGTCGGAGGCTCGACAAGATCAGACCCAGGATCGACCACGTCAGCCCGAGGCTTGACGGCGTCAACTCGGGGCTTGACCACTTCGGCAATCGCCGCGAACTGATCGCCTTCTACTGACAACCGACAACTGACACCCCGTCCCACTGCGCCCCGCAGCCCTCACGGTTCCTGGCTGATGAAGATCTTGTTTCCGTAGAGATCCTCGAGTTGCACGCCGATACCCCACGGACCCGACTGCGGCTCGCCGAGAAACGTCACACCGAGGGGCTTCATGCGGGTGTAATCGCCAAGGCAGTCAGAGGTGTCGATTCCGAGGAACGCGTGACTGCCGGCTTGCCTGCCCACCAACGCCTTGTCCTCGGCGGACGTGGCCAGCTCGAGGGCGAGCGTGAGGTCCCGGTTCCGCGGCAGCGAAATGGTGACCCAGCGGCTCTCGCCGAACGACTTGTCTTCGACGAGCTCGAAGCCGAGCTTCCGCGTGTAAAACTCGATGGCCGCGTCGTAATCGAGAACCAGCAAACTGATGATCTTGACCTTGTTCATGGTTGTCGCCTCCCGTTGTGTTTCGCTCATGCAGCCAATTTAGCCGCGGCGGCGCGACGGGACTTGTAGAAAAACGACATTGTCGTGATCGCGGAAGATGTCCTGAATGGCTCGCATCTCGCGGGCGAACCGGCCCGGTGTACGGTCGGCAAACTCCCGGAAGTCGTGGATGAAGTGGGCCTGGTCGGTGTAGCCGTACTCGTGAGCCAGGTCGGTCAGGCTCTGGTCCGGATCGAACATCAAACGCTTGCGGATCTCCTCGAAACGGATGGCGCGTGCCAGCGTTTTGGGTGAAACGCCGACGACATCCTGGAACTGCCGCTGCAGCTGACGGCTGGAGAGGTTGCATTGCTCCGCGAGCTCGGTGAGGCGGAACTGGCCCTTCCGCAGGTGCAACATCCGAGCGGCGGCCTTGATCTTTCCAAGGTCGACCGTCGCCGTGAGGAGTCTTTCAATCAGGTGATCTTCGACGACGGTAACCGCGGTGTCGTAGTCATTCGCAAGGACCGCGGGCTCAACCTTCGCCGCCAAGTCATCCCACTGCTGCCCCATCGCCGTCCTGAGGTCATTGCCGACCCGCGCCCCATCGGCGAGGAAGGGGAAGGCGCCCCAGGCGTGGAATCGTATCGCCACGATCCTGACGGTGCCGCGGCAGCGGAAGAGCAGTGGTTTCTGGTGAAGTCCGACGAGGATGGCCCTCGGCATCTCGCGATCGGGCACCCCCTCCCCGTGCAGCACGTACGGGTCGCCGAGGTTCAGGATCAGCTCGATGAAGGCATCCGGCGTCACGTCTTCGGCAGGATGCTCGGGCGTGTACTCCCGCTCCATGATCCAGAAGCACTTCACATGGCCCTGGAGCGATAGGTGGGGGACGTGCTCCTTGTATTTCAAGTTCGATTCGCGCTCCACCATGCGGATTTTCGAAAAACGAAGGGCCTGACCACCGAGAATATCAAGGCCCGGCCTGAAACGAATCGGGCTGGAGCGTCACTACGATAAAGGAGGGATGTCATGGCCAATCCCAACGCGGTATTTGGAACGATCTCGGAGCTGTCCCTCGATACCGATCGGGGAGCGGCCGTGGTTCTCGCGGACGGCCGTGCCGTCCGATTCGACCCCGCGGACCGGCGCGCCGCGGCGTTCACGTCGATCCTTGAAGACCTCCGCAGCCGGAAGATGCCGGTGTACATCGAGACCGATCCCGGTTCCGGATTCATCGGGCGTGTCCACCTGCCGAAGATCGTTCGCGTCGACCGAATCACGGAAGACCCAGGCGGAGACGTATCAATCCTGTTCGAACAGTCGCACGCGCGGCACGTGGTGAAGCGAAACAGCGCGGAAGCGGGTGAATTGCTGCGCGCGTTGCGCGAGGCGCGAAACGAGCAATGGCTGGCCGTAACCGTCTCGGATGCGGGGGAGATCCTCGATGCCCGCCCATTCGACCCGCCATTCGATCTGCCCCGCCTCGAACCTCCGCCCGCGATACGGTGGTGGCAGTGGTGCTGGTGGCCGTGGAACTGGTGGTGCTGCGTATCGAGGTCACGTGCCCAACAACTCTTCGACCTTTGCGCCGCCACGACTTGCAACCCCCTGACGGTCCCGGTGCCCTGCATTCCGTTCCTCTACCCCGATGACGGCTGCTGGGGCCGTGCGCACGAGATGTGCCGCCTGATCATCGCGGACGGCGCACGTCCTCGGAAGGTGTGGATCGATGGATCGCTGCATACGCCGACGAAAAACAATCCGAACTGCTTCGTCAACTGGGGCTGGCACGTCGCCCCGACGCTGTGCGTCCGCAGGTGGAGATGGTGGTGGTTCTATTCGCAAACGATGGTGATCGATCCGTCGCTCTTCACGACCCCCGTTTCGGAAGCGACATGGAAGGGCGTGCAGGGAGATCCGAGCGCCACCCTCACCCCGACTTCGGCGGACGTGTTCTCGCGCTGGGGCGGTTATCAGCCCGATCCCGGCTACGTGCAGACAAACATCGTCCTGGCCAACTATCGAGCCCAACTGCAACTTCGTTCTCTGAACATCGGGCCGCCGCCATACGCCAACTGCCCGTGAGATCTCCGTGTCATCGCACGGGGCCTTCGATTCTCACGTGCTTGGGCCGCCCATATTCAAGAAATCGAAGGCCTGGCGCCGAGGATGTCGCTCTCCGATTGCGCAAAGGTGCTCAACCCGCGCGCCGTTTGGACACCTTCGCCGGCCGATGCTCGGCCAAAAACGCGCGCAGAGCTTGATTGACCGCTTCGGAGTTTCGGAATTCCTTGGCCACGTCGGGATCGAGCAGAACGACGTTCGTTCCCTTCTGATACTCGGCGAAAAACCTCCCGCGCACGCCCCCGCGCAGGTCGTACTCCGGCCGCATTTCCTCAAGTGCTGCTTTGTTATTCGCCTTCTTCGTAGACATGACGCTCAGGATCTCCGTGTCATCGCACGGGGCCAGGCCTTCGATTTTGCCTGCCTCCATTTCGACGAACAAAGGCTTGGCCCCGTGAAGGTCACTGCGGAATCACAGGCTTGCGATCTCGTCGAGCAGAGCATCGAGCTCGATGGGCTGCTCTGTATTGACCTCGACCAACCGGCCGGCTCCCAGTGCGCCCCAGTCAGCGGCCTCTCGAAACTTGAGGAGCTCCTCATGCTCCGACCGGGAATCATCGAGGTGTCCGGCATGCCGGTGGCGAGCGAAGAACCGCTGAACCGCGACTTCGGCCTTGCATCGGCAGTGCAGCTCGATGAGCTGGCCAGGCAGGGCCTGCAACCAGAGTGGGGATGTGCCTGACGCGAACGGCGAACGCGGATGCTTCCACCACGACGCCAGCACCGCACCATGCGAACGCATCGCTTGCCTTTGCAACACGCGATCAGCGGCCCTGCTCAGGCGGAGCCTCCAATCAGAGTCGCCGGTACCCAGCGACTCGAACAACGCCTCGAGGATTCCGTCTTTGTCGAGGAACGCAAGCCCAAGTGCCTGCGCCACAGCGTGGCCGAGCGTCGACTTGCCGCTGGCGGGCAAACCAGTTACCACGATGAATCGCTTCATGGACTAAAGGACGGCGGAATGATAACGCGCGCCATGCGAGAGGGCAGACGCATGTTATTCTCGACGCATGGAATGGCGTGAAATTATGCCGCCGGTCGTGAAGCCGGACAACGTCGACCCGAAGATCGCGCACGAGACCTTGCTAGAGATCATCGCTGAGCGTAAAGCACGGGAAGCGCGCCGGAAATCGAAATCGGCGAAGTCCGTCAAAACGAGACGAGCGAAACGATAGCGTGAGCGACAGGTCGTACGATCGCAGCGTCTTCGTCAACTGCCCGTTCGACCGCAGCTATCGGCCCATGCTGCGAGCAATCATGTTCGGTATTCACGATTGCGGTTTCACGGTCCGGTCAGCGCTGGAAGTTCAGGACTCGAGCGATGTCCGGTTTCAAAAGATCGTGCGGATCATCCGCGGTTCTCAATGCGCAATCCACGACATATCGAGGGTTCAGCTCGACCGCGCCACTCGACTTCCACGTTTCAACATGCCTCTCGAGCTCGGGCTGTTCCTCGGCGCGAAGGAGTTCGGTGATTCAGAACAACATGCAAAGCGTTCGCTCGTTCTTGATCGAATGCCTTATCGGTACCAGAAGTTCTGCTCGGACCTCGCCGGACAGGACATCGAAGCGCATCACAATCGTCCGTCACGAGCGATCGAGCTTGTCCGCAACTGGCTGAGCGGACCGGCTGGAGAACGCGGAAAACTCATCCCGAGCGGGTCCGTCATCGCGGCTCGCTACGAAAACTTCGTCGCTGACCTTCCACGCTGGTGCGAGCGGCAGAAGCTCGTCATCTCGCAGCTCACGTACGGCGACGACGACCTCCTGATCAGCGACTGGCTGAAAACGAATCCCGTCGCCTGAGCTTACAAATTCACCCACACACTTTTCGTCTGCGTGTACTTCTCCAGCGCGTCCCTCCCCTGATCGCGTCCGAAGCCGGACTCCTTGAAACCGCCGAAGGGCAACGCCGGGTCGTAGAGGTTGTAGCTGTTGATCCAGACGGTACCCGCTTTGATGGAACGGGCGATGCGGTGGGCCTTGGAGATGTCGCGGGTCCAGACGGCGGCGGCGAGGCCGTAGACGGTGGCGTTGCCCTTGGCGATGGCGTCGTCGGCGTCCTTGAAGCGGATGGTGGCCAGGACAGGGCCGAAGATCTCCTCGCGGGCGATGCGATGACCGACTTCGACGTCGTCGAAGATGGTCGGTTTCACGAAGTAGCCCTTGCCGGTGCCGATGTCGGTGCGTTCGCCGCCGGCGACGAGCTTGGCGCCGTCGCTCTTGCCGGCTTCTATGTACGAGAGCACGGTCTCCATCTGCTCTTTGGAGACCAATGCGCCGAGGCGCGTCTTGGGGTGGAGAGGGTCGGCGGCCACCATCTTGTTGGCGCGCTCGGTCACCTTGGCCATCAACTCGTCATGTGCCGACTCCTCGACCAGGAGCCGCGAGCCGGCGGCGCAGACTTCGCCTTTGCCGTAGAAGATGGCGTTCAGCGCGCCGCGGGCCGCTGTTTCGAGATCGGCATCGGCAAAGACGATGTTCGGCGACTTGCCCCCGAGCTCCAGCGACACCTTTTTCAAGCTCTTCGCCGCGCGGGCCATGATCCCTCTCCCCACCTCGGCGGATCCGGTGAAGGCGATGGCATCGACACCGGGATGATCGACGAGCGCGTTGCCGACGACGGAGCCGCGTCCGGGGATGACGTTCAGAACGCCGGCCGGCAGCCCGCACTCTTTGGCGTACTCGGCGAACTTGAGCAGTGAGAGCGACGTGTTCGAGGCCGGCTTGATGACCACGGTGTTGCCACACGCCAGCGCCGGAGCGATCTTCCAGACGGCGAGCATCAGCGGGAAGTTCCACGGCGTGATGGCGCCGACGACACCGACCGGCTCGCGCAATGTGTAGGTAAAGGCGTTGTCGGCGATGGGGATGGTCTCGCCGGTGACTTTGCCGCTCCAGCCGGCGAAGTAGTAGAGGCACTCGGCTGCGGCGGGTGTATCGACGTACTGCGATTCGAAGATCGGCTTGCCGTTGTCGATGGTCTCGATGCGGCCGATGTCAGCGGCGCGCGCGCTGAGCATGTCGGCGATGTGCCAGAGGATCTTGGCGCGGTCGCGCGGCTTCATCTTCTGCCAATCGCTCCCCGGCTCCATCTGCGCGCGGGCGGCGCGCACGGCGGCGTCGACGTCATCCGCCCCCGCGGAGGCGACGTCGCTGATCTTCTCCTCGGTGGCCGGGTTGATGGTGGCGAAGGTCTCGCCGGATCGGGCGTCGACGAATTCGCCGTTGATGAAGAGCTGGTTCTGGATGTCGGACATAGGGTGCGGATGCTAACAAATCGACGGCGCGGTTGCGGGGTCTCGCGGTTGCGTGAGCCAGTAAACGTCACCGCGAGACCGCGCGACCTCGAAACCGCGCGACCCGCTACGCCGTTACCGCTTCCTCGACGTACGGGGTGATGTCGAAATTGAGGACGTACATCTCCTGGATCTGCTCCATCTCCGAGTCGCTGAGCGGCGGGTGGTCGGAGGCGGCGGCGAATTCGCGGATCTGTTCTTCGTCGTAAATGTTCGGGAGCGCGGAGAGGATGGATTTATGAGCGTAGAGCCAGAGAAGGGCGAACTGGCCGAGCGTCACGCCGCGTTCTTTCCGCAGCGACTCCAGGCGATCGACTTTCTGCAAGCCTTCCACCATCCAGGAGCGCGGGCGGTGCGAGCGGTGGTCGGTCTCGTCGAACTTCGTGTCGAGCGTGTACTTCCCTTCGAGCATCCCCGAGGAGTGCGTGACGCGGATGAGGAATTGCGGATCGGGATCGGCCTTCCATGCCCGGAACGACGGATCGAAGGCAGACGACGGCGTACAGACCTTCTTCCCGGTCTCCCCTTTCATCGACTCGGCCACGCCCGCATACGACGGCCCCTTCGCGGCGGCGAGGATGAACTCGCGGCCGGGGTCCTGCTCGAGGACGTTGTAGATCATCTGCGTGACCGCCGCGTGGCGCACGGCATTGGCGTAGATCCCTTCGTCGCGCCAGCCGATGGCCGGGCCCAGCGACGGGCCGTACGACAGGATCTTCCCTTCCGTCTTCAACGCCTCCAGCGTCTCCCAATGCTCGTCTTCCATCAGCGTGACCACGCGCGGATTGTGCGGCTGGTAGATGGCCACGTGATCGACGCCGAGCCGCTGGAGGGACTGCTCGATGGCGAAGCGGACGAACTTCGGCGACATGTCCTGCGGCAGCTCGCGCTGTCCCCGAGGCCGTTCGGGATTGTTGTAGAAGTCGTAGCCGAATTTCGTTCCGACGATGACCTCGGGATGCTCGGCCAGCAGCGGTTTGAGCATCGTCTCACCGCGCCCGTTTCCGTAAGCGTCGGCGGTGTCGATGTAGTTGATCCCGGCGTCGAGGGCGATGGCGATCAGTCGCCGCCCTTCGTCATCCGTGTAATTGCCCCACCAGCCCGTTGTGAGAGTCCAAGTGCCAAAACCGAGCTCCGAAAGCTCGAGACTGGTGCCGTGAAGGTTCCGGTAGCGCATTGCGAAAAGATATCACCGAGCGGCCCGCCGGCGAGCCGGTGGAGGGACGACGGAGAAGGTGTATGTGCCGGCGTCGGTCATCCGGTTGAAGTCGACCACGATCCAGTGAACGACATAGTCGCCTGCCGGGAGTGAGGCAATCGCCGCGGAAGTCGTCAGGCAAAGCTGTTGCGGATATGGAGCAGGCGGCTGTTGGGGATTGACGTGGTCGTAAACAGTAATCTGATTGCCTATGACTGAAACGGACGGCGCGAGAAAGCTAATCGCGGTCAAGCGCTTGAACGACAGCACCACCGGCCTTCCAGTAACAGGCGTCGTCGGTTCTGTTGCGAACGCTCCTACCTCACTGCAAGTCGCCGCCTCGGGCGATGTAACGATGAACGATCCCGACATCGGCGAGGAGGTGCTCAGACGAACCGTCACACTGTAGTAGCCGGGTGGAAGAGTCCCGACCTGGACGGTCCTTTGCCCGCACCGAATGTCGCCGAGAGAGGCCGGATCGGCATGAACGGTGGGCTGATCAACGGTGATCTGATTCCCGTCGATGGAGAAGGAAGGCGCCTGGATGAAGCCGAGATATGGCGCCGAATACGAAATCGCGACGGGATGGCCCGCAACCGGGGAATCGGGCTGAACGGTAACGCCCAGCGTACAGGGGGCAGCCGAGGCAAGTCCCGAACAGAGAAGCCACGCAACAGCGAACATCCAAACCTTCATCGTCCCCCCCAAAAACAAAACGGCGCGACCTGAGGCCGCGCCATCCGGTATCACTTCTGTACGATTTGGGGATTGTACTACTTTCCCTTGAATGCGGGCTTCCGCTTCTGGTTGTACGCGCTCAGCCCTTCCTTTGCATCCTCGCTCTGGAAAAGCTGCTGCTGCAGTTCGCGCTCGATTGCCAGCGCCGACTCGAAGGGAACTTCCCATCCGCTCTGCACCGAGCGCTTGATGCGGCCGACGGCGCGTGAGGCCTTGTTCGGCGGACAGAAGCTCTGCGCGTACTCCATGACCCGGTCCCACCACTTCTTGCCGTCCTGCTCGGCGGGCCAGAGGTAGTTGATCACGCCGAGACGGAGCGCTTCCTCGAATTCGAAGAGGCCCCCTTCGATCATCAGCTCGATCGATTTCGTCTTCCCGACCAGGCGCGAGAGGCGCTGCGTGCCGCCCGTCCCGGGGAGGACGCCAAGGGTCACTTCCGGCAGGCCGCACTTCCCGGCGCCCTGCAAGGCGATGCGGATATCGGCGGCCATGGCGATCTCCAGCCCGCCGCCGACGGTGTGTCCGTTCAGCGCGGCGATGACCAGCTTCGGAGTCTGCTCGAGACGATTGAGGGTCTCGTTCGCGTGCAGGCAGAAGTAGTACTTGAACTGCGGTGTGACCTCCGAAAGCATCTTGATGTTCGCGCCGGCAGAGAAGAACTTATCGCCGGAGCCGCGGAGCACGATCACGTAGACGTCGTCGTCCATACGTGCATTGAGGATGCAGGTATCGAGCTCCTTGTTCATTTCGTAGGTGTAGGTGTTCGCCGGGGGATCGTTCAGCTCGAGGATCGCGACGCCCTGTTCCACCCGGTAATCGATGAGATTTCCAGACATGTTGTCTCCTGTTCGGTAAATGCGGCGCGCATTGTATGTGATGCGGGGGTGAGGGGGCGGGGGTGGGTTATCGGTTATCGGTGTTGAGGTGTTGGGTTGTCGGTTGTCGGTTGTCGGTTGTCGGTTGTCGGGAGGTGGGAGTTGGCCGGCTCATCGCCACCCCAGCCGAGAACCGATCACCGGGAACCGATAACCGACAACCGACGACCCGACAACCGACACCGACAACCGATAACCTCCCGCCACTGGCACCCTAGTTGCTCATCCACACCCCGTTGAAGGAGACACAACCATGAACATCATCGGATGGCTTCTATTCGGTCTCGTCGTCGGCGCGATTGCCAAGTTCCTCATGCCCGGACGCGACCCTGGTGGGTGGATCGTGACGATCCTCCTCGGTATTGCCGGCTCGTTCGTCGGAGGCTTCCTCGCTTCGATGCTCGGCCACAACGAACAGACGGCGGGATGGATCGGCTCGATCATCGGCGCGATCATCCTGCTCTTCATCTACCGCCTCATCGTCGGACGGCGCGCCGTCGTCTGACGATCCCACGCCCCGACTCGCCCCTACAGGCCCCCGAAACGGGGCCTTTTTTTGTGCCGGAAGGAACTGTTCAACAGCCGGCTGTGTTCTTCGTAGCATGCAACGAACGCCCCGGAAACATTTCGACGGCTCATTCGTCTCAGATTGAAAGCGGCGGCCACGCCGGCATCCAAACCGGCATGGCGCCGCTCCCAACCATTAATATGACCAGAACATGACAAGAATATGACCAGCAACAAAGGAGCTTCAACCAACATGAATCCATCCACCAAGCGCATTCTGTCGACGATCGCGATCATCATCGCTTCGGTCGCGTTCGGTGTCGTTATCAGCGCCGACCTCGGCCTGATGCGGACCTCGAACGCCCAGTCAGCAGCGATCCAGACCACCTCCGGCGGGGTCCCGGCCGTCTCGGTGACCATCCCGTCGTTTGCCGACGTCGCCGCCCGCGTCATGCCTGCGGTCGTGTCCATCACGTCGACCGAGGTCATCAAAACGAGCGACCTCCGCAACAAGAGCCCGTTCGGCGGCGACCCCTTCGAATTCTTCTTCCCGAACCCGAACGGACAGCGCAGCCCTCACGGAAAAACGCCGGATGAAGACGACGAGCGCAAGCAGGTTGCCGGCGGCTCGGGCTTCATCATTTCACCGGACGGTTACATCGTCACGAACAACCACGTCATCGACGGTGCCAGCAAGGTTCAGGTCCACTGGGGCGCCGACGAGAACGGCAGCGGCGGACACACCAGCGATGCCAAGATCATCGGCCGCGACCCGGCCACCGATATCGCCCTTCTGAAGATCGAAGCCGGCCAGACACTGCCGAGTCTTCCTCTCGGCGACTCCGACCGCATCCGCAAGGGTGACTGGGCCATCGCCATCGGCAACCCGTACCAGTTCGAAAACACGCTGACTGTCGGCGTGATCTCCGCCAAAGGCCGTGCCCTTGGGCTGAGCGACCAGACCCGTTCCTTCGAGAATTTCATTCAGACCGACGCCGCCATCAACTTCGGCAACTCCGGCGGCCCGCTGATGAACATCAACGGTGAGGTCATCGGAATCAACACCGCCATCCGCGGCGGTGGCGCGCAGGGCCTCGGCTTTGCAACTCCGATCAACACCGCCAAGCGCCTCCTGCCGCAGCTCCGGCAGGGCAAGGTGACGCGCGGCTACCTCGGTATGAGCATCCTCGACCTCTCCGAAGACGCCCGCGCGGGCTTCAACCTTCCGCCCGATACGCGCGGCGCACTCGTGCAGACCGTCGAACCAGGACTCCCGGCGGCGAAGGCCGGCATCCAGCCGGGCGACGTCATCATCGAAGCCGATAAACAGCCGATCAGCAGCAACCGCGCCCTCATCGACTACATCTCCTACCTGCCGGTTGGCAGCAAGATCGACCTGACGGTCATTCGCGACGGCAAGCACCGCACGCTAGCCGCCTCGACGATCGAACGGAACCTCGAGGCAGACAAGACGGATACGACGAAGCCCGAAGAGGTCGCTCCCGCCCGCAACAAGCTGGGCATGTCGGTTCAGGAGCTGACGCCGCAGTTGCGCCAGACGTACGGCCACTCCGACACCATCACCGGTGTCGTCGTGACGAGCGTCAAAGAAGTCTCGGCAGCCGGCGACGTCCTCAGCGAGGGCGACGTGATCAGCGAAGTGCAGGGCGAGAAGGTGACGAATCTCGGGCAGTTCCGCGAGGCGATCGATCGTCTCAAGCCCGGCCAGACGGCGCGCATCTACGTGACGTCACCGGGCCGAGCGGGCACCGGCATCTCGGGTTATCGTTTCATCCACATTCCCGCCTGAACAGACCTCAAACATGTTCGACGAAAAGCCGGCGAGCAATCGCCGGCTTTTTTGTTGGACAATCGCTCCCGTGCAAGACCTCATGCGCCGCGCGCTGGAGCTCGCCGCGCGCGGCCGCTACTCCGTCAGCCCGAATCCGATGGTCGGCTGCCTCATCGTGCGTGACGGAAACGTCATCGCCGAGGGATGGCATCTGAGGGCCGGCGAACCGCACGCGGAGATCGAGGCGCTACGTAACGTCGACGCCCGCGGCGCGACCATGATCGTCACGCTCGAGCCGTGTACGCACCACGGCCGCACACCACCGTGTACCGACGCCATCATCGCCGCCGGCGTCTCCCGCGTCGTCGTGGCCATGCGCGATCCGCACCCGGTCGCCGCCGGCGGCGTTGAGAAACTGCGCGAGGCCGGCATCGAGGTCATCACCGGCGTCCTCGAAGACGAGGCGCGCAAGCTCAACGAGATCTTCGTTCACGCCGTCACGCACCGCCGCCCCTTCGTCCTGCTGAAGGCCGGCATGACCCTCGACGGCAAACTGGCCACGGTCACGCGCGAAAGCAAGTGGATCACCTCCGAGGCCGCGCGCCAGAAGAGCCTGGAGCTGCGCGAGGAATACGACGCCATCCTCGCCGGCGGCGGCACGATACGCACCGACAATCCTCACCTCACCCGCCGCCTCGGCTGGAACACCGCACGCACCGGCTGGACCCGCATCATCCTCGACCGCGGCCGCGTCGCACCGCCGGACGCGCACGTGCTCACCGACGGCGGTCGGACGATTCACCTCGTCGATGATGCCGATCTCGATGTGCTTCTCGCCGATCTGCACGAACGCGGCATCCATTCGGTGATCGTTGAAGGAGGATCTGCGGTGTTGTCCGAATTCATCCGCCGAGGGCTGTGGCAGAAGATGATCGTCTTCATCGCTCCGATGGTCGTAGGAGGCGCAACCGCGCCGTCGATCTTCGGCGGTGAAGAAATCGCAACGTTGACCGACGCATATCGCTTTCGTTTTGATCGGGTGGAAGCGGTGGGTGGGGATGTGATGATTACGGCCTATCCGTGAGTTGGGAGGCTACCTGCAGAAACACCGAGGATGCCGTTGTAACTCGCGAAATAGTGTCGTGTCAAAATCGAAATCGGAGGTTGAGCCTGTGTCAATTCACTGTCATCCTGAGACTGCCGGAGCCGCTGAGCGAGTGTAGCGAGAGAAGGGCGGCGTAGGACGGCGAAGGATCTCCAGGTGCGCTGCTTGGAGCAAGAGCGAAACTGTGATTTCTGTAACGAAGGTCAACCGTCCAAGGGATGGGCTCGCAAACAAAAGATCGAGCTGATCAAGAGCATGAATCCAACCTGAACCGGTCGACGACAAACCTCTGCTGCGCTTCTGCCGCAGTCTGGCGCATCTGGAGATCCTTCGCCGTCCTCCGCCGCATTTCGCTCGCTGCGCTCGCTCAGCGGCCGCGGCAGTCTCAGGATGACAATTGGGACGTTGGGGCAACGAGATGTTTCGCCTCCTTGACAGTGTGTTAGCAAGGACTTAAGCTAAATTTTGTGGCTGGTGGAGTTGCCTTCGCGACTCGTCGTCAATGGCCAGTTGCCTTCCTTCGGCCTGCGGTCGCGCGGGCCGTTTGTTTTTTACCTCGACGAGTCGGGGAAACGCCTTGGGCTTAATCGACCCACTGCCAAATGGCATAACCGCCAGACTACATAACCATGTTCACCGGCATCATCAGTCACAGCGGCATCATCAATTCGCTCGAGCGCCTGGCGTCGGGAGCGCGGCTGCGTCTTCGCACGACGGACAGCGAGCCGTTCACGCTCGGCGAGAGCTTGGCGGTGAATGGCGTCTGCCTGACCGTTCTGCCGCAGGAGGACGGCACGCTCCTCACCGACGTCTCCAACGAGACGCTCGCGCGCACGACGCTCGGAGCGCTGACCAGCGGCGCGCGTGTGAACGTGGAACGTGCCATGACCCTCGGCGACCGGCTGGGCGGGCATCTCGTCCAGGGGCACGTTGACGGCGTCGGCACGCTGCTGTCGATCGCGCCCGAAGGCGACTTCGCCGTCTATCGCTGGAGCTGTCCGGCCGAATACACGGAGCTCATCGTCGACAAGGGCTCGATTGCCGTCGACGGCGTCTCGCTTACGGTCGTCGATCCCGACGGCGCGACCTTCGGCGCGGCGCTGATCCCGGAGACGCTCCGCCGTACGAACCTCGGCGATGCCGCGATCGGCGACCGCGTGAATCTCGAGCTGGACATGATCGCCAAGTACGTCCGCTCGCTCGTCGCGCCCTATAAGCGGTAGTGCGGTCTCGCTGTTTCGCGGTCTCGCGGCATTGGTGGGGTCATCCGCCTGCGTGTCGCGTTGCTCCGCCCGTGTGTCGCGTTACTCCGCCCGTGTGTCGCGTTACTCCGCCTGTGCGTCGCATTACTCCGCCTGTGCGTCGCATTACTTCGCCTGTGTATCGCGTTCCTTCGCCGGTGTATCGCGTTCCTTCGCCGGTATATCGTGTTCCTTCGCCTGTGCATCGTGTGTTCCTTCGCCGGTGCATCGTGTTCCTTCGCCGGTGTGTCGTGTTCCTCCGGCCTGTGTGTCGTGTCCCTGTGTATCGTGATCCTTCGCCTGTGTGTCGTGTTCCTCCGGCCTGTGTGCCGTGTCCCTCCGCCTGTGTGTCGTGCTACTTCGCCTTTTTGTCGCGTTACTCCGCCGGTGTGTCGTGTTACTCCCCCGGTGTATCGCGTTACTCCGCCGGTGTGTCGTGCTACTCCGCCGGTGTGTCGTGTTACTCCCCCGGTGTGTCGTGGTACTCCGCTGGCGTGCGGGCGAACACCGCCGATCTGTGCAAAAACCGCGGGGGGTCACACCTTCGAATTTCGCAGACCGCTAAACCACTGACCTCGCATGACTTGGGCGCATCCAATTCAAGGCCGCGACCAGTCAGGTAGTTATTTCGCATTTCACCATCGCCGGGAAATGGAGAAACGAGGGTCTGACCCTCCCGCGAGCATCCCGGTACTGTTGCCGCGAGACCCCGTAACCGCGTCCTCGCAACCGCGAATACACTGTCGCGGCGTGATCGTCTACAAGAAAACGCCGCATTTGCGCATCACGCGCACCCAGGTGCCGGAGCCGCCGTACTGGGCGGCCTCAACGATTGCTCCGTACAGCCCCCGGCGCGCGGCTCCGATCGCCGTCGACTACCTCGATCTTCGCGCTTCCTGCGCCGAGCGCTTCGAGGTCTCGGTCTGCGACGACGTCCGCGACGATCTGGAGCGCAGCACGACGCGGCATCCTCTGCACGCGCCGGCGCTGATCGATGCCGCCGAGTTCGCGGAAGTCATCTTCGGACGCGGCGAGGAAGTGCTGCAGTTCTGCGCCGGCCAGCACGTTGCGGCGATGCATCTCGTTTCGGCGCGCGGCGCGCTGCCGCGGCAGGTTCCCGACAACGCGGTGATCACCATCGCCGCGTGGCCGCTGGAGCTGGCGCGTCTCGGCGTTCTCTTCGCCGAAGCCAAAGAGCGCGGGTTGCGATGGGGCGTGGTCATTCCGATCATCTTTCCGGTGACGACCGATCTCGCCGCCCTCGCCCAACTCGCCGAGCTTGCCAGGACGTATGAGGCGTCATTCCTTGCCGGCGTTCCGATTGAACTGGACGCCACGGCGCGCAACGCGCTGGCGCAAGCGCTGACCGGCGAGGTGCGCGACGATCACTTCGAGATGCTCTTTCACTCCGACCTCGCCCCGATCCGCCTGGCCACCGAACGCCACATCGCCGCACTGGCGGGCGAGATCAACGCCGCGGACTTCGTCGTTCCACCGCGATGGGATCGCCCGACGAATTGGAACGCCGCCGTTCTCCTCACGCTGACGGCCAGCCGCATCCTGGCCATGAACCGCGACGAGGAGCTGGCCTGGCGTCTGACCCGGTCGGCGAAAGTGGTGGCCTTGCTCGAAAAGCCGATCGAGCGCGTTGCGCAGGCCGCAAGTCTGTCGATCATCGACTCGCTCGACGAGATCAGCGTCGACCTGCTGACGGAGTGGCTCGAAACCGGCAGATCAAGCTTTGCCGGACACATCGAGAAGCAGTGGAGGCTCCGGAGGGATAGCGGAGTGTAAGTCAGGCCGAAGGCAGGCGGCCCATCCGCTTGAATGCTTCCTTGAATCCTACCGGGATGCCACAGGATAACAGAAAATTCCAAAAGCAAACGGAATTGTGGAATCGATGACAAGACGCCAGACACTCGCGCTCCTCGCATCCGTCGGGCTGGTAATCCTCCTCGGCATCGCCGCCGCGGCCTGGTACGTCGCGCACCGTCTCGAACAGATGGCAACCACAGCCGTAACGCGCAAAGAGGAGATGGCCGACATCGGTTCCCTCGTCACCCGCGTCCGTGACCTGAACCGGCTGGAAACAGCCACGATGCGCGTGGCCAGCATCAGCACGACCAAGCAGACGTACGACCTGATCCCGAACGCGCTGGCCGGTGACGAGCTGACGCTCTACTCCGCCGGCGATGTGATCGCCGGCGTCGACCTCTCGCTCCTGAAACCCGGCGACGTCCACCGCGAGCCCGGCGGCACGATCGTCGTCCGCCTCCCTCCACCGCAACTCCTGGTCTCGCGCCTGGACAACCGAGCCTCGCACGTCATCCAGCGCCGCACAGGCGTCTTCCGCCGCGCCGACATCGGCATGGAAGGCCGCGCCCGCCAATACGCGGAACAGAACATCCGCAACGAAGCGATCCGCCGCGGCATCCTGCAGCTCGCCCAGCAGAACGCGGAAGGGCGGGTGGCGGAGCTGCTGCACACGCTGGGGGTGGCGAAGGTGAGGTTTGAAAGTAAAAATGGGAGGGCGGTTGGAAGGTGAGGTGAGCTTGAGCCTCCAGTCAACATAATCTGTATTGACAAAATTAATCGAGAGATCCATATTGGTCGTCGGAACGAGAGAGAAGAGAGTGTCCAGTATGCCAAAGCAAGAATTACGGTTACGAGGAGCACCTCATGCTCGATCCAAACGCTACCAAGGTAACCATGCTTTTCCCCATCCTCGGAAACGATGGGGAACCCTTTCCAGCAGGTGTTTGGGAATGGTGGCTGGATAACATCGTCACGTTCGGTGCATACCACGAACTGGCATCAAGAGGAACCTGGAGAGGCATGACCGAGCAGCATCGGTGCGTCAAGATCGTGATCGTCGATGAATCCGAGCTTCGACGTCTGGAGGCTTTCCTGGCGGAGGCGCGTGAGGTGTTTGGGCAGGAAGTGATGTACTTCGAAGCCGTACGAGTTCACTTCAAGCTCATCTAGCTCTCCGCCGCGCGAAGCAGAGACTGAATGAGATACCTCAATCGTGATTCCGGTTTGCAGATCGATCTGTCGCACCTCGACAGGGATCGAAAGCGTTTCTACCAATCTGCTATCGAGAAGCTCGATGAGAACGTCCCCTGGCTCGAATTTGAGGATTTCGCGTTTTCCTTCGGCTCTCCCGTCTTCAGAACTTCGCGGAATCGCCAGGAAGTCCTTAGCGACCCGCTCTACGTTGTGCTGAAGGACATCTGGTTGCGGCTGGGCATCAGGCAAGGCCTTGTCGCACCGTCAAAGGAGTCCGTTACCAGTGCCAAAACGACCAGCAAAGGCCGGCAGGCCAATCCGCACCTCGCGGCGCATCGCGGTCACCTGGAGATTGCCGATAAACCTTCTCTTCCGCGTCGACGCAGTCGCTGAAGCCGAAGGCGTCACGACGACGGAGTGGGTCGAGCGCGCGATTTTGAGCACGCTTACTTCGCGAACGTCCCCTACGAGCGATCCAACACCCTCTTCGCCACGCTGATCGCCTGCTTCAGCGCGGCCGACTTGCTCATGGCCTCTTCGTATTCGCGGGCAGGATCGAAGACGATGCCCGCGCTCCCAGCAAGCCGTGGTCGTTCGAGCACGCCCGTCCGGGAGGCGATACAGGATTCCATCGCCGGCCACTCCGCGCCCCAAGAGGGCTGTGAGCCAATAAACGCTCACGAACTACGCGCCTCGATCCATTCTGCCCGTGACCTGGACGACCGGACGGATTACTCGATCGTCGGCGCTCGCCAGTGTTCTGCGAGTTCAGAAATCTGAAACAGCACTGGCCTCATGGAGGACGAGGCTTTCCCTACCAGGATTGCCTGTCGGGCTGGAAGTGTAGAGATGACATTTGAGTAAGCGCTACCCATGTAGTTGCTCATGAAATCCAAGCCCGTTTGATCGAATGACTGCAGAGCCAGCATCGTATTACATTGATTCAAGATCGTCTTTGTAACATTCGCGGTGCGCTGTGTCACGACCATGCAACCCATCCCATACTTACGGCCTTGCAAAATTGCTCGCGCCGTTCGGTTAACAAAAGCGGCGTCGCCTTGCTGCGCGATTTGATTCCATTCAGGAATCAGTGAATGGGCCTCTTCTATGATGACACATAACCGGGCCGGCTCGTTCTCACCAGCTCGCAAAGTAGTAGAATTCTCAAGATAGTGAAACGCTCGCTCGACCATCTGAGATGTTGTCTCTGGGTAATTCGTCGAGCTCGCATATTGATGAATTCCGATACTGGTTTCGCCCTGGAGCCATTCGTCGACAGCGTTAACAGTTTTGATAGCAAACGGGTTCAGATGCTGCAGGAAAATCCAATGCTAACGGCTGATATCGAGTATCAACACGCGGACGCCAGCCTTTGCGAGCGATTCTATGATCCAGAACGCGAGATATGATTTGCCACTCCCAGTGACGCCCACGACAGCCGTGTTGTGTGTCACGATATCGCTCAGCGAAACATGGACAGGAAAAGAGGAGTTCGGTACGACTCCAAGTTTCAGGTGTCCCGCTGGGATTAAATGCACATCATCTGACGAAGGAAGCCGAAAAACAAGACCCCCGGCTGGAGCTACCCAAGATATCGGCTCGAAACGACACCGCTCCTCACGCCATAGACCTAGTTGCGACGCAGTAACCTCTACATCTTGTATAGCTGAAGCTTCATCAAGTGAATCTTCTCGTAGGACGCCAGCGACTATCTGGTAGTAGGCGCGCCGGTTATCCGGCATGTCCACGGCCACAACCTCACCTTCAACCAAATCCGCATCAGGGTTAGCCAAGAACTTCAAATCACCAATCGATGAGCCCATACCGACGATCGCTACCGGACGAGAAGAAGTCTCACGAGAGAGAACGCGGACACGGATTCGGGCTGCCGAAGCTCGCGCTAGCCGAGCCCATTCTGAGCCCGAAGCAGTTATCGCCGCCCGCACAAAGCGACGGCCGTTTAAGACACGATCATCCACGATCGAGGCCGTGGCGAGATCACAGTCTGTTGCTCCGATTGCGATTGAGGCGCCGGCGGCAGGATCGGCAGTTCGGCATTTAGCTCGCAGACGATTGCTCGCGGTGACGAGAAACGAATGATCTGTCCATCGATAGTGTCTGTCGGAAGGAAGCGATCGGATAATACATCGGCGATAGCCGTCGCGACCGTTCGAGTGTTGAGCAATATGAAGACTGCCCAATACAAAAGCAGTGCACGGTACGCTTCAGTATCAGGTCTGAATTGCTTGAAGATCGCCCATAGAAAGAAGGCTGAAAAAAGCGCTTCGGGTCGTCCGGTTTGACGATTCACACGAGAGACGAGCTGCATCAATCGTGTTTCCGCGTGGAGGGGACGCGATCTGACAATCATCAGCAAATAACTGGATAGCATCAACCACAACGACCACGCCAGAAACACGTACCAAAGGAAGTCACGCGTCTCAACTCTGACCGCGATGAGCGAGACCATCGCCGCCACGCTGTTCACGAAGATGTTCGCGTCTTTCGAGAAATGAGGCTGATCGATGATTCCCAAAAGGATTACGAGGAGCAGCCCAGAGGTAAACCAGAAGTCGCTGAAGACGAACGAGAAGGAACCGGTCGCGTAGCGACCGACTATTACTAGAATCGCGAGTGCAAGGCCGAAGAATACGAGTCGAAATCGTCGAGTCAACACGATGCCTTACAAAAGGAGCGACTCAGGCGCCGAATTTCCCCTCACCTCCTCAGCTCGCGCTCAAGATCAGTGGAGGCAAGCGGAGCGACAACACCGACACCATCGGGCTCCTCCCTACCCCAGCACCTTCTTCGCCACGCTGATCGCCTGCTTCAACGCCGCCGACTTGCTCATGGCCTCCTCGTACTCGCGCGACGGATCGGAGTCGTAGACGATTCCAGCGCCGGCCTGGACGGAGGCATAGCCTTTGGCCAGCACGATCGTGCGGATGGCGATGCAGGAATCCATGTTGCCGCTGAAACCGAAGTAGGCCACTGCGCCGCCGTAGGGGCCGCGGCGCGTGGTCTCGTGGGCATCGATCAACTCCATGGCCCGGATCTTTGGCGCTCCGGTGAGGGTTCCGGCGGGAAAACAGGAGAGGAAAAGATCGACGGGACTGCGGTCGCCGCGCAGCGTTCCCTGGACATTGGTGACGAGATGCATGACGTGGCTGTAACGCTCGATGTGGGCGAAGTCGGAAACAGAAACCGAGCCGCTGACGCAGACGCGGCCGAGATCGTTGCGCCCGAGGTCGACCAGCATGAGGTGCTCGGCCTGCTCCTTGGGGTCGGCCAGAAGCGCCCGCTCCAGAGCGGCATCGTCAGCCGGTGTCGCGCCGCGCGGGCGCGTGCCGGCGATTGGCCGCGTCTCCGCGCGCGTGCCGTCGACGCGCACCAGCATCTCCGGAGACGCGCCGACCAGCGTGCACTCGGGGGTGCGCAGCAGGAACATGTACGGCGAAGGATTGATGGAGCGGAGCACGCGATACAGCGTCAGCGCGTCGGACTCGCAGAATTCGGTGCTCCAACGCTGCGACAAAACGATCTGAAAGATCTCGCCGGAGACGATCTCCTCCTTCGCCGTCCGGACGACTGACTCGAAGTCCTCCCTCGGAATGTTGGGAGAGAACGTCACCTCCGCTCCTTCGTCCGGAAACGCCAGCAGCTCCACGCGCGCGGCCCGCAGACGCTCGATGGCGCGGTCGAGGCGCGCGTTCGCTTCTTCGATCGACGCATGCGCATCCGAGGTGAAGATGTTGGCGATGACGTAAAGCCGCTGCTTCACGTGATCGAAGACGACCACGTTGTCAAAGAAGACCAGCCGCGCGTCGGGGATGCCGGTTTCGTTTCGATACGAATCGGGGATGCGCTCGATCCAGCCGGCCACGCTGTAGCCGAAGAAACCGACCGCGCCGCCGAAGAACGGCGGAAGTGACTCCTCACCGAAAACGCGCAACGGCTGCAGCTCGCTGTTCAACACACCGACCGGATCGGGCGTCGACTCGTCGAAGCGAAGGCTGCGCCGCGGCTCGAAGCCGACGAACGAGTAGCGGCCGACGTTTTCGCCCCGTTCGACGCTTTCGAACAGAAAGGCCTCGCCGTCGCCGGACAGGGCGGCGAATGCCGCCACCGGGGTGATGGCGTCCGCGCTCAACTCGCGGGCGATGGGAACGATGTCGTAATCCTTGCGAAGGTCATCCAGGTTCATTGACATGCCTCGAGAAAAAGCTCGCTCTGCCGCGCCGCTTGCGCGCGGAGGAGATCGAGCCCGTTGAAGTCTGCGCGAGAATCGCGCCCGTATGCCGCTTCGATGATGGTAGCGGTATCCGGCAGCGGAATGGATACGTTTTGCGGCAGTGTGTTGATGATGAGAGCGCCGCGCCACGACGGCAACTGATCGAGCGGCCGTGCGCTCAGTTTGCCCTCTGTGCGATTGAATACGATCGACTCGATGCCGGCGCGGCGAAGTGCCACGAGCGCCGCCCGGGCCGTGCCGCCCGCGCCGATGACCGCCGCCGTCCGCGCGGAGGTTCTGCCGATCAGCGCCGCGAAGCCGTCGACGTCAGTGTTGTCGGCGACGATCCGGCCGCCGATCCGCACCAGCGTGTTCACCGACTTCGCGTCACGCGCGTTCGGGCGAACGTCCGCGCCGATTTCCGTTGCGAACGAGAAGGCCTCTTCCTTGAACGGCGCGGTGATCGACATGCCCGCTGGCGCGAAGCGGTCGCCCCGCGCCAGCGGTTCGGCGATGTCGCGAAAGTCATCGGTCTCGAAAATCGCGTACACCGCCGCGACGCCGCGCTCACGGAAGATGGCGTTGTGAATGGCCGGCGAGCCGCTGTGCGCGGCCGGGTTGCCGACGATGGCGAAGATCTTCTCCGCATGCAACGCGCTGCGATCCGGGCCGTAGATCGCCAGAGCCTTGGCCAACGTGAGTTGCCCCGGAGCGGCCTGCCGGGCCGCATCGACGCTGACGAACTGCAGCACCGATCCGAAGAACGGAGCCAGGATGCGGGCATACAACCCGCGGCCTCCCATGCCGATGACGGAGAGGTTGCTCCTCCCTTCGAGCAAAGCCAGCAGGCGAACGTTGTCCGCAAAACTCCGCGGCGTAACGGCGATCTTGACCTGCTCCGCACCGCGCATCTCCGTCATGAGCTGCTCGACGTCGGGCATCCCATCGTAGTCGTGATGCGAGAGGATCACACGCCGCCCCACCGGAATGGGATGACCCCACTCAACATCGATCCAGTCCACCTCGGCATCCGCGGCCGGCGTCCCGCCGCGATTCGTGGCGATGATCGGCTTCTGCGTCGCCGCCCGCACCGCCGCCCAATCGACCGCGCGTCCGCCGAAGGCATCGACGCGCAATTCGATGGCATCGTGATCGTCGCGCAGTGCGCGGATCACATCGATGGCCTTTTCCTGCGTTTCCTCGTAGATCGTTACGACCAGTTGCATCAACGTTAGCCTCATCCTCATCGGAAAGAGGTGCGGATACGACCGGTCGATCTTCGCGCCCCTTCCGTTGCGGGGCGCGTCTGCGCGCTACCCGCTAGCTGCGGCGAAACCACCACCAGTTGCGCGGCGCGTTCATCGTCCGAGGAGGGTAGCGGCGAAGGCCGGAGGTGTCAACTGCGCCGGCACGGCCGGCTGCGCTGATTGCCCAAGGCTCGGCCACCATTTTCGTTCTATGGTTCCTGCCGTGCAGATTCGTAGGGCAGAATGCGTCCCATGCGCGGAGCCCTCCTTCTCATCGTCCTTGCGCTCGCCGGCTGTGCATCCATTCTTCTCAATCCAAACGATCCGCGGATGCATGTCCGCGCTCCCGATCTCTTTCGCGTCCGTTTCGCCACCAGTCAGGGCGATTTCATCGTCGAGGTGCATCGGAGCTGGGCCCCGATCGGCGCGGATCGTTTCTACAACCTCGCCGCGAATCATATTTTTGATGGCCAGCGTTTCTTCCGCGTCCGCCAGGGCGCCTTCGCGCAGTTCGGCATTCCGGGAAATCCTCGCGTCGCCCAGGCATGGCGATCGGCATCCATTCCCGACGACCCTCCGAAGCAATCGAATGTCCGCGGGACGATCGCCTACGCCTTCACGACACCGAACACGCGCACAACGCAGCTCTTCATCAATCTCGCCGACAACAAGCAGTTCGATCCGCAGAGTTTCGCCCCGATCGGCACGGTCACCTCGGGCATGGATGTCGTCGACCGGCTCTATTCGGGCTACGGCGAAACCGCCGGCGGCGGAATGCGCGCCGGCCACCAGGACGCGCTATTCGCCGAAGGCAATGCCTATCTGATCCGCCAGTTCCCGCGGCTCGATTTCATTCGAAAGGCAACGATTGAGTAGCGCCGCCGTAGTATGCAGCGAGGTTAGAGAAACGCCCTGAACTCATCGACCGTCAACCCGGCATCGCGAACGATGCCACCCATCGTGAAAGCGTTAACAGGATTGTGGCGAGGAATGGTGAGGATGCGAGCACCATCGCTCATAACGACGTGCTTTCCTTGACGCATGATTCGGAATCCAGCTCTTTCGAGCGCCCGTACCTCGTCGAGGTGATTGATCCCTGCAATCTTCGGCATCAGAAAGCGACTTCGACTTCACGGACGTCAGCGCTCGCCGTAAGGTCGCTGATGGCGCCCAGGTACTCTTCGATTGCCGAGCGGATGTTGTCGATCACCTCGGCCTCGGTCGCTCCCTGTGACCAGCAACCCGGAAGTCCAGGACAGCTAACCGCGAAGCCTTCATCTGACTCGTGAAGCACCAATCGATATCGCATCGATCCTCCGAACACAGAGACCCACCGGCTGCTTCCATCCAATGTACTCTCAATCCGAACGTCATGCGTCCCCAGCGTACCGAGGCAATCATCCTGCATACCTTCCCCGCGCGCGAGCGGGACAAGCTGGTCGTGTTTCTCACGCCCGATCACGGCAAGGTGAAGGGATACGCGTATGGGGCGCGGTCGATGCGGACGCGGTTTGGGGCATCGCTCGAGCCTCTGGCGAAGGTGAGAATCGGCTACATCGAGCGGGAGTCAGACGAGGTCGTGCGCATCGAATCCGTCGATCTGATCCGCTCGCTGTTTCCGGCACAGCAGAACCTCGCGGCCAGCGTGGCGGCGTCGTATCTCGCGGAGACGGTCGATACCTTCGCGCAGTCGGGCGATCCGGCGGAGCTGATCTACCGGCTGCTCGATCGGACCACCGAGGCATTGCTGGATGGAGCGGTACCGTTGCGCGTCGTCGCGTACGCCGAGGTCTGGATTCTGCGGTTGGCGGGTGTGCTGCCGTCGCCGCGGAACTGCAACGCATGCGATGAGCCGCTCGGGCGGCCGTTGCGGTTCGACGCGCAGGCGCATGGCTTCGTCTGCACGAAGTGCGGTGCGGACCGCGCCCAGGTCATCGCCAACGACGTCGCCGAGGTGCTCGACGCCATCATGCGAATGCCGGTCAGAGAGTTCGCGTTGCGCGACGTCGCCGCCGACGTCCTGATCGAGGTCCGTTCGCTGGCGGCCTTCTTCCGTCGCAATTTCCTGGGGCACGAATTGAAATCGTTCGAGATGCTGGCCGGGTTGATCACATGAAGCATCGCACGAACGTGTGGTCATGGAGATCGGCTCCCGGCGCATCCTCCACGTCAACTCGACGGGGCATCCAACTGCCGCCTGGACCACGCAGCAACTGCGCGAGGTATTCGTTCCCGAGCATCCCTGGCGTTACCTCATGCTCCACCACTGATTTCAATGCTGACAGGACAATAGCGTGGCTATCATTCGCTACCCAATCTACCCAATCTACTGATCGAGGTCGTCCGCTGTCGTCCTGCAACCGTTGTTCAAACACTTTCGCCGGTCGTGCGTACATCGCCCTTCTCGCAGAGGTTCTGTTCCTTCGCCGCCAGCTTGCCATGGTCATCGACCGCGGCGTGCGTCCTCGGCGCGCGCGCCGTTTGGACCGGCTGTTGCTCGTGATGCTGTCATGGTTCTTCGACTGGCGCAGCACGCTCGTCGTGCTTCGTCCGGCGACACTCATTCGCTGGCAGCGCGACCTCGTTCGGTGCGTCTGGCAATGGAAGTCGCGGCCAACCGGGCGGCCACAAGTTCCGCTGGATCTGCGTGTACTCATTCGCAGGATGGCGACGGAGAATCCGTCGTGGGGTTGCCGGCGGATTGCCGATGAGTTGCGGATGAAGCTCGGTATCTCCCTCAGCGCACGAACCGTACGCAAGCACCTGCCAAAAGGAACCGGTCGCGGCGACGAGGAGCAATCAAAGTTGGTCGACCTTCGTGCGGAACCATGCCCGAGCCATCGTGGCTTGCGACTTCGTCGTCTCGACGACGGCATCGTTCCGCACGGTCTACACACTCGTGGTAATGGAGATCGGTTCGCGGCGCATCCTCCACGTCACTCCACGCCGCATCCAACGGCCGCCTGGACCACACAGCAACTGCGCGAGGTCTTCGTTCCCGAGCATCCATGGCGTTACCTGCTGCACGACCGCGATGCCATCTTCTCGTCCTCGCTCGATGAGACCGCCCGTTCTTTCGGCCTATCCGTGCTCAAGTCGCCGCCGCGCTGTCCCAAAGCGAATGCCTCCTGCGAGCGCCTCATCGGAACCATTCGCCGCGAATGCCTCGACTGGATCATTCCGCTTGGTGAAGGGCACCTGCGAGCGGTCATCCGCGAATGGGCCGCGCACTACAACCGCGCACGGCCACACTCGGCGCTTCGCTCAGTCCCGAGCCGGCGCCGGGAACTCCCGCCGAGTTGCAAGCTCATCGTCACCGCTTGCCCGGCGACCAGCGCGTGATCGCAAAGCCCGTTCTCGGCGACCTGCATCACGAGTATTCGCTCACCCGCGCGGCGTAACGGCCTCGCCGACCGCGACGGTTCACCCGTTGTCTTGCCCGATTCGTGTGTCTGCAGGTGCGCCGCAGCCGTCATTTTCCGCACCAACCACGCCACTTCCGCCCGGCAATGAACTTCGAACCCAGCATCAGGCTGGCGCAGACAACGCAACCGACCAGCCAAACCATGCGCGCGGACTTTTTGCGGGCACAGGATTGCGCTTCGATGTTCCCATTCTCTTAAGGTCCGGTGCGATATTCAAACCGACGCTGAACCGCTTTCCAGGACTTCTTCGATTACATCGCCATATCGTCGGAATACGTCCAGAAAGGACATTGGCCTGTCCGTAGAACTCAGCCGCCACGATCGAAGCCAGCCATCTGTGCCAAGGTATAGTGTCCCACGTACGTTCGCCAGAACCTCGTCGACATATTCACTCGGCAGTTCGGAATCTAATACCGATCGGTTCTGAGTCCTGACAAGCTCGTCCAAGTCGGAAAACCACGGCGCAAGGTTCGCCCACTCATTGCGTTTCATAGCAGTTTCTTTCAGGACACGTTCGTCTGATCTAGCGATCGATGCCAGTTGCCATACCTTCATCGTCTATCTCGAGCCAAAAGCAACAGGGTTAACTTTGTATCCGAGCGACTCCCAATACTTCACCGTGGCTTTCCACTGCTCAGGAGTGACGCCAGCTCCTCACCAAACCGACCTGAACTAGCGTTAATCGTCACGGCGTTGTTAGGACCGAACCAGGCCTCTCCACCAATTGACGCCATAGCACTGACGTTTGCATGGACTATGTTTCTTCTGATCGTGTCGAATGGCGTGCGCTCGAAAGCAAGATTAATCCCGCGCTCGTCGATGGTGCAAAGGTATTTCGGCGCGGGATCCCCATACTTTCCTAGCACGACATTTTCAAACACCTTCTTTGTCCTCGACTGTAGACCATGCGAGGAATCGATCAGCACACCCCCGTTGACTACAATCTCTTAGCGCAACGTAAGACACGAAATTGAGAGTAGTCTTTGATCGCGACCCTGAAGGCATCGACATCAACGAAGACGCTCCGCACGAACAACCAACGTTGTCTTTCGGTATTGAGTGTATTACATCTCCGCAGGCCGAGCATTCGTAAAGGAGATCCGTTCCTCGCGGAATCGGCGTCGTCTTGTCGAAAGTCTGATTCAGTGATACGCAATCACGACTTCTCATGGAACTTCCTTGATCGCCTCGAATTCGCTGGCGTTCGTCGGGTGGGATGGATCGACCACGCTTCTCACCGTGCTCCAGAGGCTACCGGAAGTCCCTCGGCGATAGGATACCGGAATAGGCTCCGGCCTCGGCCACGACGCCTCCCAGAGAATGCTGGCCGGCTGCGGGGTGGCCGGCTGGAGGAAGAAGAGGTCGGTGGCCTTGACGAGCATGCCAGTCATCCGAGCGGACCGCGGCGACGACGATGTAAATCTTTTCGGCCGTGGCAGATACGCGCCCCTGTCGCAACTTATGGAAGTGGCTTCTGCTGATCGACTCGACGCCTTCTTCAGAAGCAATCCGCTCGGCTTCGCGGACGACGTCCAGCGTCCTGAGCCCGAGATCCTCCATGAACTTCGGCAGCCGTGTCGGCGATCCTTCCATAGATAGAGATCTCCTATCTGAAGAGGAGTGCCGCGACCGAGGTATATCCCTACCCCTCTCTTTCTTAGACACCTATGAGGATGCTGACGGTTACTGGCGGGAGGGTCCTGACATGAACAACCCACCAGAAAAGGAAGCTCAAAAGCCGCGTGAGTCCATGAATGGACTCCACGAGTCCACTCCGCGAGTCCACGATTTGACTCCACGAGGCAAAGATTTGACTCCACGAGGCAAAGATTTAACTCGGGGAGTCCGACGCGCTGTCGGCCTCGCTCGAAGAGTCAGTTCTCAGTGGGTTGCTGAGGGTGGGGTGGCGCCACGAGTCGGGGAAGGGATCGCCGGCCGCCAGCTGCGTGCCCATCAGAGATGCGGTGTCCGGCCCGAAGTCCGACTTTCGTACGATGGCTTCCATGCTGAACCGACGCGATTTCGCCCGCCTCTCCGTCACCGGCGCCACCGCCACCTCCCACAGCATCGCCGCCGCCGCGCCGCGTCCGAACGCCATCAAACCGAAGCGCCTCGCCCCCGGCGGCACAGTCGGCCTGGTCCTCCCCGCCAGCGCCGCCTTCGAAGCGGACGAGATCAAGTTCGCCAAAGAACAGATGGAGGCCATCGGCTTCAAAGTGGTCATCGGCCCGCATGCCTTCGACAATGGGGCTACGTCCGCACCAAGGTCTCGACGGAGCCACGTCTACGGAGATGTATTGGCGCTCACGCCCGCTCATACTCAGGCCGCGCCTCCGTTCGGCCATCACGTACGCTGATGACGCACGGCTGCTTCCGGTCCTGATCTCCGTCACGCGCGCCGCCTGATGGCTCGCCCCACTCCATTTGCGCACTGCGCAACGCGCGCGATGTGACGGAGTGTGTCCTTGGCTCGCCTCACGCACTCGACAGAATTCACTTCGCGTCCCATCGCGGGCTGTGCGTCGCTCAGAATCACGATCGAAGCCTCAAATCACCCGCCAGGACCACATCAGCAACTCCCATCGGGGCCCTACACACCTCAGTACGTCGACTTTTTGCGCACCACAAGACATCCTACGCCTTCAGTCTTCCACCACCGGAGCGACTGGTGACAAGAATGGGTCGTGTCGATGCATGAGGCTACCCCTCGCGATCACGATCACGTTGTACCCATCATAGAAACTCCTGCCAGGAACTTCGTCGTCGTACCAATATACGAGACCGTAGCTTCCCGGCAGTTCGTCGGCAATCCAAGCCAGGACAGACAACATTCGATCGTGAGAATCGCCCCGTCGATTGTGCGAGACGGAACCTTGCAGAAGGTGCTCATAGTTCAGGGGGTGGATCGGGTACTCTGGAACAACATCTCGCAGTTTTTCAGCGACAACTGCTTTCAGTTGATCCAGTTTGCGGATCAAAGATGATTCCTCTGCTTCACGAGTCGACTCCCGAAGCAGTATCCACAAATGGTAGCTGTACATTTCGACCCCCTAGTAAACGCTGGTATCTATGACTGGCTCGACACCGTAACGAGCCGCGTACTCGCGAAGTTTTGCAAGCACATCAGGAGCAGGTGGTCCATTGAAGTGAAAGTACGGTTGGCGACCAGTCTTTGCCGCAGCCTCGAAAGTGGCTTTTGCTTGATTCCTAAACGCTTTGCCCATCTTGAAATTTGCAGGCTTGGTTTGGGCAACATATTTGTCGCTTACCGCATCAAATTCATTTGCTGGACCATTCGAAAACTTCACTCTAGAGCGACCGCCGATGCGCTCAGCCAGAGCATCAGCAGCTTCATCGTCCACATTCACATCGACCAACTGACCAAGGGCTCCAAGGCGCGATGCGTTATAGGCCGCAGCCGCAGACGACCCAAACGTCGATACGGCATCAACGGTCCCCTCTACGACCTGCTGCGTCTTCGCTGCCTGTGCCGGCGTTGCTCCGACTCTTCTGGCGATACTGTTCACAACCCGACCACCGGGCGTGTCTTGCTCCTCGCCGGTCCACAGTTCCTTTATTGCCGTTGCTCCATTTTCCACGCCGCGGACGAGAGCAGTCCACCCTAGAGTCTTCGTAACTGGTTCAGGGATAGGCCCTGTTGATGAAATCGCAGCAATGCCCGCTGTAACTTGACCAACTGCGCCAGCGAACCGCCATCCCGCACGGTCTCTGACGGCCTCAGCGTGGCACCCTTGGTCCTGCGGGTGGTCTTCGCAGAACTTCATTCTGGCGACTTTGCGCTGGTAATCTCGATTGCGGCTAGGTGCCCTAAAGTCCTCACGTAAGTCGCTTCCGTCGTAAAGCCCGGTCGGGTCTCTTCCATTGACCGGGTCACCCCCAGCGAACGCGTACAAGTTCGAGCTGTCCTGGTACCCCAACGGATCAGGAGTAAGCCACGTACCCGTGGTTGGGTCATACCAGCGTTCCCGAACGTAGATTTTGTGGGTAAAAGGTTCAGCAAAGGGTTGAGCCTGGAACGTGGCCGCCAACATCGTCTCGACCTCGGCGTTGCCTCCAGAGGTGCCGAGGAGACCGAGGTTGGGAGCATCGTAGGAGACGGTGGTCTTCGACCCGCCTGCGTTGAGTGCAGAGATTGTGGTCGAGAGCGCGGCTAACGACTCGCGCACTTCGACGGGAAGCGCCGATGACGTGAAGACGGGTTCCGAGGCCGTTACCCAATCGGGAGCCGGGAGGATCGGGAGGTCGACCTTCCAGAGCGCCGCGCGAAGGGTGCTGGTTGCCGCGATCGAGAGAGAGGCCGGCGTGTGGTTGTTGACCGCTGTCGGATCGGACAGCGTTGCCCAATCGGAGGCGGACAGAGTCCATTTCACCGTGTAGGCATCATTCGTGGCAAGCGTGGCGGGTGTGGACGACGTACGGACAAGGTTTCCGCTCACATCGACGACAGCCAGGCGCGCGCCGGAGGCTACGCTGGCAGCCGTGAGTTGCTCCGTGGCGCGCATGGTGACGACGACGGAGTCGAGTCCGCCTTGCGCGTTTTTCGTTGCCTGCACTTCCACATGATCGATGGCTGCCCCGGCCAGGTCAAACTCCGCACCACCAAACGGGTCGTTGTTGACGCTGCGGGCGACGACCTCGCCGTTGCGGTTGACCACCACCTGCAGCGTGCCGCCGGCGGCTTCGTCGTAGATCGGGTAGAGCTTCGTGACCGGCTGGGCCTGGCCGGGGGCGACGAGCGCCGAAGTGTCGACGGTGGTCACTTCGAGTGGGTCGTCGTAGCCCATGTCGCCGTGGATGATCTGTTTGAGGACGTTGTTGTTCGGGTCGCTCGCCAGTTTGCTGTCGCCGGCGCGGACGACGGCGATGATCCGGTCGGAGACCGGGTCCCAGACGAAAGTCGTTTCGGCGGGGATGCCGTCGATGGCGATGATTTCCGGACGGATCTCGAGGTTCCAGGTGAAGGTGTTGTAGCTGGCCGTCAGCGAAGTCACCGTCGCCGCCTGGGCCGTGCGGCCGACCAGGCGGTTGTTGCCGTCGTAGGTGTAGAGAATGCGGCGGATGACCACGCCGGTAGCCGTGGCCTTCTCGGCGGCCCAGTCGAGGCGGCCCTTGGCATCGTAGTCGTAGAGGAAGAGGCCATCGTCGACCAGCTCCGATTTGCCGTCGAAGTTGAATGTGCGCGTGCTCGTGCCTCGGCTGAAGGTCTGAATCTTGTGGCCTGGGAACGGCGTTGCCGTCACCGACGGCGGGTCGATGGCCGCTGTATCGATTCCTCGGGACTGGAGCAGCGAGGCCACGGTGGGGTCGAGCAGCGGTGCGCGCGACTGGCCGGTGCGGAAGTCGGCCGGATCGGGTGTCTCGACGGTCGAGCCGGGCGAGGAGGCGGCGCCGCCGGGCGGCGGGGCCTGGGCGTCGGCGCTCGCGGCGACGACCGAGCCGCCGAGGCGGCCGCGCCTGTCGTACGTGTGGCGGGTGTGGCGCAAGCCATTCGACACGCCGATCAGCGTGGCGTCCTTCACCAACAGACCGTCGTAAGCGACCGTCGAGCCGGCCACGTCCGCGCTGCCGATCGTCGCTTTCATCTCGTGAAGCTGGCCGGTGTCCTGCTGGTAGGTATAGGTGCGCGCCAGCGACTTCGGAGCACCGCCCGTCACCGGCAGCATGATGGTGCGGCTGTTCGGACGGCCGGCGGCGCGGTAGTCGCCGGTGAGCGATAGCCCGCCGTCGGTGGTGAGCGTGTCGACGTTGCCCATGGCGTCGTAGTGGACGGTGACGCTCGTAGCCCATGTTCCGGCCGGTGCGCCGCCGGGGACGCTGTAGGAGGTTCTCTCCCCGTGGCCGTTGTAGCCGTGGGTCTGGTTGAAGGTGTCCAGAATATCCTGCGTGGACAGGCCCGTGTGATTCCTGTAACGCGTCTGCGTGGTCGACAACGGCAGGCCGTCGAGGGTGAAGCCGGCGTAGTCGATCTTCGTGTCGGGCGTGGTCCAGTGCTGCACGCGGCCCGCGCCGTCGTAGTCGATCTTGTCGAGCTGGTTGCCCGTACCCGGCGTCACCCGGTCCCAGATCTGGGTGAGGTGGCCGCCTTCGTAGACGAACGACTGCCAGCGATCCTGGCGATCCTTGACCGCCAGCACGCGCGCTCCGTCGTAGTGAATCTCCTGGGTCGTGCCATCGGCCTGGTAGGTGATGATCAGCGGACGGCCGAGGTTGTCGGAGGTGACGCTGGTGATCTCCGGGGTTGTGCCCGGATCGTGGAAGGCCTTGCCGCTTCCGGTGTTGTCGTAATCGTGCGACTGCGACGACACGCCGTCGGCCAGCGTCTCGGTGGTCACCGCGCCTGCGGCGTTGTGTTTCATGCTGCTCTGGCCGCGGTCACCCGGCTCCTGCGCGGTCTTGACGTTCCCCGCCTCATCGAACTGTGCGCTCCAGCTCAGATCTCCGACACTGACGCTCTTGGCGTTGCCGGCCGTGTCGAATCCGCTCGTCGACTGGTACGTCTGTGGCAGGCCGCTGGCCGGAACCTTCTCCTCGGTCGTTGAGACCGTCGATGCCAGGTTCCCGCCGTACCCAGTCCAGTTCGCCTCGCTGAACGTACTGTCGAGAATCGTCTGCGTTCCGGTGCCCGACTTCGACGACTGGATCCTGCCCGCCGTGTCGTACTGCTGCACGGCGGCGCGTGGGGTAGGCTCTCCACTGGCGGTGACCGCGACGCCGGCCGTGCGGCCGCCTCCGTCCCAGGCCCGGCTGGTGGTACGTGATCCCGCATCAGTGGTGCCGCCAACCTCGGTCGCGCTCGGAAGCTGACCGTCGGCGGTATACGGGGTCGAGCGCGAGTAGACGACCGTGCCGTCCTTGGCCTTGCGCGTGGAGGTTGTGACGTGGCCAAAGCCGTCGTAGTCGAAGTGCTCGACCGAGCCATCCGTATGCTTCACGTCCGTCCGCCGGCCGCTGGCGTCGTAGGCCATGGCCGTGGCGAACTTCTGCGTATCCGAGGTGTAGGCCGGATTGCCGGCGATGTCGTAGGCGCTCACGGTCACGATGTTCGTCGTACCGGGGCCGACCACCTTGGTCTCGGTCCGCTTTGTGCGGCCGAGGTGGTCGAGGGTGATGTCGGTCTCGGCGCCGCCTCCGATTGTGGCGCCGTCGGTGAAGTGCTTGATGGTGCCGGTCGGGAACTGCGCGTAGTCGTACGTCTCGACCGTCGGTGTGCCGTCGGTGGCGACGTGGTCGGTGGTGACCGACTTCGTCCGGCCGATGGGGTCGTACTCATACGTCGTCTTGACGACGTCACCGTCCTGCATGCGGCGATGCTCGTGCAGATGTCCGGAGGCGTCGTAGTCGTACTGGTCTTCCATCGAAAGCGTGTCGCCCGGCATGGTCACCTTCACGTCGATGGGACGGCGCCAGGTGTCGTATTTGGTCACGGTTGCGACGTTGCGCGCATCGGTGACGGTTGTCTGCATTTCGTTGTCGTACGTGAACTTCGTCTTGACGTCTTCGTTTGCGCCCTCGGAGACATGGTCGGGAAGACCGCGCTTGTGCTTCTCTGTCGAAGCTGATTCCGTCAGGTACTTGATGGTCGTGGTGGCGCCGCAGTCGGCGGTGCAGGTGGCGTTGCCGCCGCTCGAGACGATGGACGTCGCCCGGCCCTGATCGTCATAGACGGAGTCGGCAGTGGTGCTGTTGGCGTCGTGGGTGCCCAGCTTGTCGCGACGGGCCTCGGTCTGATTGACAACCGCGCCGTTCGCCTTGATCGACGTCAGGAAGGGGGTGTCGCCGTCGAAGGTGTAGTCGATGGAGACGCTCGCACCGGCTCCGCTCGTGGTCACGTTGTTCGTGACCTTTCCGAGATTCGAACCGGCCGAGGTGTAGCCGAAACCGTTGTGCGGGCCGCCGGCGATATCGACGGTCGACGGCGTGCCGTCATCGTTGTAGCCGTAGGTCGTTACGCGGTCGCTCGAGGTGACAGGCGTGGTGGTTGGATCGGGCGCCGTGCTCGGGATCGTCCCATAGGGAGTCGAAGAGATCTCGACGCCCTGCTCGGTCATCGTTTGGATGTGCGGCCGGTCGTTGGCGTACCAGAGGTGTTTGGAGCCGGCCGCCGGCGAAGCGGGCATCTGGAAGGCGTAGTTGCGCACCTGACCGAGCAGGTCGGTAGTCTGGGCCGTCGGCGTCGTGCCTTGCGTGTAGCCGAAGGTCACCGAGCCGGTGGAGCCGCCCCAGGTCTGGGTGGCGACGTAGTCGCGCGGGGCACTGTTGCCGTACGTGAACGTCACGCGCGGCGTGCCGGACGGAGCCTCGTTCGGATCGATGATGTTTTTCAGGTTCGTGGCCAGCTCGAGCTTGTCGCTGTACGGATCGCCGGCAGAGGCACCTGTGTCGTAGTCATAGTGCCGCGTCGGTTGGAAGGACGTGCCGCTTTGCGTGGAGAACTGCGGCAAGTGCGCTTCTTTCAGCGAACCATTCGTCCAATAGTCGTAGTCGACCTCCCGCGCGGTGGTCCACCAGTCGGTGAGCTTCTTGATGAAGCCCTCTTCCGTCTGCGTGGTGCCGTAGGTGATCGTGGTGGTGCGGTCGACCGGATCGGTCACCGCGGAAAGACGGCCGTTCTGGTCGTAGGTGTAGCGGATGACGTTCCCCTCGCCTGTCGGCTTGAAGAACTCATCGGTCGATTTGACGATGCGGCCCAGCTCATCGAAGTAGGTGATGCGGCGCTTCTGATCGATCAGCGTCCATCCCTGCTCGGTGTGGACGAGGTTGAGGAAGAGGCCCTTGGGGGCGGTGAAGGTGCCGTTGCCGCCGCTCAGGAAGAGCCACACTTCGCCCGATCCATCGCGGTATTCGACGTTGCCGGTGGGCAGCGGCCTCAGACGGGCGAAGATGCTCGAGTCCCAGCCGGCCCCGTAGGGCGTGTAGCCGAGCGTGCGCGAGCGGTAGGTGCGATCGAAGACGACGTTCCATCCGGCGCGGCCGCCGGCGTCGAGATCGACCGCCGAGGTCTCCACCTCGCCGCTATGAAGATAGACGGTCTCCTGGATCTTGCCGGTGGCCACAGGCGGCGCCTGCGCGGCCACGAGCACTTTCGGCGAGCGGACGGTGTCGGCGGGGACGGTGGGGAATCGGGCGAAGACGCGGTGACGGACGCCGAGGTAGCCGTAGGGGTCAGTGATTGCGCCGAAGATGCTGACGCCGCTGCTGCTCTGTTCCGGCCGGACGGTGATGTAGCGGCCGAGCGAGTAGAGCTCGAAGAAGTCGGTACCGAGAGCTTTGCCCGACGAAGCTGGTGCCAGGAACGGCGGCACCGTGCACTGGAAGCAGCCGTCGTCGTCGTGATTGTCGGAAGGGTTCCAGCCGGAAGGTTTGTACTGCGTGCTGGCGCGCGGGTCGGCGATGGCGATGACCCATGGCGAGACGAAGCGGTTGAAGCCTTTCTGCAGACGCAGATTGGACTGGCCGTTGACCGTAGAGTCGCTGACGACGCGCCGCATCGTGAATGTCGTGCTGCGAATGTCGGCGGTGGCAGTGCCGCCGGACGCGCTGGCGGGCCGGAACTGCCGCAGATGGGCCGGCGGCAGAGGGTCGGGGGTCTGTTCGGCAAGACCGTCGGCGATGCGCTCGCTCTCGATGGCCATGTTGATCGAGCCGCCTATGGTGTTGGTGATGGAGCCTGGGAGGCTCATCTCGACGCGGAATACGCCTTGCGACGCGTTCTCCCTGCACTGGGTCGGCTGCTGGACGTCGGCGCCACTCGTGCCGCATGGCGTCATCGCGCTGATCGGACCGGCGACGGCGCTGCTCGGCTGGATGCCCAGCGGAACGACGGACGGAACGCTCTGGAGACCGCCGGACAGGTTCATCTTCAGCGTCACGTGAGGATCGACGCCCGATTCCGTGCGGATCATCGTCTGTAGCAGCGTGCCGCCGAAGAGGAAGCCGGTATCGCTGTCGCCGACCGCCGCCAGGGTGGTGTTCGCCCCCGACGGCGTGCCGCGCCAGACGATGCGCGGGTCGTCGGTGCCGTAGCGGGTTATGTCTGCTCCCAAGCCCGCCGCAAGCGAGGCGGCAAGCGTCGGGAAGACCGCCGCGGAGCAGAGCTGGCACTGCACGGGCGTCAGCGCGCTTTCGTCGAGCCGGGTCAGGTCCACTAACAGCGTGCTTCCATCGCCGTCGATCGAGGTGGCGAAGTTGTTGCCGATGTAGCGGACGGCCCACGCGCCGTTGGGAACCCAGATCAGATCGACGAGGAGCGGACGGGTGGGCGTGTCTGTGTTGAGAACCAGAATGCCGTAGCGTCCGCCGGAGACGAGCGCGTAGCTGTGCGGCTCGACGTTGTAGCCGGTGACGTTATGGGTGGTGCGGTCGTACTGCGGGACCTGCTTGTTGACGTCGTAGCGGGCGATGGAGTTGAAGCGGCCGAAGATCGGAGTGCCGTTGGGGGCCGCGGCGCCGGTATGCAGGAGCTGCGCGATCGTCTTCAGGGTGGTGTCAGTATCGACAAGCGAGAGGATGTTCGCGCCGGGGTCGGGGAAATTCGCGCCGACGTCGGTCTTCGGTGCGTTCAATTCGGCGCCTGTCTTCGGCGACTGGCTGTAGATGGCCACCCCTTTGGCGGCCACACAGGCGATGGTGGTGAGGGCGGTTCCTCTGTCGTTGCCCTGGGGCCCATAGACGACCGCATCGGGTGTGTAGGTCAGGGTGTCGTTGTTGCTGGTCAGCCCGACGAGGGTACCGAGCTTGTCGTACCTGGGCGGTGCCGCGCCTAGCGAGATACCGCTCCCCCACAGCGTGATGAGCGAATTCGATTCCGTGGCGTTCAGATCGTACATGCCGATGCCATAGCCGAACAGCGACACGACGCCATACGTCCGCATGTTCCGCTCGATGCGGATGTGATCGCCGGCCCGGATGAGGACATGGGCGAACGTGAGAGGAGTGCCCGTTCCGGCGGGTCCCGCCAATCCGTCCTTCGACCAGCGGAAGCCGGAGGTTACGTTGCGCACGGTGATGCGTTGGGCGAGGTACGGGAAGACGTCGGCCGTGCTTGTAGGAACGGAAATGGTGTAGTCGGCGAACTCGCCATCGATGGAGGCGCCGGGGGGGCCAACAACGGCATTGAGCAGATTAGGATTCGGGAGGCTGGCACCGCCGGTGAAATCGAGCGCATCGTCCTGTGTGACGATCTGCAGTTTCCTCGGCGTGGCCTCGGGGCGATCGGACAGCAGCGTGGTCGAGAGGCCTTCATCGATGCCGACGGTGACGCCGGTGCGCCAGGAAACGGTGCCGCCGGCAAAGGGCGTGACGGCGTTCGCGGGATTGGGGTCCGTGTTCGCCAGTTTGCTGACGAAGTCCTCGGTGCGGAACGAGCGGACCACGCCGAACATCCCGGTCAGCGCAGTGGTCCATACCCGGCCGTGGTTGTCGACGGAGACGGAGAGACTCTCCCCTCCAACGGCAGTGGCAAAGGCGAATTTAGCGTTCCTCGGGTCGGCAAGCGCGGCCGGATCCGAGGTGTCGTACGCGAACAGTCCGGCAGGCCCTGCCGAGGCGAAAAGGAGGTTGCCGTCGAGGGCGAGATCGCGAAGACTCGACCCGTAAATCGTCTGATTGCCGCTGCTGTCGCTGACGACGACGTCCTTGAGGTTGAACTGGTTGAATGTCCCCTTCGGATCGCGGACGGCAAAGTAGAGATCGATGTGGTCGTTGGACGACGCGCCGCCCGGAACGTGCATCAATGCCAGCGGGGGCGAATCGGTATCGCTGATTCCATTCGCGTTGAGGCGGAGGAAGTACTCGGCACCCGATTGGAGGTCGGTATGGAGCGTCACGCGGCGATTGCCGGAATCGACGCTGAACGTGGTCTGTGCGTCCACCTTCTGAAACGGCGGGGTGGTCGCCGGATCGGCCTTCTTCCACAACTCGAACAGCGGGCGCATGGCCGCGTCGAAGGCGGCTTGCGTTACGTTCGCCGGATCGGCCGGAAGAGCGATGGCCTCGTTGAAGACGACGGAGAGGTCGGAGCGCGCGTCGATGCGGTCGGACTGCGTGTAGATCACCAGCCGGTCGCCGATCTGGGCCTGGACATTAACCTGCGAGGAGCCGTCATCGGAGAGATATCCCGAACGGACGTTGTACACGCGGAGGTGCCGCGGCAGGTCCGGCATCGCCGTCCCCAGGAAGGAGACTGTGACCTGTCCGGCGCCGGCGGCGGCGACTTGTCTCGTGTCGATGGTGAGGCCAGGGATGGAGGTGATGCTGTCGATGCCGCCGATCACGTCGACGGTCTGAATGCTGAAGGGATCGCCGAACACCGGATAGGGGCCGGTGGTGTTGGCCGCCAGCGCCGGAATGCCGGTGACCTGGCCGGGGGGAGCGACAGGGATGGGATCGTACCGGTGCTCGAAGAGCTGGATGCCGGTAGCGGCATCGACGCCCTGCACGGTGAAGGAAACCCCCGTGGCCACCGGGACCACCACGCGGCCGTGGCCGGCGGTGAGGTAGATCGAGGACACGAAGAGCGAGTTGTAGAGATTCATGAAGAGATCGAGGGTGGTCTGGAGCCCGTCCATGGCGGCCCAGCCGAGAGCGCTCCCGGCAGGAACGCGAATGTCGACCACCGAGTACTTGCCCGACTCGATCGTCCGCAGGAGGTAGCTCCGTACGTCGTTCCCGAGAACGACGTTTTGCGATTTGACCGAGAGTGATCTCGTTACGTGCTGGCCCGACGACGTGCCCTGCGCCGCCGTGGTGAACTTGCCGTTGACGACGGTGAGCAGGTCATCGATCTCGATGCGCGGGCCGCGGCTGGAGTCGCCGAGACGGCCGAGGAGGAAGGTCTTGCCGGTGGTGTCGGTGCCGGCGGGGATCGGAATGTTGAGCTCCAACGGTTTCTTCGCCACACCATCGAAGGTGAGCGTGACGGCTCCGTAGAAACCGAGCTCCGTATCGAGCGACGGGACGCCGGCGAAGTCGGTCTTCGGTGCGGCGGCGAGAGTGACGATCGTCGGGACATCGAACGCCCCGACGGGGACGGTGACGGAGACGCTGAGCGGCGGGGCGGCGGTGAAGGTTATCGTCTGGTCCGAAGGGGCAATGAAGCCGAGGCCGTCGGCCGTGACGAACGGAGTGAGGGGGATGACCGCGACGATGGAGCCGCTGACCTTGTCCTGCACCTGCAGGTCGATCTGGTCGGCGATGGTGACACGATCGAGGCCGGTGGTGGCGCCGATGCTGAAGGAGAACGAGCCGTCGGTGGTGTTGTCGCTGCCGACCTGGGTCTGGTACTGCTGAATGAAGAACTGGCCGCGGCGAATGGCCACGGCGACGTCGCCGGCCGGAAGCGCGCCGGCGGTGCCGCGGATCGTGGAGACGCCGTTCGCCGGAATGGTGATCTGGATCTTCGTCCGGTCGAAGCTCGAATTCGCCGGCGTCGCGGCGGCGGTGGTGAAGCTCGCCGAGCCGGCGATGCCGAGGGCGGCCCCACCCGTGCTGCGGATCGATGGCTGCACGACGATCGAATAGCGCGATCCAAACGCCAGCGTCTGCGCCGGCGTGAAGGTGACGTGGATGCCGCCATCGCCGGAGACGGTGCCCGGCACGATGGTGTTGGTGGTGAGGTTGGTGACGATGATCCCGCCGCTGATGGTGCTCTGATCGATGGCCAGGTTGAACGTGGCCACGGCCTGGAAGCCGCTGGCGGCTACTTCGGTGTTGTCCGGCGTAATGCCGGTGAGATGCAGCGGCTGCGGCGCCAGGACGAGCGCGCCGAAGGCCACCTTTGCGTCGGCCGCGGGGGCTGTGGCCGTGGCGACATCGCCGTCACCGATGCTCCCCACGCGCGGCTTGAGGGCCAAGGCGGAGGCAGGCTGCGCCACGACGGGAATAGCGAAGATCCCACCGGAGCGCGTGAGATCGCGAACACCGAATGGCGCGTCGAATGCGCTGCCGGATGCGGATGTGACGAGCGCGCCGGGAATCGTCGATCCCGTGGCGCTGCCGATGTGAACCTGGCCCCAGGCGTAGGCAACCGGGGTGTCGGCGGTGAGGACGAGATAGCGGCCGTCGCGCACGATGCCGTCGACGGGAAGGAGGCTTGGATTCACATCCTCCGTGGTGACGATCTTCACATTCGTGGCCGGTGTCGTGGCGGCGACGGTCGTGGCGGCGAGACGAACGACCGTTCCATAGGCGCTCTTGTCGACGACCTCGGCGATCACGACCTGCCGATTGGCGGTCGTGAATTTGGCGAGGTCGATGGTGAAGGTGCCCTTGGCTGGCTTGAGAAGAGTGACCGGAATGACGTCGGGGATCCCGTCGCCGTTGAGATCGACGGTGGTGGTGTTGGCGTCGGCGCGCGTGAGCGTGAAGCTGAAACCGGCGGCGACGTGAAATCCGGGGATGGCGCCGGCTGCCTGGAAGTCGTGCAGATCGGCGGCCGTCATCGGGACCACCGAGGCGTGAAGCGGATCGGAGGTGGCACCGGTGGGGATGTCGATGGAGATGGTGTCGTCGCCCGGCACGCGGCCACCTTCGCTGCCGATCAGCGCGCCGCGGTCGATGCGGCCCGGATAGTCGACGACGCGAATGTGATCGACGCCGTCGCGCAAGGTGGCCTTGGCCGCGTCGGAGCTGGGACCGACATGGAACACGGCGCCGGCGAGGTCGGCCTTCGGCGAGCGATAGAGGAGCAGGTCGGTCGCGAATGGCGCGCCGTTGCTGACCGTGCCGTCGGCGAGGTTGAGCTGTTCGTCGATGTAGGCCTGAACCGCCGTGCCCGATGGATACGGTTTGTCCGACCCCTCGGTGATCAGCGTGGCGGTGGCACGGCCGCTGGGCGGAACGGAGGGGGGATCGATGGCGAAGCTCTTGCGCGAGACGCGGCAGACATCCGGAGTGGCGCCGCAGGGATTGGCGACGCCTTGCAGCGCGGCCCCTCCACGGGGAATCGCCGGCGCGATGAGGTTCGTCCCCTTGTCGGGATAGACCAGCGCGTAGTTGCCGGAGGTCTGGATGTCGTTGGTGACGCGGCCGCCGGAGATTGCCGCGGCGGCGACGACGGTGCGCCATTCGTCGCGGGTGTTGTCGTACTGGACGAGCGAGAGCGTCTGCGTCGCGGCGGCAAGCGCGGTCACGTCATCCGCGCTGAGGACGAACGTCAATCGGCTGGCAGGAATGGCCTGCGGGATCGAAGAACTATCGACCTCGATTTCGGCCGATGCCAGCGGAGACCAGCCGAGCGGCAGGAGGCCGGCCAGCGACTGGCCGCCCACGGCAGTGAGCGCAATCTTGTGGCCGGCGGCAAGTGCGGCCGAGGGGACGAAGAGCTCGGCGGCCTTCGTCACGGCGGTGTCGCCGCCGTGCAGGAGGGTGAGATCGGCGCCACTGCTCTGTTCCGCGCCGCGGCCGGTGAGGCGGATGTCGATCGGTACGACGCCCGAGCCGGCAGGGACGACGACCTGGCGCCACACTTTCGTGAAGCCGCTCTTGCTCGCTTCGATCGTGAATGCCCCCTCGCCCAGCGACGGGGTGCTGTAGCGGCCGTGATCGTCCGTCGTCGACGTGCCGTTCGCGGTTGGGGTGATGACGACGTTCGCACCCTGGAGAGGACGTCCGTTCGAAGCGTCGTAGATGGCGCCGGTGATGTAGCCGTTGCCGAGTGCCTGCGTGTCGACAGGGAACGACTGGATGTAGCTGGCGACGAGCGCCGCGCCGGTGCTGTCGGCCGCGCCGGTAGTCACGGTGAGCGTGAGCGCGCCGGAGACGTCGCCGGTGTACGTCACGGTGGCGGTGTCGCCGGCCGCGTTCATCGCCGGCACCGTGCCGCTCAGCGTGCCGAGCTGAATGGTGCCGGTTGGCGACGCCGTCAGAGTGGCCGGATTCATCGCTTTCGAGAATTGGACGGTGAGGGTCTTCGTACCGCGGTCGAGCGCCGCGGCGGTGACCGTCGGGCCGGTGGGAGCGCCGCAATTGATCTGGTAGGTGACGTCGGTCTCAGGCGAGGCGGTCCCGTCGGTTCCGACTTCGCGGATGCGGGCGACGTGGAAGCCCGGCTGCCCCGAGAGGCCAACAGTGAAGGTGAATGCCTTGTCGAATCCGGCGATGGTGGTCGTCGTCAAGCCGTCGATGCTCAGGCGCACGCGCGCGCCGGCGGCGCTGGCGGTGCCTTTGATCGTGGCCGACGTCAGGCAACCCTGCTGCGTGCCGGCGTCAGTGATGATCGGCGCCGTGCCGGGGGCGGTGGTGGCGGCGGTGAAGTTGAGAACGAACGGCGCGGCGAGCGACTGGCCGGCGAGATCCTTCAGGGCCTGAGAGACTGTGTAGGTATATAGGCGCCCCGCCTGGAGCGGAACATCGGGAGCGAAGCTGACGGCGTCCTTGTCGACGAATACCGCTCCGGTGATGGAGTGGCCGGCATCATCGACGAGTGAGACCGCACCACCGGCGGTGTTGCCCTGCAGCGGGTTCGAGAAGAGGACGACGATGAGAGCGCCGGCATCGACCGACGTCGCATTCGCCTCGGGGAAGGAGCTCGTAACGCCAAGCCCGGCCGGCATCTTGAGAATGCGGATCGAGTCGAGCGCGCTCGCGCCGTCGGGGGTCGTCACGCGCGCCAGGACCGGCGTCGTGCCGGAGGCCGCGTTCTGGAAATCGATCGTGGCCGTGAACTGATTGCCGGTGAGTGTCGCCGCGATGCCGTTGACGGAGACGGTGGAGCCGTCGACCGCGCTGATCGAGCCGGTGACCGCGGCGGGCGCGGTGGCGTCGGCGGGATAGAAGGTGTTGTCGGCGGGGGTGGCGATGGTGATCGACGGGCCGGCGGCGTTCGTCACGTCGACGCTCGCCGTCACCTGTACGGCGGCGGCGTTCCGTCCCGTGACGACGATCGTGGTGACTCCGGGGTTGAGCGGAACGTTCGCCAGGAACGTGCCGGTGGTATCGCTGGTGGGGACCGTCGTCGCCGCGACGCCGGCGGCGGTGATGGTGGAGCGGTCGACGTTCGTGTAGGTGCCGCTGACGTCGAGCGTCGTCGCGCTCGTCTGCGTCGAGGGGATCGGCGAGGTGATGGTGATGGTGGGCGCGCCGTTGGCGACCACGACGTGGACGGTGGCGATGCCGGCCAAGCCGGCGGCATTGCGGGCGTGCGCGGTGATGATGTTGAGACCGGTGGCCAGCGAGACATTGGGAACGCTGAAGGCCCCGTTCGCCGGCGTGAAGGGGATGCCATTCACGTCGCCGGAGACGACGTCCGCGCCCACTGTCCCGGTGACCGCGACCGCCGTGCTGCTCAGGATCTGGTTGTTGGCCGGCGCGGTGATGGCGATCGACGGCGAGTGGCTGTAGCGGTAGATCGTCAGCGTGACGGGGGCGTCGGTCGTCGGCGTTCCGTCGGCGTTGGCGCAGCTTACGGTGACCGAGTTCGCCCCTTCGTTGTTCAGCGCCAGCGACACCGAGAATGAGCCCGATCCGAGGGTGGCGCGGGTGCCGTTGACGAACACCGCCGCCGCGCCGCCGCTCTGGCCGGAGAAGGTGATGGCGTTGGAGAAGACGGCGGCATTGTTCGGGGGATCGAAGCCGTTCAGCGTGCAGCCCGCCGCGGCGGTGCTGGAGGAGCCGACCGAGAAGGCGCGGTCGATGCGGGTCTGGTTGTGCGCGCCATCCGTGGCGATGGCCACGAGCACATGGCCGCCGTCCGCGAGAAGAGGAACCGCGCCGGTGATCTCGATGCCATCGATCGTCAGCGTGGAGGTGAGGTTGGACGGATTGTTGTCCGAGGCCTGCATGACGATCGCCGGCGAGGTGGCGAAGCGTGCCGACGGCTGCAGGTCGGTGCCATTGGCCAGAACGTGCAGCACCGGCGGCACGATGTCGGATGTGACGTGAACGGTAACGGACTGCGCGCTGCCCGCGATGGCGGCGGTGATGGCGTTGTCGCCGTCGTGCAGGGCGAAGGCGTCGATGCGGAAGGCGCCGGTTGCATCGGGCGTGACGTCGGTGTTGTTGATGGTGACGTGCTTGCCGAACGAGGGGGTGAGGACCTGACCGGCCACGGTGATGGTGGTGTGGTTCGTGACCATGCCGTTGCCCGGCGTGGTGAGCACGAGTCCGGGGCGGTTGTCGTCGCGGACGACTTCGCGCGTTACCGCCGCGCTATTGCCGGCGGCGTCGAACGCGCTGACCAGAATCGCATTCGGCCCGATGTCGAGGGGAAGCGTGGTGACGAAGGAGCCGTCCGCGGCCAGCGTGATCGCTACGCCATTCACGGTCAGCTTGACCGCGCCGCCGGTCGTGGTGCCTTTTACAGTGGCCGTCGACGCGTTGAGCGTGGCGTTATCGGCCGGCTCGGTGACCGTGAGCGACGGCGGCGTCTTGTCGATCGTGAATGTCGCCGTGGCGTCGCTCTGATGGCCGAAAGTGTCGCTGGCGTGGGCCACGATCGTGTGTGAGCCTTCGGCGGAGATTTCGCTGCCGATCGAAAAGCTTGCCGTATCGAGGGTGGCCGTGACCGTGGCCCCGGTCTCGTTGGTGCGGATGACCGGAGTGACATTACGGTTGAAGAGCGCATTGGCCGGGAACGGCAGTCCGCTCTCGAGAATCTCGACACTCGGCGTGGTCGTCTTCAATGTCAACGCGTAGCTGAAGCGCGTGCTGTTTCCCGCGTCGTCGGTCGCTACGAGGACAATGTTGTTTGCCCCCTCGGCGAAAATGGGACTGATGCTGAAGTTGCGTCCGCTGATCGTCCCGGCGGCCGGCCTCCCGTCGACGACGACGCTGATCACGTCATCCGCATCGAAGGTGCCGGTGACAGCCGTTGCGGCGCTGGTGATGGTCGTGCCGGTAGCGGGCACTACACTGAGGAAGTGCGGCCCGGTCGTGTCGACCTTGAAGGTGACGGACCTCCGCTGCGTGTTGCCGGCACAGTCGTGCGCGGTGACATTCAGTGTGTACTGCCCCTCGGCCGCGACCGAGGTGCCGCTGACGAATGGGGCGGTGCCGAGCGTCGACGTGACCACCGCCGCCGGATCGGCGTCGATGGCACGCACATTAATAATGATGGGGTGGTTGAAGGCGCCGCCGGTGAAGGCAGCGCCGCCGGAGGTGATCTCGATGGCGGGGGCGGTGCGATCGGCGGTGATCGGGATCGCGGCCACGGCTGTGTGACCGGCGGTATCGCTCGCTTCGACGGCGACGACGTATTTCCCATCGGCGCCGAGTGGCAGGCTGCCGCTAAAGGTTCCGTCGGCGGCCGGGGTCACGTTGATGCTGGCGTCGCCCGGCGTGATCGAAAGCCTGACCGTGCCGAGGTGCGGATCGGTGGCACGTCCGGTGACCTGGACCGTGGTGCCGTTCAGGCAGACGTTTGCCGCCGGCGCCAGCACCACGACCTCGGGGGAACGCGTATCGAGCTGGATGGTGAGCGACGACTGGGATTGATTTCCTACCTTGTCGGTGGCAACGAGGGCGATGGCGTTGCTCCCCTCGAGGAGCGCGACATTGCAACTGAACGTGCCGCTGGCGACCGCCGCGGCGGCGCCGTTGCACGTCACGGTGGCCAGGCCCGAGCCGGCGTCTGTGGCCGTACCGCTGATCGTCAGCGACGGGTTCGCCACGGTCGCTCCAGCCGCGGGGGTGGTCACGACCACCGCTGGCGGTGTGGTGTCGAGAAGGATCTCGATGCTTGCCGGGGTGAACTTGCCGGTCGTGTCGGTGGCGACTGCTGTGATCGTCTTCGCACCGTCCGCGCCGGTCAACGGGACGATTGCGGACCAGGTGCCGTTGGTGAGCGGTACCTCGACATCGTTGACCGTCACCTTCGCCACGGCCACGTCGTCGCTGGCCGTGCCGCTCACGGTGACCGACGACTCTTTGGTGAACGTGCCGGTCGCCGGCGAGGTGATGGCGATGACCGGTGCCTGCGAGTCGGGCGTGAAAATGGCCTGGCTGGCCGCCGTGGCCGAGTTGCCGGCGTTATCCGTGGCGGTGACGGTGATGAGGTTGTCGCCCGGCACGAGCGTGACCAGACAACTGAACGTGCCGCCGCTGAGCGTGGCCGCGGCGCTGTTGCACGTCACGGTGGCGACGCCGGAGAGCGCGTCGCTGACCGTGCCGCTGACGGTGATGCTGGAGTTTGTGCCCGAGCTATGGTTCGGCGGCGCGGTAATGGTCACCGCCGGCGCGGTGGTGTCGAGCGCGATCTGCACCTGCGCCGGAGTAGTCTTGCCGGTCCCGTCGATAGCGACGGCGGTGAGCGTCCTGGGGCCGTCGGCGCCGGTGAGCGTGACCGTCGTCGTCCAGGCACCGTTTGCAAACGGCACCTCGACGTTTTCGACCGTCACCTTCGCAACGGCAACATCGTCGCTGGCCGTGCCGCTCACGGTAATGGTCGGGTTCCTGGTGAACGTGCCGGCGACAGGCGTGGTGATGGTGATGACCGGCGCCAGCAGGTCGGGCGTGTACGTGGCGTGGATCGTCGCCGTGGCCGTGTTGCCGGCGACGTCCGTGGCCACGGCATCGATCGGGTTGTCGCCAGGGACCAGCGTCACGCTGCAGGTGAACGTGCCGCTGCTCGTCACCGCCGCAGCGCCATTGCACTTCACTCCGGCCACGCCGGACAGTGCATCGGTCACGGAGCCGGTTACGGTCACGGTCGATGACGTGCCCGAGCTGCCGGTCGCGGGCGAGGTAATGGCAACGACCGGAGGCGTCGTGTCGAGGGAGATCTGCACGGTCGCCGTCGTCGTCTTGCCCGTGCCGTCGATGGCGGTGGCGGAGATGGTCTTTGCGCCGTCGCCATTTGTCAGTGTGACGGTGGTCGTCCATGCGCCGCTGTTGAGCGGGACGGTGGCGCCGTTGACGGTGACACTGGCCACCGCCACGTCATCGCTGGCGGTACCGCTGACCGTTACCGTCGCGTTCCGCGTAAACGTGCCGGCGGCCGGTGAGGTGATGGTGATGACGGGCGCCTGCGTGTCGGGCGTGTAGGTGGCGTGAATCGTCGCCGCCGCGGTGTTTCCGGCCACGTCGGTGGCGGTGGCAGTGACCGGATTGCTTCCCGGCACGAGCGAGACGCTGCAGGTGTAGGTGCCACCGCTGACGGCCGCGGCGACGCCGTTGCAGGTGACGCCGGCGACGCCGGAAAGCGCGTCGCTCACGGTTCCGCTGACGGCGAGCGTCGGCGATGTGCCCGACGTCCCATCCGCCGGCGAGGTGATGGCGACGAGTGGCGCGGTGGTGTCGAGCGTGATCTGCGCCGTCGCCGTCGTCGGCTTGTTGGAGGTGTCGGTGGCAACGGCGGTAATCGTCTTCACGCCGTCCGGACCGGTCAGGGTCAGCGTCGTCGTCCACGTTCCGTTGGTGAGCGTGACGGCGGTTCCATTTACGGTGACGCTGGCCACGGCTACGTCGTCGGTCGCGGTGCCGCTGACCGTCAACGTCGTCTGTCTGGTAAACGTGTTGTTCGCGGGTGAGGTGATGGTGATGACCGGGGCCTGTGAGTCGGGGTTGTACGTCACCTGGCGCGTGGCCGACGCCGTGTTGCCGGCGGCGTCCGTGGCCACTACGGTGATGGGGTTGTTGCCGGAGGCGAGCGTCACGCCGCAGGAGAATGTGCCGCCGGTGATCGTGGCGGTGGCACCGTTGCAGGTCACGCCGGCAGGGCCGGAGAGACTGTCGCTGACGGTGCCGGTGACGGTGAGCGTGGATGAGGTGACCGTCGCGCCGCTGAGCGGCGAGCTAATGGCGACCTGGGGCGCGGTGGTATCGAGCTTCACCACCACCGAGGCAGCCTTCTGATTGCCGGCCCTGTCCGTGGCCGTACCACTGACGGTCTGCGATGCGGTCTCCGCGGAGACGGTCACCGCCGCGGGGCAGGTGGCGATACCGCTCGTGGCATCGGTGCAGGTAAACGAGACCGTGGCGCTGTTCTTGTTCCATCCCGCCGCATTCGGTGAGGGGGTGACGACGGTAGCGACCGTCGGGACCGTCGTGTCGTTGGTGACGACCGGACTGATCGTGGTCGACCCTGACGCGTTCGTGCCGATGATCGTCAGCGTGTGCGCGCCGTCGTTGCCGAGATCGAAGGCGTTGCGCGACCAGGTGCCCCCCGCGATGGTCGCGGCCGTTCCGTTGACGGTCAGGCTGGCCGATGTGCCTGCCGAGCCGGAGAGGTTCGCCGTCCGCGTGTTGATGAAGGATCCTGGTGCCGGAGTTGTGAGCGAGATCGCCGGAGGAGGTCCGGTGATGACATGGATCGTTGCCGTGGTCGTGTTCCCGCCGGCGTCGGTGGCAACCGCGGAGACGGTCACGGGTGAGGTGCCGCTGCTGAGGTTGAGCGTGATCTGCCACGTCCCGTCGGCGGCAACGGTGGCGGCTTGTCCGTTGACGGCGACCGTGACGTCGGTTTCGCCGTCGGACACGGTCCCTTTCACCAGGACGTGTGCGGGATCGGCGGCGACGGAGTTATCGGCAGGCAAGGTGATGGCCACGTGCGGCTGGATGTCGTCAATGGCACGCGTCACGTGCGACGATCCGCTGACGGAGACGGTGTTTGCGAAGAGACTGCCGGTAAGCGTGGAATTGGAGAGACTGGCCGAGGCCGAAGGGGCGTAGACGAATGCTTTGAACGTGGAGCTGCTGAGCGCGAAGCTGGCTCCGGAAACCCAGAAGTGCAGTCCGTAACCGTTGCTGCTGACCACGCTGCCGCCGCTGATGCTCACGGTTCCACTGCAGAGAATGTGGACCGGACCGCTGAGCGTGATGACCGAGCTGCCGGAGATAGCCACGCTGGTGAAGTAATAGGTACCCGCGGCAAGGGTGATGCTGTCGGTACCGCTCATGACGAAGTCGGTGTGGTTCGCGCCGCTGAGCGGGTTGTGGTGCCCCTGCGTGGTCAGCGGGATGGTGGCGTTGTCGTTCGTCGTCTGAACGATGTTTTTCAGCGCGACGAGGTCGACCGGCTGGCAGCCGAACGCCGACGTCGCCACCGTCGTGGTGCCGGCGATGTGTGCCGTGCCGGAGGTGGTGACGTGCTTGGCCGGGCCGACGATGGCGTCGCCCTGAACGGTGGCCGAGCCGGAGAGTGTGATGTTGCCGTTGGTGGCGACGTTCCCCTTGTTCACCGGGGACGACGATCCCGAGGCGACGCCGGCGGAGTCGATCACCGCGGATCCCGACAGGGTGACGTCGGAGCAGGAGGTGACGGCCCGCCCGGACAGCGGCGCGGTGATCGTGAATCCATCCGCGGCTTTGCAGACAGGCGCCAACGCGGCGAACACGGCCAGGGTGAGCCCGGCGAGGAGGGATTTCGTTGTGGTTTTCATCAATGAGTCTTTCGCCGATCCGATCATGACGTCGGGCGGCCCAGGTCGATTTCGATTTGCTCACCAGCACCGCTGGTGACTTCAAGGAGAAGGTGGTCACCCGGGTCGGCACCGCTCTCGAACGGTCCGTCGTCCGATACCGGTGCTACCGCCCCGCTCGTGCCGAGGGTCGCGTTTGCAGGCTGTTGTTCACTGCACGGGAGCAGCGTCAAGGTCGCCGATTGAGTACCGCCGAGAACGCCGGTAATCGTCACCGAGACCGCTGCGCTGATTCGCCCAATCGTCACGGTAAACGGCGCCGCCAGAGCGCCCTCGGGAATCGTTACGAGTGGCGTCACCGCGGCCAGCGAGGGATTGGATGAGTGGAGCTCAACGAGAGCGCCGCCTCTCGGGGCTGGTCCGGAGAGGACGACCACACCATCGACGAGAGCGTCGCATCCGACCGAAGTCGGCGCAAGCGTAATGGAGACAAGGCCCGCTGCTCCGCCAGTGCCGGTCGTCGTCGACGACGGTGTGCCTTCGGTCCCTTCAGTGATTGCCGCCGGCGTCGTGGTACTGCTGGCGGTGATCGTGCCGCCGGTAATGGGCGTGGCCGCATCAACCGGATCGGCCGAGGTCACCTTCGCATTCGCAATTTGAACGGAATCAAAGCGAACGATGCCCGAGTATGCCTGGCCGGTCTGGGCAGTGAGCGGCGTGGTGGAAACGTCGAGCGTAAGCGTGGTGGAGGTGTTGCTGGTGATGGTCCAGAACACACTCTTGTTGCCGTTGACGTAGACGTGCGTGCCGGTGAGGAGATTCGGCGTTGCGAAGTGAGCATTCGAGTCGCCGATCGTATCGGCAGCGCCGCCCGTGCTCGAGGTCACGCTGGTAATGACGCCCGAGCCAACACTGGTGAGAGGTGTCGGGTTGGTCGTCGGATTCGTCCCGTTGTCGACGATGAGCTCGCCGTAGCTCTGATCCGAGCGCTTGAAGTAGACCGTACCGGCGGCTCCCTGGCGATTGCCGGAGGTTTGGGCAGAGCCTCCGGACGATGTGATGTTCGTGCGCGTTACACCCATCCCGGTCGAGCCGACCGAGTAAATGGCAAGACGGCCACCGCCGCCGCCGCCGAAACGCGAGGCTCCACCGTCCGCGTGAATCTCACCCGAGCCGCTGATGGTCGTGGTGTCGATGCGAATGCTGCCGCCCGCGCCACCGACCCAGTCGTGATTCATGTCGCCCGATCCGGAAGCAGTGATCTTTCCGGCCAGCGTGATCGCCGGCGCCTGGATGCGGATGATGCCGCCGCCACTCAGCGCGCTGCCGTTCCAGTTTGCTCCACCCGAGCCTGCCTCATTCGGGTCATACAGCGACCCGT
>Ga0210402_10000270_pt1 | contig 59269 bp, 60 predicted proteins | sample IncBWC7MmetaG_FD_161055 | JGI IMG/M metagenome (GOLD analysis project Ga0210402, IMG submission 161055) | Forest soil microbial communities from Barre Woods Harvard Forest LTER site, Petersham, Massachusetts, United States - Inc-BW-C-7-M | ecosystem: Environmental > Terrestrial > Soil >... | reverse complement strand
CACCAGGCCGACGATTCCCACCGGCAGGTACCGCGTCACGAACGAAAGGAAAATGTAGTTGGTGTCGGTGAATCCTTTCTCGCCGCCGGCAAGTTCCACCATCTTGGATGCCTGGGTGCGCGCATCCTTAATCTGCTGCTGTGCCGCCCGATACGCGCCCGTCTCCCGCGTTTCGGCCGCGGCATCGCCAGCGTGATGCGCCGCCACCAGCGCCAGGGCGGCCCGTTGCCGTTGCGCAAATGCCTGGTCGTAGCGCTGCGCCAGGGGCTGGTATTCGCTTAATCCGCTGATGCGCGCCAGTTCGGCCTTCTGGAACAGCACCGGCGGCTGCACGAACAGGTAGAAGACGAAAACCATGGCGCCGATGAACAAAATGAAAAACTGCATGGGGATCTTGGCCACGGCGTTGAACAGCAGGCTCAACCGGCTCTGCGCGATCGACCGGCCGGTGAGGTAGCGCTGCACCTGCGACTGGTCGCATCCGAAGTAGGAGAGGAACAGGAATGTTCCGCCGAAGAGGCCGCTCCAGATATTGAAGCGGTCGTTCCAATCGAAATGCGTGGTCACCGCGTTCAGCCGGCCGGCCGCGCCCGCCAGCAGCACGGCGTCCCCGAACGAAACCGAGGGCGGCAGCAGCACGATCACGGTGACCAGCGAGATCACCAGGCCGGCGAAAATGATGATCATCTGCTGCACGTCCGACCAGGTCACCGCCTTAATGCCGCCGAGCACGGTATAGGTGATCACCGTCGCCCCCATCATCACGGTGGTGGCCCGTTCCGGCCAACCGAGAATCACCGAAAGCACCAACCCCGGCGCGTAGATGGTCAGGCCGGCGGAAAGCCCGCGCTGGCAGAGGAAGATCAGGCTCGCCAGGGCGCGGGTCTTGCCATCGAACCGCTGCTCCAGGTATTCGTAAGCGGTGTATACCTTGGCGTGATGAAACACCGGCACCACGGTGGCGCAGATCACCACCATGGCGATGGGCAGCCCGAAGTAAAACTGCACGAAACGCATGCCGTCTACAAACGATTGGCCGGTGGTGGAGATGAAGGTGATGGCGGAGGCCTGCGTGGCCATGATCGAAAGCGCCATGGCATACCACGGCATGGTTTTGCCCGCCAGCAGGTAGCGGTCCACCGTATCGCTGCCGCGGCTGCGGTACAGCCCATAAGCGATGATGGAGACCAGCGCCGTGACCAGCACGATCCAATCGAGCGGCCTCATCGATAGGCTTCCGTGAACAGATAGAAGGCGAAAATGATCAGCGCCAGATAGATGAGGGTGGCGACGTAAACCCGCCGCCACGTGCGCAGGAACGGGGGAGCCTCATCCGGAACATCGTGGGAGAGCAAGTCCGATTTGTCTGTCACGCCGCCAACTCACCCGTCATCACCGTCACCGCCTGCCCGCCCAGCACCACGCGGTCGCCATTCAACCGGACGCGCACCACGCCGCCGCGGGCCGATGCCTGGAAGGCCGTGAATTCGGTCTTTCCCAAGCGCCCGGCCCAGTACGGTCCCAGCGCGGTGTGGGCCGATCCGGTGACCGGGTCTTCGTCGATTCCCGAACCCGGCGCGAAAAAGCGCGAGACGAAATCGAACTCCGCGGTAGATGAGCGCGCCGTCACGATGATGCCGCGCACCGCCAGTTTGCGCAGCAAGGAATGGTCCGGCGCCAGGCCGCGCAGCGTTTCCTCGGAGTCCACTTCCACCAGATAGTCGAAGACATTCTGCCCCACGAAACGTGGCTTCGCGACTCCCAGGGCCGGCAGCAGTTCGGCCGGCGCATCGGCGGCGGTGGCGATCTTGGCGGGGAAGTCCAGCTCAATCCAGTCTCCCCGCTGGTCGGCCGTCAAGAGCCCGCTGCGCGTATAGAACCTGGCTTGCCGGCCGGGCGGCAAATGACCGTCCTGCCACAGCACGTGGGCGGCGGCGACGGTGGCGTGGCCGCAAAGGGCCACTTCCACCGAAGGGGTCAGCCACCTGAGGTTGTACCCGCCGTTCTGCGGCACCAGAAAAGCAGTTTCCGAGAGGTTCATCTCGCGCGCCACGTTGCGCATCCAAGCTTCGTCCGGCGCGGCGGGCAGCATAACGACGGCTGCCGGGTTGCCGGCGAACGGCCGATTGGTGAAGGCGTCTACCTGAACGATTCGAATTGGCGTCATAATTAGAAGATTAGCGCACCCCGAAACCAAATCCGGGGGACTGGAGTCCAATTAACGAATGCGGTACCGCGTGGCGAAGCTGTTCGTGGCAGCCGGCTTACTTTTGGCGTTGTGGGGCCTCAGCGTCCTGCGCCGTTCCGACCCGCGCGTCTGGGTGCATCCCGCCAATGCCAAGCCCGGCCCGGTGCGCATTCTCCAGTTCTACGCCAGCGTCGGCACTCTGGTGCCCGGCGAAAGGGCGCAGCTCTGTTACGGCGTGGAAAACGCGAAGGCCGTCCGCATCTCACCCATGATGAAGGGTGTTTACCCTACTCATAGTCATTGTGTGGAAATCGTGCCGGAACACACTACACACTATACGCTGCAGGCGGAAGGCTTCGACGGCACGGTCGCCATCCGGTCGTTTACGCTGGCGGTGCAGGATGCACCCGTGCGAGCGCCTGAGAATCTGGATGTCGCGGGCGCCGGTTTGTTGCGGCCCGTTATCGTCGAAGGTTGAGGCACCGCCGCACGAATTTGGAAAGGGATTAAAGGAAGGCAAATGAGCCTGGAGTTGGCAAACCAGGAGTGATTGGATGGCGATGAACTGGGCCTGCTCGGGCAGTCTGCTACTACGCGGGGCTACCGTGATCTGATCGGTGAATCTGTTGCACGAATCCTGGTGGATCGGCACCGAGAGAGTTCGCCTCCAGCGTACATGCAACGCTTCGTGGGCCACGAAGAAACCATCGAAGGAATTTGGCCCATAGGGCACCCCGGGCGAAACCTCCTGACTGGAACGGAGCGCGCTGAGTCAAGGGGTTTCGGGGGCGAGTATCTACAATCGATTGATCCTGACGAAGGAAAAAGCCGATTTGGTTGTGGTGCTACAACTGGCCTCCACTCGGCCGTGGAGGAGTTCGGGTGGCCATCTTCTTCCGCAGGGCCTGGCTGCGTTCTCTGCGAGCAAGCTTGCTCTTTCGTTCGCGGTGAAAGCGCGCTTTATCTCCATTGAGTGCTGACATGGTGCCCTGAGAGTAGCAGGTTTTGAACCGCGCCGTACAATCAGCCGGTTCGCAGGTTCGCAGATGACAAGGCGATGGTCGGCGCGGCTGAGCCGGTACCTCGCGGATGTAGCGGGCGCCTGGGGTGATCGGGGGTGGGGGAAGGCGGCGGTACGGGCGAAGGCGAGCGGGGGAGGCTAGAGCATGAGCGGCAAACGCTACCCTAAATATCTCGCCCAGACACTCCCGGGACGCGAACTACGCCGAATGGCGAAGTCACGAACGAGAGCTGACGTTGTGACCGGCGCCAGGAACATCCGGCCAAGGGGGTGAACCGCTGCGCTGCGGGTTTCTGGTAGAATGAGCTTTATCTCCGTGGCGCTATCGTCTAACGGTTAGGACAGAGCCCTCTCAAGGCTTAAATACGGGTTCGATTCCCGTTAGCGCTACCATTAAATCAATAACTTACAGACAGATTGCTCACACTTGCTCACACAATTTTAAGAATTTCAGCTTTCGTTAAGGCGACGGCTTGCTAATGAGGCCGCTTTGCTGCGAGAGAGAGATAGCCGTGTGAAGCCTGTCAGCCGTCGGCACCGGCGGCCTTCCGCGTGAAAGCCCCGGAGACAGGGTCCATCCGCCTTCGTCGAGGATCACCTTGAGCCGCAAGAGTACTCGGACCTGCGCACGCGCGTCGGCGAGTCCTCGCCCTACGGACCAGTAAACATGTTGCGCGAGAACCCAGGATTCGAAGACGTGGCGAAGAAATTCCTGCACGGGGCGATCCTTCTGGACCTCCGCTTCAGCGCGCGCCCGCAAGAGCGGCAACCGCTCGTGCCGCTCGATGCGGATGTCGTCGGGCGGCGGCTCCTCCAGACAGAACGCAAGGCCCACCGTAATCGCGGGAACCAGGTCCCCTGAGGCCGGCGTGTCCATCGCCTCTTCAATTCTCGTCATCAGCTCGGTCGGACCAGCCCCCGAGGGGAGCATGGTCTTGAGCCAGGCCCCCGATTTGGGTTGCTTCATCGGCTTGAGTTCCGCAATGAAAGCGTCGACGAGGGCGTCGGTCCCCCTCGGCTTGTCGTGGAGGTTTCCTAGCATCCAGTAGAAGAGCGCCTCCAGCGAAAGCCGGAACAACTGGCGCACCTGAAGAATTCGGAAATCCTTCCAGGTCGCCTGCAGCTTTTCGGACGGAACGAACCCGGACGGCGCTCCTGCCATCGTCCCCCGGAGACGGTCCTTGTCGGTCGTCGAGGAATACGCGACAGCCCTGAAGATCATTTCTCCTGCGAGTTGCCTGCATTTCGGCGCTTCGACGCCAAAGAGCATCCCGGCCATGGTGTTGGCCTCGGCCTTCGTGACCGTATCCAATGCCCAGCTCTTTTGCCAGCTGCGCGCCTCATCGGCGGTGACGGTAACCGCGCCAAACTCTCTGAACGCGGGATGATCCAGATGTTTCGCCATCCGGGCCTCGAAAGCATCGAGCGCCGGTCCTGCCATCGGTGTGGGAATGAGGACGCCCGGATATTTCGGATGGCGTTCCACCCAGCCCAGCATCTTCAGGCCCGGCCCGTAATTGACCGGCGCAGAGAGCGCGGTCGAGTATCGCCGCTCATCTCGAAGTTTCTTCCAGCCAGCGCCGTCGAACTTGTATTGCTGCTTCTCTTTGAAGATGCGCCACAGCGCCTGACGGCCCGGCAGATCCACTTTCGTATTCTTCAGAAGCTCTGACCAGGCATAGATGACCTCAATGCGGTCAACAACGTTCTGCAAATGGTCGGGCGGGATCTTCTCCAGCCCGCGCGACTGCGCAAGCTGGATGGCGCGTCGCCATGCCCAAGTAACGATAACGAAGGGACGGATATGCCGCGCAACGTTGTTCAGTCCCGGAAGGACCTCGTCCATGAGATTGAAGTTGAGCTGACGCAAGCCAAGCGGATCGACGCCGCCGAACTTCACAGCGTTGGGTGGGGGGAAGCCCGGCCCGTCACTGGCCTCGGCTGCGGCCGTCAGTTCCGCGAGTGAAGGTTTATCCATATCAATCTTCCGGCCAGAGAAGGACAGAGCCGCAGCAGTTCTTCGCCACGCCGATGCCCAGGGAGTACAGCTTTGCGACCTCGCCTGTCGGCAAGCTTATCTGGTGTCGTGGACAATATTCTGTCGGCGTCTTGAGCACAATGACCTTCGAAGCGTTTTTGGATTTGAGCGCCTGCTTCAGCACGGGCCATGCTTCTTCGGCCGCCTTTGCAAGCTCCGTGAAATCGCCGTCGGTGCTGCCGTTATTCAGCGCTGCGATATAGGCGCGCACCTGCTCCGCGGGTGTACGGATTTCCTGTAGTTGCGGCCAAAGCTCGTCCAGGGTTTTCGTTTGCGGCAACACAGACTGAAAACCCTGTCCGCCCGTCCCGGCTGACGGAGCGCCGGATGGATCAATCTCAAGACGGAGCAGACATCCCCTCGCCCAGCGCAGCTTCGCTGGCGTCGGCGAGGCGCTCAGCAGCGCCAGCACGGCTGCCGCGACATCGCTGCGCCGTTCGGGCGGCACGCCTGCTTTTAGCAAGGCGGGTGCTCCTTGCAGTTTAGCTATCAGAACGGTCTGCTGCAAGCGCTTACGACACCGGACGGCCTCGTCCTAACCTACGGTTACAATTCCGGCGGCGTCAGGCCCGGCGTCAATGACCGGCTTGTTTCGGTGAGGTATTCAACGTCTCCGCAAACCAGCCAGGCCTACCTTTACGAGAATTCTTCCTTCCCGTACGCGTTGACCGGGATCATCGATGAAAATGGCGCCCGCTTCGCCACCTGGACCTATGACGCCTCAGGGCGCGCCACGTCGAGTCAGCACGCCGGCGGCGCCGATCTCACCCAAATTGCGTATAACGCCGACGGCAGCCGGACCGTCACCGATCCTCTTGGCGAACAGACTGTATACACATTCGTGTCGCTTCAGGGCGTACCGAAGGTGACGCAGATAAACCGCCTAGTGAGCGCATCCACGGCAGCCGCGACCAGGGCATTCAGTTACGACGCCAACGGCTATACGGCCAGCCAGACGGACTGGAACGGCAACCTCACCACCTACGTCAACGACACTCACGGACAGCCCACGATCATCACGGAAGCTTCCGGAACACCGCAGGCGCGCACGACGGCGATCACCTACGATCCGGTATTCCATCTTCCGACGAAGGTCGTCGAGCTTGGCCTGACGACTGACTTCGTCTATGATGGCAGCGGCAACCTCCTCAATAAAACGCTGACCGATACGACCACTACGACCATTCCGTATTCGACGAACGGAATCAAGCGGACATGGACTAATAGCTGGGGCGCAAACGGTTTACTGGCATCTGCCAAGGGTCCACGCACCGACGTTTCGGAACTGACCAGCTTCGCGTACGATGCCAGCGGCACGCTGATAAAGATAACCAACGCGCTGGGCCAGATCACCCGCGTGACGCAGCACACGCCCGGCGGGCTGCCGCAAACCGTCATCGATCTGAACAACGTCACGACGCAGCTCGCCTATGATTCGCGGCTGCGGCTGACAAGCAGCACATTGAATACGGGCGCCGGGGCGCTGACCACGCGTTACGCCTGGGATGCGGCGGGCAATCCGCTGAGCGTCACGCTGCCCGACGGCTCCAGTCTCACCAACGCGTACGACGCTGCGCACAAGCTGACCGGCGTCGCGGATTTGTTCAATCAGAAGACGTCCTACACACTCGATGCGCTGGGCGACCGCACGCAGGCGAACGTCACGAATGTCTCCAACGTGGTGAAGCGCAGCCGGTCCGATGCGTTCGATGCTCTGGGCCGGCTATCGCAGGACACCGGCGGCGCGGGTCAGGCGACCGAGTATTCCTATGACGGGAACGGCAACGCGCTGACCGTCACCGATCCCCTGAGCCGCGTAACGAACCGGGCGTTCGATGCTCTCAACCGGTTGTTCCAGGTGAAGGACCCCGCAAACGGCATCTCTGCCACGAGTTTCGATGCGCATGACCGGCCCCTGACCGTCACGGCCCCCAACGGCGCGGTGACTTCTTACGTCTATGATGGCTTCGGCGATCTGATCCAGACCACAAGCCCGGATACTGGAAAGGCGGTCTACCGCTACGACCTGGCGGGCAACCTGACCCAGAGAGTCGATGCAACGGGCGCAATCGCGAACTACACGTACGACGCCCTGGACCGCGTGCTCACCACGAAATACCCAGCGGACGCGACCGAGAATGTCACCTACACCTACGACCAAGTCGGCCACGGCTTCAGCGTGGGCCGGCTTACCAGCGTTACGGACGGCGCCGGCACGCTGAGCCGCTCCTATGACGAGCGCGGAAACGTGCTGAGCGAGAGGCGCGGCCACGGCAATACGACGCTCGTCACATCCTACACATACGACGCCGGCAACCGGGTATCTTCGATCACCTATCCTTCCCGCTGGTCTGTGGTCCAGTCGCGCGATGCTATGGGGCGGATCACGGCGATTGCGGCCCGTGCTCCCGGCTCAAGCACTTCGCGCCCCGTGGTATCTGGCGTGGCCTATCAACCTTTTGGCCCGGTGAGCGCACTCACCTACGGGAACGGCGTCGCCGAGGCCCGCAGCTTTGATCTGGATTACCGCCTGACCCGCCTGACGGGGACGGGAACCGCGCCGCTTCAGAACCTGGCCTATGGCTACGACGCGGCGAACAACGTCTTGTCCGCCGCCAATGGAGTAACGGCCGCGAATAGCCAGAGTTTCGTATATGACTTGCTTGATCGCCTGACGAGCGCCACGGGCAACTACGGCACTTTCGGTTACTCCTATGATGCTGTCGGCAACCGGCTGAATCAGACGCTCGGGTCGGCTACCACGGCGTACACCTACGCCCCCCAGAGCAACCGTCTTACGGGAATCAAGACGGGCCCGATCACTCAAACGATAGGCACCACCGAGTCTGGCGATATCAGCAGTTCCTCTCCAGCCCCTTTGGGGTTTGTGACCGGCTTCGCCTATAACCAGGCGAATAGGCTTGCCTCGACCAGTTTTCTGACTGTGCCGACCGCGCGATACACTTACGACGCCTTTGGGCATCGCATCGTGAAGGTAGGACTGGTCACCGGCACGACGCTCTATCAGTACGACCTCGCCGGTCACTTGCTTGAAGAGAGCGACGGCCAAGGCGACACCCGTGTCGACTACGTCTACCTCGACGGCCGTCCCGTCGCCACCATCCAGCCGAGCAACAACAAGATGTATTTCCTGCATGATGACCGGCTCGGTACGCCACAGGTAGCGACGGACAGCAGCCAGACTCCCCGGTGGACTGCCAGCTATCAGCCATTCGGCGAAACGAGCACCGGTGTCGGCCTCATCGTGCAGAACCTTCGCCTGCCAGGGCAGGAACTTGATCTGGAGACCGGTCTTTACCACAACGGATTCCGCGACTATGCGCCGACATTGGGCAGGTATCTGGAAAGCGATCCAATTGGGTTGACAGGGGGACTAAATACGTTCGCCTATGCCGGACAAAATCCAGCTAGATGGGTCGATCCGCAGGGGATGTTTCTTGATCCAATAAGCATTGGGATTGGAGCTGCCTTAGGAGCTGTTGGCGGCTACACTATTGGGGGATTCAAAGGGGCGGCTGTCGGCGCAATCGCGGGGGGTGTTGCCGGCGTGGTTGCTCCATGGGCTGCTTACGATGCAGGAGGCGGCGCTGCAGGAGTGGTCGCTTTTACGTATACGAATGTGGTCATTGCCGGTGGTACGACGGTAGGGATAAACAATATGACCGGCCAACCCCCCCTGAATGATGTTGGCAATTCCATGATGATTGCAGCATTCAGCCCAGTACTAAGTGGCGAGGCCATACTTACTGGAGGTGGCGTTATCGCAGAAGGTAGCGTGGGAGCAGCGAGAATGCTTGGCATCAACTCTGGAATTATCGGGTTGGGCGGCAGCTATATCGACAATCATGCGGAGCATGATACTTCTTGCAAAATTGTCAAAACACCATCGCATTAATTGTAGTCGGAGTTGAGTGAGCCAACGGATGATGTTATTGTCAATAATGATAATGTGTTAGGAACATGACCTTATGGTGGCTGACATGGCCGAGGTGAAAGAGGCGTGTAAGTCAACGTTATATCCGCACACCTATCCAATGCGTGGTTGGGTAAAAGTGGTTAGCGTCGTTCTCGGTGTTGTATTGTTCATCTGTGCGTCTCTACTACCATGGCTGCCCCCCAGAGCACACGGTTTCGGGCCAACTCTAGCGATAGCGATTTTGTGCATCTTAGGTTTCGCACTGGGGATAGGCTTGATATTAGGATCATGCAAAAATAAGCTTATTCTCTATGAAGATGCCATAGAACAAGTAGGAATATTCGGGAGACGAAGGCTAGAAAAAGTAAACATCGCGTACAAGTATACTATGGTTCTTAATTTAACGTTTCTCATTTTAGTTCCTCGTGACTCAAAGCAAAGCCGGATAAAAATAGAACTGGGTGACTATATACAAGACGAGGCGTTTAATGCATGGATGAAATCTATCCCAAACCAGTGACCTGCTCCCCATAAACCGGACCCGGACCCGCCGGGACTATAAAAAAGTGAAATTGTCGAGACTCTCCTCGATCATGTGGTAACCCGCTGAGGTTCAAGGATCCACTAGGTTGTCCTGAGCGAGAAATACGTTTAGAAAGTCGGCCGACCTTTGCCGAGAATCAAATCTGCGCCGTCAATTCGGATAGCCCCTGCTTTAGGATCAGCGTTAAATGCCGCGCATCAATCGGCTTCATTTGTTCCATCCTTAGCGTCGTTCCCTAGCCACGACAGCTTTGGGGGTCAGTACAATCAATCGACAAGGCTATGCAAGGTGCCGCCAGGAAAAGATGAGCGGCGGCGGTGCGTCAGGTGGCGTGGACGGGCTCTGAGCGCTTGAGTGTGGGAAGCGCCCGGATTGATTTTCCCGCCTTTTTCTGCGCGAGGCGGATTTCATAGAGGCTTTGCAAATTAAGCCAGAATTCCGCGCTCGTCCCAAAGAAATGAGCAAGGCGCAGGGCCGTATCGCCGGTGATGGCCCGCTGGCCGTTCAGAATCCCGGTGACGCGGTTGGTAGGCACGTCAAGCTTGCGGGCCAGCTCGGCGGCGCTCATGCCGAGTTCCTTCAGTTCTTCGGCCAGGTGCTCCCCTGGGTGGATAGCGGTCAGTGCCATAAACGTTCTCCTCTTCCTAGTGATAATCGACAATCTCTACGTTCACAGGCCCCGGCGACAGGTCCGGCCATTTGAAGCAAATCCGCCATCGATCGTTGATGCGGATGCTGTACTGGCCTTTGCGGTCGCCGATCAGCGCTTCAAAACGGTTGCCGGGCAGGGCGGCAAGATCTTTCAGCGCTACGGCCGACTCCAGACGGTCAAGCTTCAGGCGCGCGGGGCGTTCGATTCCAGAGAATGCCTTGACCCGTTTCCCGGCGGCGAAGTCCCTGGTGCGCTTGTCCCGAAAGCCGACGATCATCAATAATCATAGCCTGAATTATGCGTTACGTCAAGCATAACACGAGCGCACGGCAGCGTGGTCGCGGGTCATGCAAGAGCGGATGAAAAAGGTGAGGCGTGACAGGGCCTTAGGTAGACCCCGCCTTGTTGTCTGGGTGGAGAGCGGGGGCGCGGTACGAGCACCAGGCGTGGGCGTCAGGCGGACAATTCATCCTCGCGCCCGAGGCGGGTTGTTGTGTGCCGGCTTCCTCGATTTGGTTACAATGGCGGAACCCACATCCACGGGTAGGCGTTAGCCGCGGACTTTTCGAAGCAGCTTTTCCGCGATCTGAGCCGGAGACAGGTTCCGCGCGTCGAGGTACGCGACGGTCGAGGACAGACCTGGCACTTCGGACTGGTCAAGCATTATGGGCAGGATGTACTCACGTTTCTCTACCAGAGCACGAGACTGGGCGTGCTGCCGCTCCAGTCGGGGCCAGGCTTTGCTGACGTAGTGCACCGAAATGAACATCGCGCAATAACTGGCGCGGTTCTTGTAGATATCAGCCAGGTGCGCCGTGAGGTCTTTCCCCCATAGAAGAACCTCTTCAAACTTATCCTTGTCATAGAACACCTTCACTCCGTGAGACTGGAGCAGGCGCGCAACTTCCGCGACGATCCCTCGGTCTTCTCCGGCGAAGGAGAGCGCGAGGTCATAGGGCTTGGCGTTCTGAACTACCGTGCTTTTTTGGGGCGTACTTTTCCGCATTCCAACGCCGCGATCTTCCAACTCTTGCAGATAGAGTTCGCCGAGTTTGCGCAACTTTCCGTTTTCAAAAAAGAGATCGTAGACCATCATTGGATCGGAAACGAGCAAGCTGACCAGGTTTCCTCTCTTTGCCGTTCGCAACAGGGTGGACACGCGACCGGGTATCTTCGTACGCAGCAGTTCGAACACGGCAGAAGCGGCACCGCTGCAATGCAGCCGAGCGGTGAGGGAGGCCCACATGGATTCGTAGCTGGTGCGAGGCACCTGTATGCTGCGAGACCTGAAATATGCCTGTTTCTCTTCCTTCGTTCCGGGAATGTGTTGCAGAAGATGAATGAAATTAGCCTGGATGGCTACTACGTCTTTGGCAAGAGGCATCTCGGTGGCTCCTCATTTTCCGACCGCGCACCGGAAAGGACATTTTATCACGATGCTGTTTTATTCAAATTTCTTTCGCCCCAGAGATGCCGGCGGGCTGTCGGCCGGAAATTACACCCCGGATTGCGGTTGGCTGGCGAGACTGACGGCAGACACACGACCTCAGGAGTCTGGTGGCAGCGAGGGCGAAGCACTGCCCCAAAGCGTACGAAGTACGTCATAGTAATGCGGCCTGGACACCCAGCGACACGGACAGTCCCCAATCTCGACCAGCGTCACGACGTCCGCGCGCGCGTCTGATCGACGAACCAAAAGGGAGCCGAGCCGCCCCCATCCAGAATGACCAAGATTTCCCATCATCCCCCGGCGCACGGCACTGATCGCAAGATCGGCCATCTGTAGCCCGACGTGATTTACGGAATTTGCAAAAGTCGGAGTTCGCAGGATTGTCTTGATTTCAAAATACTCGAACGGCCGGGCGGGCTGTCGAATATGCGACGCCAAGTGTTTCGGAGCTTCTGGCAGTTCGCGCGCGACATCGGCTGGCAAATAGCTAAAGTCGCCGTTTGTGATTGTAACAAGAGGCTCGTTCAATGACCTCGATTGAAGCCAGGGAAGGCATATCTTACTCCACAAGCGTTCCATTTTCGTCGGCGCCAGTTGTTTGCCGTCGATTATCCATGCGAAGCTCGAAAGCTCACGTGGCGCGGTGAGGGGCAACCATCTGAAGTTTGTACGAAACACGCTTTCAACGACCGTTGTCGTTACGACCATTTGCACGTACTCCGGCACTGAGATGGCGTGCATCGTTGAGGTCATTGATTTCAGCTCTTTCTGAAGTCTTGGGTGCATACGATCAGACCTGTTCTTCAGGATGTTTTCGGCAGCCCCGAGCTTGTGACGAAGAATCGCAGCTGTGTCGTGCGTGCCGAGATCGATTGCAACGGCCTCCAGTAATATCCCGCGCGAGGCGTAAAAAGCCAGCGCAGCGTCAAAATGTTCCTCCTGCAGTAAACGACCTTTTATCTCGCCCTTCTCGTTCGGCCAGGTACGGCTGAGTTCACGAAACTCAGTGATAATCTCGTCATGTTGCGCCGTCGGTATTGTGAGCGCGCCCACACATGAGACAGACGGCCCTCTCGCCCGCTTCGGGATGCTGAAACTCCCGCTTTCATCGATGTAGACGTGCACAGTCTTGTCGCGATACCGGAGCGCCGTCCAACACAAGATCACTGCGTTTCGGTCTGGGGCTCGTCGTCTGGGCCTGAAAAAATACGCTGGAACTGCTGTTCGCCAAGGCGCTCCAACCCGCGATACTGCTCCTCAGTGAAAGCCTTGCGAACTGATCGAGTGCTGTCGATGGAATCGCGTGGTGCCACCAGGCCTAGATCATCAGACGGTTCACATCAGCTACCAGTGCCGCGAATGCGTCATCGGCACTCTGGTACGCGCCTTGCCATCCAGAACTCACATTGTTTTCGATCCGAAGAATCTGCCAGTCATCAAGGCAGGAACTTCCATAATGGTTGATGTAAGCCTCCTGTCCAGCCGGCATTCCACCGATTCTGTAGCCAATGGCCGAATTGTTGAGCAGGCGGCCGCCATCGCCGAACCACATGTACTCGTGTTTTGAAAGCGTAATCGTCACCGCGAATTTTACCTCTTAAACTCAAGGCTACCGCTAAACAGAAAATCCCGATTGTGTTTCAGATACGCGGGGTGGCAGCGGGTATCAAGCCGAGGGAGCCAAAACTCTTCATCGGGTTTTTTGATGGCTCCCTATTCGCTCGCCACCTAACAAGCACTTCACTTCTTCTTTGGGCGATGTTCGGTTTCCGTCGTGCTAGGGTGCTTCTTCGCATAGTCGGGGCTGACAATCCTCCCCGTTTTCGCGCTCCGGTTAAGTGTGACCGTTTTCTTGGCCATATACGAGACCGTCCTTTCGCCCCATAGTAACACAGGACCGCTCTTAATTGGGTAACCGCCGCCATAACCACTAGCTATTGTGGTACGTACACGAGGACAGGCCAGATGTTGAAGAACCTGCGTGGCGTCCTCATGCTAGAGAGGGTCCCGGTTACGGCAGAATAGGCCTGGCGCCCATCCCGGTCACCGTGCTGGCCTGCCTCGCCGTGGACCATGGCTCTTTAGGTTAGTGCTTCCGCTGGGTAAGCTGGTGGTATTCTTCGATCGCCGCGTGCCAGTCGTCCCGGTCCTCCGGGGAGAGCTTGCCGTAGTTCTCGTCGCTCACCAGAAGCCCGGTCTTGCGGTAGGCGTATATCAGCTCCGGGCGGATACCGGCATCGGCCATAGCCTTGACGATACGGTCCACGTCGGCATCCGTGTCGAGCGGTTTGGGCTCGTCGGCGTCCGGGTCGAAGAAAATCGGATCGGTAGGGGCCATGTCCCTGCCGAACTTTTCGCGGAACAGACGAATTTGTTCCCTGATGATCGCGGCGCCTTCGGGGCTCACCTCGACCGTTCCGGGTTTTTCGCGCTTGCGGCGGCTGGCCTTGCCCACGGGCTTCCCTCCCCATCAATATACGCCACAGGTTCCGTCTTGCGTGTGGGTGCTGACACCGCTCCAGCCGCCTGCACGGGTCTTTTTCCGGGTGTTTCCCGAGAGCCCCCTTTCCGATGATCACGGGAAAAGGGGTTTGCTTGCAGCGGATCGTGCCCGGAATCAAGGGCGCGCCGGGGTTGCGCGTTCATCTTGACCCTTGATGGCGGGCGCGGCTGCATACGCTCAGGTTAAGGCGGAAAGGGGCCGGCTTGCTGTGTGAGATACGCGCAGGAGGCTCACCAAGTCGTCCATGTACCACCCATTGACCAAACGACCCTCGCCATGGCTATTTTGTGACATAGAGGGAGCGCCGAGAGCAGTCGCGAACAAGGGTCTCGGCAGCGCAAGCCCAACCGGCCGGCGGCGCGGGCGCACGTCTCAGCGCTACGCCTTATCACGGTCAGTGAGAGCCTTAACGCTTTCTTAACTTCACAACGCTACGCTACAGCCTCAATTAAACACTTTGAGCGATAGTGTTTCACGGAAAGAAAGCATGGAATGGAACAAACCATTTATACCACGTTTCTGCGGTGATTTTGGCGGTTTTTTTGATTTGGCGGTGCATGAAACTGAAGGATCACGGACGGGCGGATTCGGTTCGCCAGCGCGCCGATGGAGACCTATGGTGAAACCGGCGGAACGACTCTCTGCCTTGCTAAAAGCGGAGCGGCCTCTGCCGCTGAAACACTATCGCTCATTCTGTTTCAAACAGAGGGCACCGAGCCCAATTGCGGCGCGGCATCTGCCCGCGCAATCGGCGTCCTGAAACACAACTCAGTCCGGGTGTCTGGAGGGAGCGCGCCATGAATCTATACGACAGCAACGGCCATCGCAAATACCTCACGCCGGGTGAACGCCAGGACTTCCTCGCGGCGTCGGTGTCCGCGCCGCACCAGGTGCGCACGTTCTGCGCGACCCTTGCCTATACCGGCTGCCGGATTTCGGAAGGCCTGGCCCTGACCGCCGACCGGGCGGACATGAAGGAAGGGGTCCTGGTCTTCGAGAGCCTGAAAAAACGCCGCAAGGGCGTTTTCCGCGCCGTGCCGGTGCCGCCAGACTTCCTCGACACTCTGAATCTGGTCCATGACCTCGGCACACTCCACCGCAGCCCCGACCGGGGCCGCGGCGTGCACCTGTGGGATTGGTCGCGCGCCACAGCCTGGCGGCGCGTCTGTGAAGTCATGGAGGCCGCCGGCGTCACGGGCCTACACGCCTCGCCCAAGGGCCTGCGGCATGGCTTTGGCATCAAGGCCGTGACCTCTGAAGTGCCCCTGAATATGACTCAGAAGTGGCTGGGACACGCCAGGCTTTCAACGACGGCGATATACACCGACGCCATCGGGCCTGAGGAAAAGCAGATCGCCAAGAGAATGTGGGGCTGATGATGACGCGGGGTTCCATTGGGAGGCCACGGGGGTTCCAGGGGTGTATTTACGTAAATTTAAGACTTTTCAGGCAGGATTCTACTGTGGGAGGCGAGGTCGGGCGGAGACCTGAAGCGATGGTGAAACTTGTCCAGATATGGAGCAAAACAATCGGCCGGTGGCCGGCGCCGCAGCCCTATGACTCTGCCGCCGCGCTCTTGACCGATCCGGGTCCGACCGAAGCGGGCATGACCAATGCGGATCTGAAAGACGACGAGTTCGACGCCAACGATCCAGAGATCCCCGAGTTTCTGCGTGAGCGCAAGAAGGAACGGCAGCGCGAGAATGAGGCGAAGCTTGAATTCGAGCGCCGGGAGAGCGCGGCAGAGAAAAAGGACCACGAGAAAGAGGAGAAGGAACGCCGGATGCATGAATGGCTTGCATCCGAGCGGTACCGCCGCGCCTTTGCGCAGCTCTGTGACGATATCGCCGACGCGCGGCGGGCCACGCAGCTTGCCTGTGACCGTGCGCGCGAGGACGAGATCCGGGCGCGTCAGGCTCTCGAAGAAGCGCGGCGGAATGCCCTGACGGTATCGGGCAACCGGGTTTATTTCACTCGCGACGGCAGCCGCCTTTACGGAGAGGATGGCACCGAGATCACGGACCGCGCAAAGATCGCCGACGCAAGCGGGCAGCGGCATGACCGGCCGGATGCGACGACGTATGAGGACTATCGGGCGAAGCAGCAATCCGAGTTGGAGGCAATCAGGAATGCCGAACAACTCCGCAACGCGCTCGGCAGGCTGGACGACCTCGGCGACCGGGTGAAGCGCGGAAATCTGAGCCCGGAAGAACTGGCACAGGCAGAAAAAGAAAAGCAGGACCTTATCGATTCGCTGCCTTCGGATGTGCGCGAAGACTACGAGCAACGCAAGGCCGTCCGCAACCAATCTGATGCCGAGTACCGCTCGGCGGCGGATCTTTATACCCGTACGGATTCCTTCCAAAAGGCACCGGATGCGTCCGGCCACTTTGATGACGCCGTCGCGGGCCGCGCGGCGCACCCAACACAACCACCGACTTCTGAACCCGGCAACAAGCCGGTCTCACAGAGTACCGATGACTACCGGCAGGGCTTCTAGGCCCCACGATCCCGGTTCCCGCTACTGGCGGCGAGGAGATGACAGACAATGACGAGCACTTTCCGACTGATGACGGCTCTCGTGGCCGCCATCAGTTTGTTTTCGACCTCAGCTTCAGCTCTTTCGATTAGGGACTTCCGAAAATTCTCGGCTCCGGACCAGGCGACGTATATCATGGCTGCCGTCAGCATGCTCGCCTACACCTATGCCGCGAATGGTGATGTTGCCAAGGGCCGCTGCATCCAGAACTGGTATTTTGGCCAGAAGGGACCGAGCGAGATTCCAGCTAGAATATCCGCCTATGAGAGCATCGACCCCGATAAGTACCACGTCGAAGGCGTCATTATGGGCGTGACGGACAAGGCGTGTGGTGCCAGCCAGCCGCAGACGGCAAAACAGCGACCGTGATGGTCGGAGGCGCTTACGCTGAAAAGCTATAATTGATCGAATCGCTCAATTCTCTCAATGAGGAGAACTCGCTTGACCAGACGAGCCCGTTTCGCGACGGCAATTGTGGTTGCCGTTCTCGGCCTTTCCACGGCCACGGCATCAGCGATGACCATCAAGGAATTTCGGAAGTTCTCGATATCGGAGCAGGGGCTGTATATCGGCGCGGCCGTCAACATGCTGGCTTATAGCTATGCTGCCAACGGCGATACCGCCAAGGCAAGCTGCCTCAAGAACTGGTATTTCGGCAAGAAGGGCGTCGAAACGCCCGGCCCGCGCCAAGTCACAATCGAGATCGACGTTGCCGGAAACCTTGACGCGGAAAAGTACCAGGTTGGGGCGTGATCCTGGGGGTCACTGACAAGGCGTGCGGGGCAGGGGGCCGCAGGTGAGGCGGAAACTCTAAACCATGGCTGCGAATTCATGCCCGGTGGAGTGGACTGTACCGGGCTGGGGGTGACCAATCGTCACTTGTCGCATGTCAAGGCGAATTCGGGCCTGACTTTCCTACTGGTGGCTCGACCATTTCGTCCGGAACCCTGGGGCGTCCGGAAACGCCCGGCCCCGGAGCCGGAGGCCGTGATAGCACCGACGATCAAGAGCGTCACGGTGTTCAACTCGACCTCAGCCGAAGACCGCCCACAATGAATTCCGCAGTTTGCCGGAATGTCTCCTTCAGTTGAGCGGCTCTGCGGGCCAGATACAGTCACCATTGAAGCTGATACGGCTGCAATTGTGGCGGACGGGTACAAGTGCGCTCTGGGCAACGGTTGACCTCAATATCGGCGTGCGCGTCGAGCCGAATCGTCCGCCTTGCGTACAGATAAAATAGACTATATATTGTCTATACTGCCTACTATTTGTGGTAAGGAGACAATAGGTTGCCTATATCCATCAAGACGCCACAGGAAGTCCAGGAGGAACTGGCCCACCGTTTCAAAGCCAGGCGTCTCGCCCTGGACCTGACCCAGGAAGGGCTGGCAGAACGCTCGGGCGTGAGCTGGAGTTCCCTCAAGCGCTTTGAGCGCACTGGCTTGATCGCGCTCGACTCGCTGCTCAAACTCGCCCTCGTTTTGGATTGTCTCGGGGATTTCGACGGGCTGTGCGCCGCCGGTGGCCCCGGCTCGCCGTCGGCGAAGTCGCTCGACGAACTTCTGGCGGAAACCAAGACACGCCGGAAAGGCCGGATCAAATGACCTACGCACCCACCGAACTGCTGACCGTCTATCTGGATACCGGCCCCCGCCGCAAGGTCGGCCGCCTGGCGGTCAGGAACCGCCAAATACTGTTCGAATACGATCCGCTGTTTCTCTCCTCCGGCATCGAGATCTCACCCCTGAAGCTGCCGCTGAAACCGGGCGTGCTCATCTGTCCCGACGCTGTCTTCGATGGTCTTTATGGCGTGTTCAACGACAGCCTCCCGGACGGCTGGGGTCGCCTGCTGCTCGATCGCAGCGTCGAAAGACACGGTATCAATCGCGGCCAGTTGAACGCGCTCGATCGCTTGGCGTATGTTGGGCACAATGGCATGGGCGCACTGAGCTACGAGCCGGCGCGCGGTGACAGCTACGGCGACGATGTACCCCTCGCCCTGGACCGGCTCGCCGAGGAATCCGCTATCATGCTCGCGGGAGAAAGCGAAGAGGTCTTCGAAGAGCTGCTGCGTCTTAACGGCTCTTCCGCTGGCGCGCGACCCAAGATCGTGGCGCAAGTGAGCGGCGACAAAACCAGAATCATTCACGGGCAGCAGAAATTGCAGCCTGGCTTCGCACACTGGATAATCAAATTCGCGTCATCGCAGGACCCCCGCGATGTCGGCGCCATCGAAAGTGCCTACAGCCTGATGGCCAAGGATGCGGGGGTGGACATGCCGGAGACGCATCTGTTCCGCACGAAGAAGCGGGCGTATTTCGGTGCCAGGCGGTTTGATCGGCAAGGCGACCATCGCTTGCACTTGCACAGCCTCTCCGGGCTAACCCACGCCGATCACCGCACACCATCCCTCGACTACGACACGATTCTGCGCGTAGTCCTGGTGCTGACGAAGAGCATCGTCGCGGCGGAAAACGCCTACGCACTGGCCTGTTTCAACGTGCTGGCGCATAACCGCGACGACCATGCCAAGAATTTCTCATTCCTGCTGACCGATCGCAACGAATGGGTCTTCGCGCCTGCCTATGACCTAACTTTCTCCTACGGCCCCGGCGGCGAACAGAGCACGATGGTTATGGGCGAAGGCCGCAATCCGGGTGCCGAGCACCTGCGCGCCCTCGGCAAGAAACACGCCCTGAAAAAGGCTCCGGATATTCTCGCGAAGGTGCAAACGGCAATCGCGCGGTGGAGGCTTCACGCCGATCAGGCCGGTTTGCGTGCAAAATCCGCTATCGGTATTGCCAGTCATCATTTGGCGGCGGGCAAATAACGTGAAAGGAATGTTGGAGGCTGATCGTCGCGGACCTCAGGAGTGAGTTCGAGATCGGCACAGAGGCCGACGCCAAGGGGCTTTGGCCCCGCAGGCGAGAGGCTGGAGCGCGCAGCGCCGTTGACGGGTCCCGCCGCCGGCCCATGATCGTGGCAAGGTTATGAGAAAGCCAGGCCCGCAAACGCGACGGACAGAAATTGCAGATGCGGCGGAGTATCGAGCGCCGTAAGCCGCCAAATCTTCGCGGTGTTCTGGGACGAACTTCCGCCCCGTCAGGGACAGCGGACGGGCTGCGATTGTTGCGGGCACGAAGCCGGGGACGATTGGACAGTGCCGACGCTTGAGACTATCCTGAGGGCAAGTTGGCCATGGGTAGCAGGCCAGAGGTGCAGACGTGCGATTCATCATCTATGAGCCTGTGGGCGTGGACGCAAAGGCGTTCGTTGAGTTCTGGGCGGACCGCTACACGGGTTACGACGACGATTTCTACGAGGCGAATGTCGGCCAGGAGCTTACCGAAGCGCGCATTCTGGATTGGTTCGAGTGGAAGAACGGCACACCGCTGTCCCAAGCTAAGCGGCGCTCGGTAATGAGGAACTTCGTCGCGCGTCGTGACGAGCTCGTTCAGATAGAGGACGATACGCCCTCCGCGGTCTTGACGCGCTTCAGCGAGGGTGGCGTGATCTGGCGGATCTTCTGGCTCCATTGCTGGCGACCCGCGCGCTTCCCGATCTACGACCAGCATGTTCACCGCGCTATGCGTTCATTGATGAAGGCGTGCGTGAAGAAATACCGGCCGGAGATGCCCTTAAGATCCGCGCATATATCGAGCAGTACATGCCGTTTTATGCGCGATTCAACGGCCTGCGTCACCGGGCCGTGGACAAGGCCTTGTGGGCGTTCGGAAAATTCATTGCCGAAAACACTTTTCCGCACCAGCCCCTTCGGCAGCCGCCGCCTGCGATTCAGTAAATAGCGTCACTCGCGGCCCTGTGTTTATACTCAACAGGGGCATTATGATCGAACCGACAACCGTAGACGAGGGATCTGTCCTTCAATTCCTGGTCGAAGGCACTCAGCTAGCGCTCGATGAAAGAGGCGCGCCTCAGGATCAGCGTGGCGGCCAGCCAGTCCGCGTGTGCGAACCGTGGATCGCTGGGGCTGTCTTTCTTCGTCCGGACGGCATTGACGCTGAGCGCCATGCAGAAGGCGGGGAGATCACCTGCTGATCCTGCTCAAGGCACCACTTCCACAAAGCGGCGGCTGTGCAGGGATAGAAGACGGGTGCGGGCAGTACGGTGGTGATCAGGGTCGAGATCAATGCCGATGAACCGGCGTTCAAGCTCGTGCGCGGCCACAAGGGTGGAACCGGAGCCGCAGAACGGGTCGAGGACCACGGCACGGGGACTGGAAAAGGCCGCGATCAGCGGTTTGAGGGATTGCACGGGCTTCTGTGTCGGATGCAGGCGGTTGCCGGAATAATGCCAGTCCAACACGTCGGGCGGCGGCCGGTCGGGGACCGGAGGGAAGCCCTTCGCCAGCAGGTAGGCCGATTCGTGGCGGTAGGACAGATACCGGGTTCGGGAAGCATAGGGCTTGCGAAAGACGATGTTGCCGACGGGCCGGAATCCTGTCTCGCGCCACGCGGCCATGAAGGTATCGACCTTGTCCCAGCTATAGAAGCTGACGCACAGGCTGTCGGGCTTCAACACGCGGTGGATCTGGGAGAACGAGGGCTTGAGCCAGGCGTCGTTGTCGTCGTTGATGACATGGCGGCCGGAGCGGTCGTGATAGCGGACGAGATAGGGCGGATCGGTCAGGACGAAATCGACGCTTCGCGCGGGCAGGTAGGACAAGACATCGATGCAGTCGCCGCAGGTGACGTCGTTGAGCATTTGCGAAAAGAGTTCTGTCATTGCTGCCCCCGTGCTTTGGCGAGGGCGGCTTTGCGCAAGTCGCGGGCGTGGTCGACGTAGCCCTTGCGCCGTGCAGCTTCGGGGTCGTGCTCGGCCATTTCCTGCGCTTCGAGGGCTTCGAGCATCGTCGCGGCGGCTTCGCATAACCGCCGTTGCGGTTCACCGTGGCTGAGGTAATAGCTGTCGATGGCGATATCTTCAGCGATGATTTCGCCGTCTTGGTCCTCAATGTGGACGATCCGTTTGCAGATCGTGTTGTCCCAGTCGGGGTCGTACAGGTCAAGAGAGCCTTCGGCGTAGACCTTGCGGGCAGCCTCGATGGCGGCATCGTCGTCAGTGGCCTCGATTTCGGCCTGGCCGTAGTGCGGCACGTCTTCGGCGTAGAGAACGGTGTAGGTCTTCATGACTTTTTCCTTTCCGTGGGTTGTTGGTCACGGCGAGCAAAAAGCCGGGCCGAACGACGGCGGGGTCAACGGGTTACACGGTCACTGGGCGCGGGCGCCCGTTGACGACGCCGACAGGCCTGGCAGAGTTAGCCTGACGATCAACAGCAAGCCACGTAAGGAGAAAGGTCTGATCGCTCCGCGGTGATCGGGGACGATCATCCGCGCTGCTAAGGGCAGCGGTCGGGCCGCGCGACCTTCAGAAAAGCGGCGACGCCCGCGCGCCGGTTGGCGCAGGCGGCCGATGCCATCGGCATTCGCGGCATCGTCGTTCACGCGATCTCGGCGGAGGCGAAAGTTCTATCTGGCGCTCGGATTCGATCCCAACAACCGTGAGCCCATGATGCTAATGGTCACTCTGACGGATGTGAGCGCCGCGCTTTCGTAAGAATCTGCTTTCAGGCCCCAGGCGGGCAGAGGCGCACCTTACGTGCGCGCATCTGTCGGCTGATAGCGGCGGACGCGGATTTTACTCGCGTGCGTACGGGTTCTGGCGATGTCGTAGGCGGATTGCATGCGCATGAGCGTGTCCATCTTCGGACCGAATGCCTTCTCGATGCGCAGGGCCATGTCGCCGGACAGGTCAGCCTTGCCATTAAGCAGGCTGGACAGTGCCGGCCGGGAAACGCCCAGCACATTCGCTGCCGCCGTGACAGAAAGGCCTAGCGGCTCGATGATCTCGGTTCGGATGAAATCTCCGGGGTGGGGCGGGTTCAGCATACGCATGGCCGTTGTCTCCTTGCTCTAGTGATAGTCCTCGAAATCCAGGTCGCATATTTCCTGTTCCGCCTGATCGACCCGGAAGGTCAGGCGCCAGTTCTTCGTGACATGCAGGCTCCACGTGCCTTTCCGGCTGCCGGTCAACTCGTGAGCCTTCCACACAGGGATGGAGCGCAGCTCCCCGGCATCCTCCATGGCATCCAGAAACCCGAACATTTTCCGGAGCTTGTCCACGCAGGCGGCCGGCAACCCCTTCGGATTGTCGTCCTCACAGAGGCGCCTGAGGCCCTTATGGACAAAGTTCCTTATCCTCACACATTAACTGTAGCCTGTTACGTTACACTTGTCAAGTACACCTCGCCGGGAGCGCCCGGCGGCAGGCTGGCGCGGGCACGCCGTTGACGGCGAGGCGCACCCGGCCAACGATGCGTCATGAATTGAAAAACAGGAAGAAGGAGAGGTGCGCCCTGGCAAACATCCGGATATCGGCGTGCTCAGGGGCGATGAGAAGGGTGGTTGCAGGAGTCGCGGGGGGAGAGCGCCAAAATGCCCTGTAGACCGGAGAAAGGACTGCGCGCCTTACCGCCTGGTTGGGGCGACCCGTGACCGGAGTGTTCACCGATGCCGGATGCATGGCCAGGCTGCCGGTCGCTACGCGACGTTAGGCTTCTTTGTCATCTTTCATTTTTCTGGGGATGAATTTCGGGTAGGTATCTTGTAGGTACTTCCTGCCGGAGCTTTGACTTGCGTTGTAGTTCAAGCGTTCCTGGAAGAACTTCAGGCGCCCGGTGCTTTGCTCGATCACTTCAGACCACGGTTTCGCCCAGATCGTGATGTTGAAATTCTTCTGCGGGTCGTCGGGGCCTTGAAAGGCCATGCCCCTGGGCCTGCCTTTTTGCTCGGTCTTGAAACGCGCCTCATCCGTCAGCTCGTTCGAGAGCGACCAGAATGTCCACGTCGTGCTGACGCCCTGGAACCGTTCGTCCATTGCGACGGCGAAAGCATATCCTTCGGTTTGGCTCAGCACTTTCGGACTGATCTTCTCCGACGGCCGCTTTAACTCGATCACCAGATGATGCCGTCCCTCGGACGGGTGGCGGTTCAAAATCTTCGAGATCACGACGTCTTTGTCTTCGGGTATTGGCTCGTCTGCCGGGGTTTTCGATAACAAGACATCTATGACACCCTCGGAACCGTCTGCCCGAAGCACTGGCTCGTCCAGATCAACGTCGAAAGCAACATCCTTCAGGTGCTTGCGCAGAACGTTGGTAAGCGATTCGTCGTTGTTGACGAGGTAGTATTCATCTCCGAAGATCCAGGTATTACGCGACACGAGTTTATGAAGTCGTGAGCGTTCCCGAAAGGCTTCTTTCATCGCCTTGTCGTAAAGAAGGAACTCCAGACCTTTGAGAAAATCCAGCCTGTCAGCAACGACTTTGGAAGCGTTGATCATTGCGATGAGTGAAGTCTTCTGGAGCAGAGCCGCGAATTCGTCCTGCTTGTCTTTCGGAAGGCCGACAACCTCTTCGAGGATGAAATGCAACGAGGAAGGGTTGCTCTCAAGGGCGTATCGGAGCAGATTGAAGGTCAGCTTCTTGTTCTTCGTCTTGGATTCCCTGAACTCGGATACGTAGGAATCGAGGCTGACCGCGACAACATCGAACATCTGGCGTTCTGTTTCTTCGAGAATGTCATGCGGCTCCCCGTCGTAGGGGTAAACATTTTCTTCCTTCCACGTTTCCACGACCGACGCAGCTTTCTCAGCGTCGCGCTGAAGGAAGTGCTTTCGCATATGTTCCTTGGCGGCATCGAGTAACCTGCGCAAGTCCGTGGAATCATCCTGTTCGATGGTTCCGGCTTCGTCCATCTCCTCAAGAAGCTTGCCTCTGAGATAGGCGGTGAAGTGGTAGCCGGGCGCTTGTATTCCCGGCGGAAGTTCCCGAAGAGTCACGCCGTTCTGATTGCAAAGATACAAAGTCCGTTCGATGTTGATCTTCCACTCGATGATCGTGAGCAGCACCTCGTACTGCTTTCCATCCTCCGCCGTGAACAGGGGCAGTTTGTACTCGGCGGTGAGGTCTTCGAGGGCTCCGGGATCAACGGCGGCTCCGTCGTAGGCGATGCGGACGATCGGGTATTGCTTAAGGTAAAGCGCGAGCAGCCTGTTCAATTCGGAGACACATTTCTCGACTTCAAGAGAGGCTTTCGCACTGATGATGTTCGATAGGGTCACGGTGGTGCCGCTACCACTCCGTTTGCTCGGCCTTTCATCCGAGATCTCGAACTTCCGCTTGTCACTGCTGGAACCGGTTATGCGGAATTCCTTCAACGTTCCATCTGCGCGATAGGCAGTATCCCATTCGACGTTGTCGCAAACACCGAAGACACGGAATCGACCCTGGCCTTGCCTGCCGTGCAACGTCCGTTTCGCGCGCCTGGTTTGCCGCTCCTGCCGTTTCCATGAGCCGCCAAGCTGGCCGAATCCTTCCACTGCCTCGGTCATGGTGATACCCAGCCCGTTATCGATGACCTCAATGCTGTCGATTCTGCCCAGTTCCTTTCGATTGACGCGAACGATAACTTCGGTGGCGTCCGCATCCACGCTGTTCCAGATCAGTTCGGCGATGCTCAGAATGGGCTTCTTGGCTTTTGAAAGACGATCGATATGGTCTTGCCTTACTTCGAGCGTTAAGGTTTGCATCTGGGACCGTCGGCGAAACGAACCATTTATCGTAGCGCTTGAATGGGGTCAACAGGAACCGGACCCGGAATATTTTCTGTGCGTTCAGCGATAGGTTCCTGACTCGTCCTTCATTCGGCCGAATACGCAAGGTGTCGCCCGGAAACGCTGAGGGATCGCCAGTGAGGCAGCGTTTTACCTCGCGTGAGGGATCGTAACCGCCAGGCCGAGACTGGTCGCTGCGGCGAAGCCTCTGGCGCAGGCGGCAGGCTCGGGGCGCGAAGCGCGTAGAGCCCGACCGGCAACGCCGGACACGCCAGCACACTCACTCTCGATCACACCGGCTCGCCGCGGACGATGTGTTCGGCGAGCATTGCGGTGGCAACAGAGGCGGGCAGGGCGGTGCGTCTGGCGTACCGTGCTGCCGTGATGATCGCGGCGATGGTCAGGCAGCCCGGCGTGGCCCCGCTGGCGTCCATGACGGCGTTGATCTGCCGGCAGAGCGCGGCGATCATCTGGCGTTCGTCGGGCTGGTCGGTCGGCATGGCGCGGTTCCTTTCAGGGCCGGGCGTTAACGAATTGTTCACGCTTGCGGGATAAAGTCGAACTACAACCTACGGTAGAGAACAGGAAACCATGAATCCACAGCAAAGCCAATCGCGGACGAGATTGCATAACCGCATCCGGTCAGGGGCTTTCGGGGAAAGGAGAGCAGACGATGGCGCGGCTTTTTCGAAGGGGCGGCCCAGAGCGGGTATCAAGAGGGCGGCTATCAATACGGGTCCATTTCAACCAGCTTGCCCTGTTCACGGACGGTCCCGTAGAATCGACGGTCGAAGAAGCTGCGGAGGTTGCCCATGAAGACAAGGAAGGACACGAGGACGGCGCTAGGCGAGGCGATCCTGACTCACTGGCGGGAGCACTGCCCGCGGATGGTGCGGGACCTGGAGCAGAAGAATTGCCTGGACCAGACGGTGTTCGAGGCCCAGACCCAGGCGGGCGACCTGCTGTACGAACTGGTGTCGGTGAAGAAGATGGATTATCAGACGGCGTGGGAACTGGCGCGGGAGGAGTGGGCGCTGCCCCAGGAGAACCAGAGCGGGAAAGAGAACGGGGACCTTCCGCCTTCGGTCCTGCCCCCGCCCCGGAAATCGAAGTCCAGGAAGCCGAAACCGAAGAATTCCAAACCAGCGAACTCCACGTCGCCGACATCGAGCCGGAGACGGAAGCCAGGCCGCCGCCGCGCGACTTCCGGATAACAGAGGCCCACCGGATAGGGCAGGGCGGGCTGAAGGAAAAGGCTAGAGACAACATCGCGGCGATCCGCACGCTGCGGCTGGTCGAGGACACAGGCCGCGAGCCAACCGAATCCGAAAAGGCTGTGCTGGCCCGCTACAGCGGCTGGGGGGCGCTGTCGAACGTCTTCCATCCCTATCCCCGCAGCGACTGGGAGGAAATTGCCCGCGAGGTGCGCCAGCACCTCACCCCCGAGGAATACGACTCAGCCCGCGCCTCGACCCCGAACGCCCACTTCACCTCGCCGATGGTGATCGGCGCGGTGTGGGAGGCCATGGAGCGCTTCGGGTTTGCGCCCGGCGCGCAGATCCTGGAGCCGTCGATGGGCGTCGGGCATTTCTTCGGCCTTATGCCGGAATATCTTCTTCCCGGCTGCCGGCGGACGGGCGTGGAGCTTGATGGCATCACGGCGCGCATCTCAAGGCAGCTCTATCCTGACGCCACGATATTCGCGAAAGGCTTCGAGGAGACCTTGCTGCCGGACAATTTCTTCGACGCGGTGATCGGCAACATCCCCTTCGGAAATTATCCCGTGCACGACCCCGCCTACCGCCATTCCCCGGTGACGCGGACGATCCACGATTATTTCCTGGCGAAGTCTCTGGACAAGCTGCGTCCCGGCGGGGTGATGGCCCTGATCACCAGCCGCTACACGATGGACAAGCAGGATTCCACCATGCGGCGCTATCTGGGCGACCGCGCGGACCTGATCGCCGCCATCCGCCTGCCCAACACGGCCTTCAAAGCCAACGCAGGCACGGAAGTCACCACCGACATTCTGTTTCTGCAAAAGCGGGCTCCAGGTCCCGCCTCTAGTGGGGATGCATGGCGGGACCTGGCTACTATTCATACCCCGGACGGCGCGGTCGCCGTCAATGAATATTTCACCCGCCATCCGGAGATGATGCTGGGCCGGATGCGGCTGGAAGGCTCGATGTACAACGCGCGCGAGCCCACGCTCGCGGGCGAGCTGACGCCCGAACTCCTGAAACAGGCCGTCTCAATGCTGCCCGCCGGCATCATCACCGCCCGCAATGCGCACGAAGACCGCGCCCGCCCGCCGCCTCAGAACGCAGACCTGGCTGACACGGACACGGCGGGCGTCAAGGACGGGGCCTATGTGATCCGCGACGGCCTGCTCGCGATCCGCCGGGGCGCGGTATTCGAGACGGCGAAAGTGCCGGGTCCGGTGGCATGGCGCATCCGCGGCATGCTGGCGGTGCGGGACGCCACCCGCATGGTCTTCCGCACACAGCTAGACGATGCGCCCCCCGACGATGCACAGGAGCAGCGCATCGCCGAAGCGCGGAAGTTGCTGAACGACATTTACGATTCCTTCGCCAGGAAGTACGGGCCGCTGTCATCGCGCGAGAACGTCAAGGCCTTCGCCGGCGATCCCGACCAGCCGTTGCTGCTCTCCCTGGAAACGTATGATCCCGAGACGAAGCGCGCCAGTAAGACCGCCATATTCGAGCGGCGGACGCTGGAGCGCTATAAACCCGTCACCCGTGTCGAGACCGCGGCGGAAGCCCTGGCGGTCTCCCTTAACGAGACCGGCGAGATCCACTGGCCGCGCATGGAGCAGGTCACGGGCCGCCCGGCGCGGGCGTTGCAAAGAGAACTCGGCAGCCTCATTTACCGCAATCCGGAGGGCGGGCAATGGGAAACCGCCGACCGCTACCTGAGCGGCGACGTGCGCCGCAAGCTGGCGGCGGCCACGGCCGCGGCCGCGCTCGATCCGGTCTACGGGCGCAACATCGAGGCGCTTAAAGCGGTGCAGCCGGCCGATCTGGAACCGGGCGACATCGAAGCCCGGCTCGGCTCCTCGTGGATTCCGGCAGACGACATACGGGAATTCATGGCCTCGCTGCTGGATGCCGCGCCGCGCATTGTGCGCGTGGGCCACGCCGTCCCCATCGCGACCTGGACAATCGAGATCGATTCCGGCGAAAAATTCAGCGTCGCCAACACGACGACGCATGGCACGGCCCGCTTCCGCGCCTCCGAGCTGGTCGAGCAGGCGCTCAATGGCCGCGTGCCGACTGCCTATGACCAGCAGCCGGACGGGTCACGGACCATCAACCAGCAGGAGACGCTGGCCGCCCGTGAAAAGCAGCAGCAGCTCAAGGACCGCTTCCGGGAGTGGATATGGGAAGACGGCGCGCGGGCGGCGCGGCTGGCCCGCGACTATAACGACCGCTTCAACAATCTGCGCCTGCGCAGCTTCGACGGCTCTCACCTGAGCCTGGCGGGCATGAACCGGGAGTATCTGCGGGACGGGGACCTGTCCCGCCACCAGAAGGACGCCGTCTGGCGGATCGTGCAGAGCGGCAGCACGCTGCTGGCGCATGTCGTAGGGGCCGGCAAAACCTGGACGATGGCCTCTGCCGCCATGGAACTGCGCCGTCTCGGCCTCGCCAAAAAACCCATGTTCGTGGTGCCCAATCACCTGGTCGAGCAATGGGGCGCGGAGTTCCTCAAGCTCTATCCGCAGGCCCGGCTGTTCATCGCCGGGCGGGAGCATTTTTCCACCGGCAACCGCCAGAAGGCGATGGCGCGGATTGCGAGCGGGAGCTATGACGCGGTGATCGTCTCGCACCGCTCGTTCGAGTTTTTGCCGGTGTCTGACAAGCTGTTCAAACGCTTTGTTCAGGAACAGGTTGAAGAGCTGGAGGCGGCGATCCTGGAGGCCAAGGGCGGCAAGGATGATAACCGGCGGCTGGTGAAGGAGCTGGAGAAAGCGAAGAAACGCTTTGTCGCGAAACTCAAGGATCGCGCCGACCGGGAGGGGAAGGACAATACCCTGACCTTCGAGGAGCTGGGAGTGGACCAGATATTCGTCGATGAAGCCGATCTGTACAAGAACCTGTTCTACACCACGAAAATGAACCGCATCGCGGGACTCCCGAATTCAGAGAGCAACCGGGCGCTCGACATGTACATGAAGACGCGTTATGTCCGCGAGATCAATTCCGGACGGGGGGTGGTGTTCGCCACCGGCACGCCGATCTCGAACACCATGGCCGAGATGTACACCATGCTGCGCTATCTGTCGCCCGATCTCCTGAAGGAGCGCGGCGTGGCGCATTTCGACGCGTGGGCGGCCAACTTCGCGGAAGCGGTCACGGCCCTCGAACTGGCTCCGGACGGCTCGGGCTACCGGATGCACACGCGCTTCGCGAAATTCATCAACATGCCGGAGCTGCTGTCGATGTTCCGGACCTTCGCCGACGTGCAGACCGCCGACATGCTGAACCTGCCGCGGCCCACAGTGGCGGGCGGCAGGCCGCAGATCGCGGCGGCGCCCGCGTCCGAACCGCTGAAAGCCTTCATCAAAACGCTCACTGAACGGGCCGAGCGTCTGCGCACGGCGCGTATCGATCCCGCAATCGACAACATGCTCAAGATCACCGGCGATGGCCGCAAGGCCGCGCTCGACATGCGGCTGGTGCATGCCTTCGCGGAGCCCGAAGGCGACACGAAGCTGAGCCTGGCCGTGGATCGCATCCGTAAGGTCTGGGCTGACACCGGCAGCGCGCGGTCAACCCAGCTCGTGTTCTGCGACCTCTCGACGCCCGACCGCTCTACGTCCCATGCTGGGAAATTCAACGTCTACGATGAGATCCGCACCAAACTGATCGAGGCGGGCGTGCCGCAGGCGGAGATCGCCTTCATCCACGACGCCGACAGCGATGCGGAGAAGAAACTCCTGTTCGATTCTGTCAACGCCGGCAGGATTCGTATCCTGATCGGCTCCACCGAAAAAATGGGGGCGGGGACCAACGTGCAGAAGCGGCTGGCGGCGCTGCACCACCTCGACGCGCCCTGGCGGCCGAGGGACATCGAGCAGCGCGAGGGCCGCATCCTGCGGCAGGGCAACACCAACCATGAAGTGCGGATATTCCGGTACGTCACGGAAGGGTCGTTCGACGCCTATATGTGGCAGACCCTGGAGACGAAAGCCCGCTTCATCCAGCAGGTGATGAACGGGCACACGTCGGTGCGCTCGGCGGAGGACCTCGACGGCGGCGCTCTGACCTACGCCGAGATTAAGGCCATCGCTTCCGGCAACCCGGCCGTGATGGAGAAAGTCAGAGTCGATACGGAAATCCGCAAGCTCGATCAATTGCGGGCGGCGCACCTCAACCAGCAACACAGCATCCGCCTGCAAATCCAAGCCCTGCCAGCAGAAATCAGGGAAAGGCAGGAGCGGCTGGAGAGGCTCTTAGCCGATATCGCAATCCGTGACTTTTACACCGATCAAGAGTTCTCCATGACGGTGGGCAATCGGGTCTATTCCGGCAAGGGCGCACGTGAGGAAGGGGCGGCGGCGCTCACCGGAGCCATTCTCTCATGGCGCGATGACCTGACCCTCCAGGTGCGGGGGACCTTCCGCGGCTTTGACATCCTGAGCCGGGGCAGGGGGGCGACGCTGCTCGTCTCCTCAGACGACGAGCGGTTGCCGGAACTGTTCATCAGGGGAGCGGGCATCTACAAGACCCAACTCAATCCGGAAAATCCGGTCGGGACCATGCAGAGCATCGAACATGCCTTGCGCAGCCTGGACAAGGCGGCCTTGGACGAGCGGGAGCGCACCGCCCGCGCTGAAAAGATGCTGGGGGATTTTCAGGAGCAGGCGGGCAGGCCCTTTGAGCATGAAACGCGCCTCAAGGAGCTGCTGGTCCGCCAGCCCGAACTGAATGCCTCGCTCGATCTCGACAAAGGCGAGCGGCAGATTGCGCCGCCGGCGGCAGAGTCCGAGGACGCCCTTGAGAGCAATCAGAACGGGGGAGCGGATGAAAGGGCCGTGGGTGCACACTCCGAAAGGGGCAAGGGCGGGCCACGGCGCAATGGGCCTGGCTGGACCGGGGCAGGCGAGATCAACCGGGATGATCAAAAGCCGGCGGCGCCGAGACGGCCGGTGTCGGAGCCGAAATTCTGACTTCGTGGGCCAAGCGCGCCTGGGACGTTGACCTTCCAGCCCTTAGCCGCCGCCTCCGGTGCCACTCAGGACATAGACGTCCCGTGTCTTCCAAAGATCGTACACGCTGTTCGCCAGGATGCAGAAGGTCGAGAACAAGAGGGTACACTCCGTGCTGACTGCACAACGCATGCTCACGACAACGGTGAGGACCAGCAGTATGCCGAAAAACAGGTTGCTCCTGATCCACAACCGCTCCGGACCTTCACCTGGACGTCCGAATGTGAGGGTCCTAAGCCAGAAGCTGTTGAGGAGGAGGAAGCATCCGCAGCCCAAAATGAAGTACATCTCCGGCCGGTCAATTGGTACGGGAATAATCCAAAGCCCTTTGTACAAGTGACAAATAAAAATGAACACCAAGGCGTGCAGCAACAACATGAAGACGTGGTATATCAAGGTAGGACGGGGCACCGGGTTGGCGTCAAAGACGCGGCGCAGTACGAACCGGCGGATGTTTCCGACACCCCAGAAGAATCGGATTCCGATGGAGCCCACCGCAAAAGCGACCACAGAAAAGAGGAGTTTCTCGGGCCAGGCCAGACCGCTCCGACCTTCGAACAACAACGAATATACGGACTCCGTAATCTCGCGAAATCCCAGCGTCAGCGAAAAGGCGTATACCATCCGAATGACGCCAAGCTCCCGATCCAGATTGCCAGTAATCCTGGCTGGATTCCCTCTCAAGACAAGGCCCGGGACGCCTTTGGCTCTACGTCTAGCGTAGTCGTACAATGCCGGGGCGTACCCCAGGCCCCGATAGTCGCTGCGGACAGAGATGTCATAGATCATGCCTGTCTTCTCGCCCGTGTGCAGCCAGAATCTGGCGATCCCGATCAGCTTGTTCTCGTTCTGGTGGTCGCGACAGTAACACAGAAAGGCCTCCGCCCCCTCAGGCGAATTCTTCGGATCAATCAGATCCTTGATTGATTTGCCTTCAGCGCGCTCACAGAGCTCGGCGTAAAAGATGGCCAGCTCGGCTTCAGTCAAGGGTGGATTACACACAGGAGGGTTCGGATTCTCTTTTTCCCTGCTCCGAAAATGAGTGAAGAGCCTCTTCATCCTGATCCAAAAGAGAGACATTCATTCCCCAAGCACTCGCGAATAAAATGTCCAGTCGATATGACCGTCCCGCACTGGGGGGCAAGAATGATAATATGCGCGATTTTAACTCAAGACATAGACATAATCAATAGCGTTTACGCACGCACGTTTCTTGCGCGTTTGACGCCGGACGTCTGTCACGCCGGTATTGGCGCTGCGCCTTGCAGCCTATGATGTTCTCCACCAGATGCCCTTATCGGCAAGTTTGTGCTTGAAGTCAGTCCTTTTCGTCTATACGGTCCGAATATGCCGTTAAGCATAACCGGAGACGATCAATGAGCAAACGAGAGGTAGAAATCGTTGCATTCGCCGACACCGACGGAAGCAAAATGCTCCACGGGGCGGGGATTTTCGACGGGCCTCTCGCCGAAGGTGCGCTGACGACAACCGATCTGCACTCACAAACGATTGCCGTCAGATTTAGGGAGCGTCGTTTTGATGAGATTCTTTCACGGTTGCCCGATCCCGTTCGTGTCGCATTTCGGAAGGCCAGCGCGGAAATGGACAAATATAAGCTGACTGATGTATTTAGATTCTGGGAGGGTTGGTCCGGTGACATCTGCGGCGATGACCATTACGAGCCGTTGCGCGAAACGAGGGCCGACATCACCGGGTTTCCGGGCGCTGTTCTTGAGGTATCGAAATACCGATCGGTTGCGACGACAGTGATAGACACGCTCGGCACATCTTCCCCCAATACGCGCCAACGGTCCTTTCCATAGATTGAACGCGGACGGGTTTTTGGTTTGCCGAGCCACACCAACGAAGCGGAAGCGGTACTGGCGCTGTTCCGTTGTTGGGTTTGATCTTTTTGGGTGTTTGCAAGCTCTTCCCATAGATGCCCGGTGACGGCCTGACATCACAGCCTACGGTCAACCATTCGCTCCGCGCGCCAGGGATCGTCACCGCATGGCCGAGACGTCCTGAAGGACGGCTCGGGGAGACACACCGTCGCATCTCTTCTTCTCGCGACGGGGGTTCGAGTAGAGCCCGGTCCGCCGGAACGGCGGGGGCGCAAAAATCAGCAGCGCGAGGGGCGCATTCTGCGGCAAGGCAATCTCAATGGCGAGGTGCGGATATTCCGGTACGTCACAGAAGGGTCGTTCGACGCCTATATGTGGCAGACTCTGGAAACGAAAGCCAGGTTCATCCAGCAGGTGATGAACGGGCACACCTCGGTGCGCTCGGCGGAGGACCTCGACGGCGGCGCGCTGACCTACGCCGAAATCAAGGCCATCGCTTCCGGCAACCTGGCGGTGATGGAGAAAGTCAGAGTCGATACGGAAATCCGCAAGCTCGATCAATTACGGGCGGCGCACCTCAACCAGCAACACAGCATCCGCCTGCAAGTCCATGCCCTGCCAGCAGAAATCAGGGAACGGCAGGAGCGGTTAGAGCGGCTGTCGGCCGATATATCAGTTCGCGACTCTTACGCTGATGAAGAGTTCTCCATGCAGGTCGGCAACCGAGTGTATGCCGGCAAGGGCGCGCGCGAGGAAGGGGCGGCGGCGCTCACGGGAGCCGTTCTGTCGTGGCGGGACGACCTGACCCTCCAGGTGCGGGGAACCTTCCGCGGCTTCGAAATACTGAGCCGGGGCAGGGGGGAAACGCTGCTCGTCTCCTCAGACGACGAACGCCTGCCGGAGCTGTTCATCAGGGGTGCTGGCATCTACAAGGCTCAACTCAATCCGGAAAATCCGGTCGGGACCATGCAAAGCATCGAACATGCGCTACGCAGCCCGGACAAGGCAGCTTCAGACGAACGCGAACGCACCGCCCGCGCTGAAAAGATGCTGGGGGATTTTCAGGAGCAGGCGGGCAGGCCGTTCGAGCACGAGGCGCGGCTCAGGGAACTGCTGGCCCGCCAGGCCGAACTGAACGCGGCGCTCGATCTCGACAAGGGCGAGCGCCAGATTGCGCCGCCGGCCGGAGGCGAGGAGGGGGTGCCCGGCACGGAAAGCGACGGTCCGGCAGAACCGGGTCCGGGCACGGCGGATGCCGGCCAGAACAGCCAGTTACGCAGGCAGCGAGGAAGCGATCATGAGGCCCTGGGTGATGGACGTGATCCGGCCCCGGAGCCAACGGCCAGGAAGACCGTCAGGCAGACGCCCGGACATGGCTTCTAAATCTAAAGCCAGAACCCGGCTATGCGGGTGCACGCCCTGGCCTGCCCGAGGGTGACTCTGCGCCTGGATTCCGCACGTCGCGGGCTTGCAGGAAGTCGATGTGTCCGGTGATGTGACGCGGCCAGCGTCGGGACATGCGGTACTTTCATAGCACAGGTTGTGCGAAGAGTCACGAATTTGCAAAGGTGGGCGGAGTTGGGACGTTAGGGCAGATGGGCGGCCTTTATCTCGCGCAAAGCACCACTCGGACCCGCGCGCACAAGAGGGGCGCTGCCCCCTTGTGTATTCCCCCGCCCGGCTGGCGGAGCGGGGCGAGGTACGAGTGCGGAAACGGTGGCCTCTGGCGGAAAAGCACGCCCCCGGCTTGTGATTCGCTCGATCAGGAGGACGGGAGTCGCGCGGTCACCTAGCCTGAGATCCCCCTCATCCGGTTTTGTGTCGGCCTGCTTCGTGGCTTGGCGGGGTTCGCCGGCGGGCCAACTCAGTGCGCGCAGTCCAGCCGAATGCAAAAGGCGCCAGGCCTTCCAGCGTCCACGATCCTGTCGGCGGTACTGGACAATTTGTAGTCCTGCGTCTCTCTCATCTTCGGATGAAAATGTCTTTCTTTAAACTGATTACACCAGAAAGATCATTCCACACCCGCTGCCATGCCAATGTTTTTGGCCTTTTGCGCGCTTAACTCTTCTTTAAGATTTGAACCCTATATTCAGCGCAGTCTAATCACAGAAAGGAAACAACATGACTGTGTGTCCTATTATTCTCACAGACTCACATATCATTGTCGGAAACAGTTCCAACGTGGGAGCCGACGTGGCTATGTCCGGGGATGTCACAATCGACGATACGGGAATGACGACAATAAAGACGAATGTCGCCCTTGCCGGCAGTCCGACGACGACGACGCAATCCGCCGGGGATAGCTCCACCAAGATCGCCACGACCGCCTTCGTCAGTACATCCATATCTGCCCTTACCGCAGGGCTCGATGCCCACCCCTCGTGCCGAGTCGCCACCACAGCCGCGCTGACCGCCACGTATTCGAACGGATCATCTGGCGTCGGCGCCACGCTGACGAATTCTGGCACACAAGCGGCTATCTCGATTGATGGCGTATCGCTGGCGGCCAGTAACAGGGTCCTGGTGAAGAACCAGGCCACCGCTGCCCAGAACGGTATCTACACCGTCACGACTGTCGGATCAGGCGCAACAAACTGGGTCTTGACCCGCGCCACGGATTTCAACACGGCATCCGCCACGGGCGTTGAAGAGGGAGCGTTTACGGTCATCGAGGAAGGGACTGCACTGTTTGGCACCCTCTGGATAGAAACCGGCCAGGGGCCGTTCACGATCGGTACGACGGCGATCACATTCACCCAACTCCAGGTCACTAACGTCAATCTCACGAATGGACACATCCTGGTCGGCAATGCGTCGAATATCGCCGCCGATGTGGCGATGTCGGGCGACGTTACGATTACCAACGCTGGCGTCACAGCCATAAAATCCAGTGTAGCCCTTGCTGGCAATCCGACGACCACTACGCAATCGGCTGGGGACAACTCGACGAAAATTGCCACGACCGCTTATGTCGATGCCGGCCTTTCCGGAAAATCATCATCCACGTTGACCAGCGGCCACTTGTTCGTCGGTAACGGGTCGAACGTAGCGACGGATACCGCCATAACCGGTGACGTGACATTCAGCAATGCCGGCGTGACGACACTAGCCTCCAATCTCAAAGTCGAGTCGTTTGGCATCACTGTCGATGGGGGAGGCTCCGTTCCTTCCACAGGATCAAAAGGGTTCATCACACTTCCCTACGCCGGAACGATTACGAACTGGTATCTGGCGGCCGACGCATCGGGAAGTTGCGTCATAGACCTTAAGCGATCGGGAACATCGATTGTTGGCGGCGGAAACAAGCCAACGCTATCGAGCGCACAATCCGGCAACGCCGCCGTATCCGGCTGGACATCCACCTCGATATCCGCCGGCGACATCATCGAATTCAATCTGAACAGCGTGTCTACGATCACCAGGGTGAACCTGGTCATCAAGATAAACCTGACATAAGGAGCAGACCATGACGACTTTGACAGCAGTGGCAGCAGGCGGCAACTGGGGCTCGGCCGGCACGTGGTCACCGGCACAAGTGCCCACGGCGGCGGATGACTGTATTATCAATGCCAGCATGACGGGGACGGTATCGATTGATGGGACTTCCGGCAGTCCCAGCCTTTGCCGTTCTCTCGATTGCACGGGCTGTACCCATACACTGAGCATTTTGGGCGGTAAGGTGCTGAACATCGGGGACGGCTCAGGTGGCTCCCTGACCCTTGCGGCCGGAATGACCTTTGGTATCAACTCCACTGCCTCCATAAACTTTGTGTCTACCACAACCGGTAATGTCATCACGACGGGTGGACAAGTCATGGTCCCAATGAACTTCAACGGTGCCGGCGGTAGCTGGACGTTGGGTGACGACCTGCAACTTCAAACTGGATGCGACCTTACCCTGACCCGGGGCACCTTGAATGACGGCGGCCATTCTGTTGTGTCAGGAACGTTCAGCTCAAACAATTCCAACACCAGAGCACTGACCATGTCAGGCACCTGGACGGTGTCTTCGCTTTGGGATATCGGCAATTCAACCGGCATGACGCTGAGTGCCGGAAGCTCTACTATTCTTATCGCAAGCCCCTCTACCTTTGCCGGCGGAGGGCTCACTTACGGGACCTTGAGTTGTACTGATTTGGCGAACGGCACTAACACAATAACCGGCGCAAATACCTTTGGCGCCCTGACACTTGGCAACAACGCCTTTAATACCAGCCAAGTTGTACTGGCCACCAATCAGACGGTAACGGGCACATTCACTGCCAACGGAAACAGCGTCCTCAACCGGCTTTACATCACTTCTGACACTAAAGGCGTATCCCGGACGATCAGCGCCGGCACGGTCTCTGTCTCGAATATCGATATGCAGGATATTACGGGGGCCGGAGCGGGAAACTGGAACATTGCCGGCGTAACAGGCGGCTCGGGCGACTGCGGAAGGAACTCCGGGATCACGTTTACATCACCCATTACCTGCTACATGAAGACCGCTGTCTCCGTGAATTGGTCCGCCTCGAACTGGTACACAACGTCAGGCGGGTCGACACCAGCAAGGGTTCCGCTTCCGCAGGATACTGCCAGATTCGATGCTAATTCGGTAACCGCAACGGGAAAGACCATAACGCTTGATAGTGGCATGGCGCGAATTTCCGGAATGGACTGGACGAGTGTTGCCAATACACCCACTCTTGCCTTTACAGCATCGTCTCTTCAATATTTCGGAAATATCGTTTTTTCCTCGGGCATGTCTGCTTCAGGCTCGGGAACCGCTATGCTGGACGGCGGCGGTGGCAACATAACCACGTCCGGTATGACCTGGACGGCGCCTATCACGGTAGATTGCGGGACAGGTACGTGGGCGCTGCTGGACAATTTCACCACAAACGAAACAGGTTCGGGATCCACCTTGGATCTTGTCTCCGGAACGTTGGCCATTGGCGCACAGACTCTGACTCTATCGGGAAGTGGAGCATTTCTAGCTGTCAACGGCAGCACTCTTTCGTCGACCACCGGAACAGTGTCCCTGACAGGCGGGGGATCTGCCGTCTTTGATCTTAACTCCGGAACAGTAAGCATGATCAACGGAACGATAACTACCGGGTCTTCCGCTTTGGGTCTGTCTGGCGGGAGCATGGTCGTTGGCACGCTCGCATGCAGTGGCCAATTGTTGGTGGGAGGGGCTGACGTGCAAATTGGCACGGGAGGCGCGACCTACTCCACAATTGAGGTAGATTCCGGTTCGCTGGCGGCCATTTCTGCTCATACCCTTACCGTCACCGGAACGGCCATTACGGTTTCATCTGGCGGCGGCGGCAGCGGCGGCGGCAGCTGGACATTTTGCTAGATAAAAGCCACAAACAGAAAAGGAAACAGAAATGACTCAGGTCCCCATTGGTCTTACGGACTCACATATCATCGTCGGGAACAGCTCCAACCTGGGAGCCGACGTACCCATGTCCGGCGATGTCACAATTGACGATACTGGCGCTACAACGATAAAGACGAATGTCGCCCTTGCCGGTAGTCCGACGACGACGACGCAGTCGGCTGGAGACAATTCCACCAAAATCGCCACGACCGCCTATGTGGATACAACCGTATCAGCCATCGCCGCAGGGCTTGACTCTCGCCCGTCATGCCGCGTTGCTACCACGGCAGCACTGACAGCCACATATTCGAACGGCTCATCCGGCGTCGGCGCGACCTTGACTAATTCCGGCACCAAGTCCGCGATTTCCATCGATGGCGTGAGTCTGAGTGCAAATGACAGGGTGCTGGTGAAGAACCAGGCAACAGCCGCCCAGAACGGCATTTACACGGTCACGACGGTGGGCAGCGGATCGGTAAACTGGGTGCTGACCCGCGCGACGGATTTCAATACAGCCTCCGGCACGGGCGTCGTCGAGGGCGCCTTTACCGTTATTGAAGAAGGAACGGCAAACTTTGGCACGCTCTGGATAGAAACCGGGCAGGGGCCGTTTACGATTGGCACAACGGCGATCACTTTCACACAGCTCCAGGTCACGAACGTCAACCTGACCAACGGTCATATTCTGGTCGGCAATTCGTCGAATATCGCCGCCGATGTGGCGATGTCAGGCGACGCTACTATCACGAACGCCGGTGTCACGGCCATAAGATCCAGCGTCGCCCTAGCCGGCAACCCGACGACGACGACGCAGTCAGCCGGGGATAATTCGACCAAAATAGCTACGACGGCTTATGTGGATGCGGCGGTGACGTCGGGAGCAGCCCCGACCTTTCAATATCTGACCAGCGGATCTTCCGCCACATACACGACCCCGGCAAATTGCCGCGCCATTCACGTTGAAATGGTCGGTGGCGGAGGCGGAGGTGGCGGCGGCGGTGGGAATGGTGGCACTGGCGGGGACACTATTTTCAATTCCGTTCATGCGAAGGGCGGCGGTGGTGGTGGTGGCAGTACTGGCTCAGGAGTAGGTGGAACGGGGGGAACGGGGGGCACCGGATCAGCTACTCAACGCTTCGTCGGCAACGGAGGTAGTGTCGGTAATGCTTATACCGCTGCTAACGTATTTAGTGGATCTGGGGGGGGCAGTGTTTTTGGCGGTGGTGCGGCGGGTCAACTCGAAAATACTACTGGAATAGCAGGAGGAACGAACACGGGAGGAGGTGGCAGCGGCGGTGCCAGCTCTGGCGGAACCTCACAAGGCTCAGGGGGCGGTGGAGCAGGAGAATATGTCATTCTAGAGATATCATCACCTGCTGCAACCTATACTTACACCATAGGAGCAGCCGGAGCTGCTGGAACAGTGGGTGCAGGTCGAGCTGGCGGTGCCGGTGGGTCGGGTTTTTGCAAAGTGACGGAGTATTACTGACGCTCTGCCGACTGGAACATAAAACCGGAAAAGGGGTGCGGGCTTCCGCACCTCTTGTTTTGGTGGGTTCGCATCCCTACGCCTGGGGCGCGGTAACGCGGGCTGGGGGCTCTGTCCCTATTTTGTGATGGCCTCCAGTTGCTGGAGATTGAGACCCTTCGTCCATTTGTTGAGTTTGGCCCCAGTGAAATCGGCACTTGCGAGTTTGGCTCCGGTGAAGTCACTGCCTGCGAGATTGGTTCCGGTGAGGTCGGCGTTCGTGAGGTCGGCTCCCGCGAAATCGGAGCCTGCGAGGTTGGACCAGGAGAAGAGGGTCCCTGCGAGTTTAGCCAGTTTGAGGTCGGCCCATGAGAGATCGGCTCCCGCGAAGTTGATTTTATTAAGACTCGCCCCTGCAAAATTAGCGCCCTTGAGATCGGCCTCAGCGAAGTTGACCTTTGTGAGTTTGGCCCCTGCGAAGCTGGATCTTTTGAGCCTGGCCCTCCCGAAGTTGATCTTTGTGAGCTCGGCACCTGCAAAATCGGCGGTTTCGAGTTCGACTCGCCTGAGATCGGTTGCTGTGAGGTTGAAGCCTGTGAGGTCGAGCCTGAATTGGGGATCAGCCTTCCTGGCCGCTTTATGAGCCGCATTAAAGGCTCTAACATTGCCTGCCGCAAGAAGGAGGCGTAAATGGGACGTCTGATCCGCCGAGGGGCATTGTCCAGGGGATTCTGTCATTGGTCTCGCTTTTCTATTGCCCCCTATTTTCGTTCCCATAAACATGGACGCCGTGTCTCCGGCGGATCAGTTGAGGCGTTTGGCCCGCTTTCGGCGGCCTGTCTGGCTAAGACGCCGCCCGGTCATTGTCCAAGCGCTTGAGCGGAGAAGCGATCTTATCCTCCATGAGAAAAACCCAGACCACGACTGGGTAAAGCCATGGCCTGGGCATTTTTGGAGGAACTTTTACAAAGTTCCTCTTTCTGCTTACGTGGTTTTGCTCATCCGTGCAAGCAAAAAGAGTGTTGCTTAATAGCAAAAGGGTTGTTGTAAAAATATCACGCATAGAGGAGGAAAGCGGGGTTGCCGCCACGAATGGGTGTTGTCGGCAGGCAGGCTTTCAAGTAGTAGTCGATGGGAGGCAGCCTTATTTCTAGGTTGTCGTGTTAAGTATCTTCAAGCAAATCTAAGGAGGAACTACTATGAAAAAACTTCTCATGTGCTCGGCGGCCGTCGCTCTGGGCCTTGCTGTTGCCGCTCCGGCGAAAGCCGATGGCATCAAGCTGGACCTGGCAGGCCACTTCAAGGGCTACGTCACCTGGCTCAGTCAGGATACGAGCCCGAATGTCAATGAACGTCATTTCGACATCCTGCGCGAAACCGAAATCCACTTCACCGGCGAAACCACGCTGGATAACGGCCTGACGGTCGGCGTCCATCATGAAGCCGATATCGACAGCGAACACATGATTGCCGACAACGCAGTGTCCAGCAACACCCCAGGCGATCTCTTCGTCACGGAAGAAAGCTATGCTTACTTCTCCGGCGCCTGGGGCCGCGTCAATTTCGGTAAAGAAGACGGCGCCAACTACCTGTTACAGGTGGCTGCTCCGTCGGCCGATGAGAACTATGACGGCCTGCGTCAGTACATCAACCCGCAAAACCTCGGCCTGACGGGCAACGCCGCTCTGATTAAAGGTGCTGGCGGCGGAACTGTCGGCGGCGGAACGCGCGGTTTCACCAACACCGGCAAGCTGGACTACTCCAACGACGCTACGGGCTATGACAACAAGATCACCTATCTGACACCGGTCTGGTCCGGCTTCCAGGCGGGCGCTTCCTATACGCCCAGCTCAGGCGGCTCCTTGTCTGTTGGTGGCGTATCGAGCACCAACGAAGCTTCAAAAGCCTTTGGCGTACCTCAGACGAACCAAGATGGCATCTATGGCGATGCCTGGGAAGGCGCCGTCCGTTACGAAGGAAAATTTCAGGAAGTCGGCCTGACGGCTGGCGGCGGCTATACCAAAGTCAAGCTGCAGTCTGATAGCGCAGCGGTGGATACCCAGTCCGACTTCAACCAGTGGAACCTGGGCGCTGCTCTTACCTGGCAGCAGTTCGGTCTTGGCGGCGTCTACACCAGAGACAACGGCGGTGTTGATAGCAACGGCCAGAACCGTACCTGGGTTGGCGGCGTTGACTACACGACCGGTCCGTTCAAGCTGGGCGCTTCCTACCTGAATAACCATGAAAGCCTGGGCACCAACGCGGCCGGAACCGTAAGCAACGGTTCCCTGAACACGACACGCTGGGCTGGCGGTGTGGTTTACACCTACGGCCCCGGCATGACCTTCCGCGGCTCGGTGGGCTGGGTTCGCTCCAGCATCCCGACAGACGGCGGCAACGCCGCCAGCGGCGGCGGCAGCGACAAGGCCACCGACCTTCTGCTCGGCACGCAAATCAATTTCTGATCCCTTGCGGATTGGATAAAAGAATCAGGGGTGCGGTTTTCCGCACCCCTTTTTCTTTTTAAACCGTGAAGTTCGACCGCGTACTTCGCGCCTGCGTGCAAGAACTCTGATGAACATCGTCCCCACCAAGGCTTATCCGAGAAGAAATCACAAAAGTCACTGGCGACATGATAGTCCGGTTGACCCTCGCCCGGCCTCAAAGGTGCAACATATCGTTGAAGAAATGGTGCAGCTTAGCTCTGAAGATTACAAGCCCCTGCCCTGAAATAGGAATATATTCCCATATTGTGATGAGTGTATCTCGTTTTCCATAATAAAGGTTATCACATCGACATATTTGACGCGCCTGAATAATGCATATATAATATAAGGATGAGCGATGATGCGTCCCTGCATAGTGGACACTCAAAACGGCGACCCGTCAACCTGACGATTCGTGCGGACGTGCTCGCGGATGCTAAAGCGCTCAAGTTGAATGCTTCTAAGGCTGCAGAGACCGGCATCATCGCCGCCGTCAAGAAGGCGCGCGAAGCGGAATGGCTCAGGACCAGCAAGGAGGCCATACAGGCCCATAACGAACGCGTTGATAGAATCGGGACCCTTTTGCCGCCGAGTTGGGAACGCGATTAGGTGGCCCGGTTCGACGTATATCAGCAGTCAGAGCGAGTGCCCTTCCTTTTGGACATTCAGGCTAACTTGTTTGCCGATCTCAATACTAGGACTGTCATACCACTAATGCCGCAGGCAGGCGGCGGAAAAAGCGAAGCCTTGCTTCGGCTCAAACCCATACTTACGGTAAAAGGCCAGACGTACGTGATGGTGACCACGGACATCACTACAGTCAGGGTCGCGATTCTGGGCAAGTTCATCGAGAACCTCGAAGACCAACGGCAGACGATTATCGACGCTGTTGATTTTCTATTGCAGGGGTTTTAGTAGTTACAACAATCCGCTAGAGAGCGTTCTTCAGGTAAAAAGTGGTTTGCCGAAGATACATTATCAAATCGGGATTACGGAAACGTTTTTCTGCTTTTGACTCCCGCCTCGACTATGGCAGACTTTGCGCATGATCCTCACAGGCAGCCAGCACGACAGCGCGCAGGAACTCGCCACGCAACTACTCGGTGCCGATAACAATCGACGTGTCGAAATTCTCGACCTGCGCGGCTCTAGCACGCCGGATCTAAAAGGCGCCTTCGCGGAGTGGTACGCGCAGTCCAAACGAACGAAGTGCCGCAAATATCTCTACAGTCTGTCGATCGTTCCCCATTCCTCACAAGGCGATATCAGCCACACGCAGTATTACGATTTAATCGAGCGAATAGAGAAAAAGCTTGGGCTGTCTGGGCAGCCCCGCGCCGTTGTCCTTCATGTCCACAACGACGGCCTTCAGCGTTGGTACATTGTGTGGTCCCGTATCCGCAAGACAAGGGCTGTCAATTTCTCCCACGACCGCCAAAAGCTACACAGGATCGTCCAGGAATTTGCGCGCGACCATGGCATCACCTTGCCTCCTGACATGGAAAAACACGGCTCCCCAGTGGTGCGGGCGGGAAAGTCCTGACCCGGGAAAGCCGTCGTGATCGGCGAACACGCGCCAACCAGTGCCTGAATTCCCGGAAGGTATATTATCAGATCGGCATTTGTGGTTTTCTGCCCTGTTGAGCTTGTTTATATGCTCATGCGGCTTTGACGTCGTCGTATGTGAGCGATGATGACAGCTCACGGTAGGCGTCGGTCTGATGCTGAAGCGTTGCGGCCACCTTCTCTGCGGTGCCAACGGCATCCGCGCCCGCAATGAAGCGCCGTGGCGGATTATCCAGACTGGAGATCGTAATCAGCGCCTGGGCGAGTTTGGCAGGATCGCCGGACTGCTGACCGTTGTAGCCTTTCCAAAAATCCATTTGCTTCTCTCTGCGCCCGTCATAATCCTCAATGGTCCACTCTGCGAAATTTGTAGATTCTTCCGTGAGAAGCTCAGTGCGGAAGAAGCCCGGATTGACGGTGATCGTATTGATACCAAACGGTTCGACCTCGGCCTGCAGCGATTGCATCCAGCCCTCAAGGCCGAATTTCGACGCGGCGTAGGCGGCGCCAAACTCAAAGCCGATGAGGCCCGCGGTTGATGAGATCGTGATTATCAGCCCTGAACGCTGCTTGCGCATAACCGGCAGAACGGCGCGGGTTACGTTCATCGGGCCGACGAGACTGGTCGACAACTGCCGCTCCATCTGCTCCGGCGACAGTTCTTCAAAGAAGCCTGCGTAAAAGTTTGCAGCGTTGTTGACCAACACATCTATGCGGCCAAACCGGTCAACCGCCGCCTTGACTGCGGACTCCGCGTCGGCAGGTTTGGTAATGTCCAGTTTCACAACCAGCAGATCCGCAGATGTTCCAAGAGCCTTGGCCACTTTGTCAGTGTTGCGGCCGGTAGCGACGACTTTATAGCCGGCGGCCAGGGCCGCCTTGGCGATATCCACGCCCATGCCGCGCCCCGCACCGGTGATCAGCGAAACCTTATTGGTGGTCATGTTTCTTGCCTCCTGTATCGCTATTCAGTGAACATTCATTAGCTTTTATGAACGACCTCGATATCGTGGCAGTCAGGATCGAGCACCCATGTCGCATAATAGCCAGGATAGTATTCAAGCCGAGCTTGAGGTGCTTCCTTGCTCTTGCCTCCGGCGGCCACAGCCGCTTTGTAAAATGCATCTACTTCCGCATGGTTTTTCGCTACAAATCCAACATGCACCGCTTGGGGGTCGGGCTTTCCTTCTTTGAGCCAGAAAAAGGCTCGTTTGCCGTCACCAAAACCCTTCAAATCAGGGTGCCCGGCATGGCCTTCGTAATTTGTAAAGTTTGTGATCCCAAGTGGCTTCAGGGCCTTGACGTAAAAGGCGACTGACCGCTCGAAATCACTGACTGTGAGAATAACGTGGTCTATCATATTGTGCCTTCTTTGTTTTCGTTAGTTATTCAGGCTCGTCCCAATTCAAGGTGCACCGTTCTCCATAGGCAATCTGGCGTTCGTAGCCCTCCGGGTCGTCAGCCTGGAGCCGAAGCAGGCTGTAGACGCGGTTCACTGCGTTTTTCATGATGACCTTCATTTCAGGGTCTGAAATCCGCGAGTAACCGGCTTTGCCTTCGCATGCGGGGCAAGGTTTACCGGCGTGCAGGTCCTCAATCGGTCCATTGCGGAACGCGAGGACAACGATGGCCTTCGCCTCCCGGACAAGATCACGCTGATCGGGTTTGGTTGTCATTTCGAGCGGCCTCAAGGCTGGGAGATTAGTTGAACAGCAACGGACGACCTCCGCACCGGCAGTATAGCGGGACTCTGAACTGTGGTCAAAATCGTGCGTCCTGTGCATTACGGCTTGCGATCACCCGTCATGCAGCAACCTCCGCAGGCTGTTCGCCGTCGAGTTTCTGAGCACGGCCCATCCATGGCTCCGGACGGATGGCCTTCACCCAGTCGGCGAATGACGGGATAAAGCCGAGATCCTCGCGGACGTGCTGCTCGCCGATCCATCTGACCGGGATGACCCTGCCAGTGGAAAGCGTGATGGTCGCACCGAAGATGGTTTCAGCCATGAAGATGCCTTCGGCATGGTGGCGCAGTGCGCGATGCCGGAAGTCGGCGGTGATCATCTTCGATTCATCGAACCAGTTATGGATGCGGATATAGTCTTCCGGGATACCGCCCCACTTATTCACGCTGGAAAGCGCATGGTGATAAGGATGTGCCATTTGTCGCCTTCCCTAAAATGTGTGAGTGTCGGTCCAGGTGTCGGTAAAACGGCCGTTGAACTCAAGCTTGATCGTGCGCTTGGCAACGTCGAATCGAAATTCGCCATATGCGCCGTCGTTGTTTTCCCAGCCGTCATGCGTCTCTTCGAGGTAGTCGTAGCAGAGGGTTTCAATCGCCGTTCTGAGGCTTGGCTGGGAAGTTACGATTTCGGCGCTGGGCCAAGACACCGTCTGGATTGCAACCGTGGTTGACGGCCGCGCGGCTGTCTCCTCGCCGCGGAACGCGGCAACGCCGTCGATCTGGCCGCTGTCGCCTACCCCGTCAAAATCGACGTGGACGGCAGTAATGTTGGCGGCGTCGAGGGCATCGAAGACCGCTCGTTTGTTGCCTTCGTTGAGCTTGGCCTGTACCTGGCGCTGGCGTTCGTATGTGTTCATGATGTTTTCTATCTCGCTCATTGACTGTCTCCTTTCGTGGTTTGTCAGTACGCGCGACAGAAGGCTGGGCGGAAAAGCCGGGCGCTCACCGCAGGGGAACGGGCAACACGGGACCTTGGCGCGGGCCGCCCGTTGAACGACCGGCGCGCCCTGCCAGGATGAAGCGGTCAAGACTAACAGCGCACGAAAGGACGACAGTCTGCGAGATCAGGAAAGCACAGAATGGTGAGGGCGGTGTCCCGGTCAAACGTAGGACTGGGCGGCCTTCAGATCTTGATGCTCGAAGGCCGACGCCATACGGTCGATCTCTGGCAGGGTGAGACCCAGCTTCTTGGCCTCCCGGCGCCACGCAGCTACCGCCTGCCCCACCTGGCCCGCGATCTTATAGACTTCGTCCCCGCCCAGTTCGAAATAGCTGGCGACCTGGAGGGCTAACTTCAGTGAGGCGGTGCCGTCGTCAAGATCGATAGTGGTGGTCAGGATGCGCGGCTTGATGTCGGTAGGGACGGGATTGAGGTCATATGCCGGGGACAGCCGCCATCCCGCGGGACCGGCCCACAGGAAGCCGTGATTGCGCAGATGGTCGTCCGTGTTCGAAATCAGGATGTTGAACACAATCCGCCGCCACAGGGCGTGCATGTCCTCTTTCGGCGCCGCGCCGTGCTGGCGGAGAACATCGACGAATTCCAGGTAGCTACGGGCCTCGTTGTCTTTGGCGTCGAGCATGCTCATGGCGGACAAGAACGGCAGCCGGGTCCCCTGCTCCCGGTCAAAACGTCGTAGCAACAAAACGGATCTATCCGCGACGGTTTCAAGCCGCCAGGCCGGCACCGGAATGCCGGCCTTTGCCGCGAGTGTCAGGGCTACGGCCTCCCACAGGACCGTGTTCACCTCGTCTCCCTCGTTCGGAAACTTGGCAATCGCGAGATGACCGTCGCGGTCCCTGACCGAGGCCTTCGGACGGGCACCGCCGAGGGATGAGCCGGGTGCGAGGAGCAGGCGCAAATCCTCGTCCGTATCCGTGTCGCTCAAGACATGCTCGGCCGCCGAAAGCAGACGCGGGAGTTCGATAAGTGGCGGGATCTTCGTCGGGCCGTGCTCGGAGAGAAACGGCCCCCCTTCCCGCTCGGCGAAGCGCAGCGCGCCCTGGCGTGCTTCGTCATCCACCATGAGCAGGTAGTCGATTTCCCTGACGGTGCGCGGTGCCTGTCCCTCGCGTTCGGCTCGCCGCCGCTCAGCGCGGCGCATTAAAACCCGCCCCCACCGGTCGGGCGCGGAATCGCCGATGGCGCCGAACATCGGCTTGTCGGATGGCGTGTGAAAGGGACCCGGCCCGAGCTTCAAAGCTGGTTCAAGGGAAAAACGGTCGGGATGAGCGAGCCAGCTCTTGTCGTATTCGAAGGTGGCGCTCTCCCTGTCCTTGCGCATGCGCGCCCACAACCGCCCCACAAGGTGGGGCGTGCCTTGCAGGTCCACGTATACGAGAACCTCCTTGTCCATTACTCCCCCCCCGTGTTTTCTGGCTTGGAGGCCTTCTGCCGGCGCGAGAGCCGGATGCGTTCCGGCAGGTGCTCCTCTTCAAGCGCAAGCCCTACAGAGTCGTGCCGGGGATCAGCCACGTCGGCCAGCCGATCAACCATTCCCAGGACGAAGAGAACGGTGGCGTAGGTGCCGAAAGAAACGCCGGGGTCTCCCTTCTCCACCTTATTTAACGTCATGCGGCTGATGGAGGCCCGCTCTGCCAGGATCGCGACGGGTATGCGCCGCCGCCGCCGGGCGTCACGGATGTCGTGACCCAGTTTGCGGAGGGCGCGGCTCACCGGAATGGGAGACCGCGAGGATGATACATTCTTGTGCATAACGTCCACTTAAATAGACCTTACTTCTATTAATGTACAGGTTTATGGACGTTAAGTCAATTGGCCACGTACAGGATCGGGCTTGGGGCGTCCGGGCACGGTATATTGTGCATGCTACTCGCGCCGGTCTTTTTCACCCGCGGCGCTTCTTGCTGGGCCAACGAAGATTCCCGTCGAGCTCCGGTAGTAGCTCGTCTTCCTCTTCGCGCTCGCGGCCTTCGCGTTTCGCTGGAGGCGGGACTTCTTCATCCTCAAACCACAACAGCGTAAGCGTTTGATCCCATCGGTCCAGGTGCCTTGCCTCCTCAAGCAGAACACCGCCGCGGTCCCAATCGCTGAACCAAACGTCTGCGTCGATTTCCCGCGAACCACCACATGTCTGACCTGCCCGCGCCATGGCAGAAGCTGAGCCATCAGGTAAATCTGTTCGAGGTGGAATCCAGGCATATGCGGCGCGCAGGGATGTGGATCGCGACGCATATCTCACTTTTCCCTGCTCCGAGAGCACAAAGGCGCACGGTGTACTGACAACGGTAGCAAATCGAGATCCAGTGGCCGTCGTGGACGCCGCAAAGCGACCAGCCAAAGCGTCCACCGTGGCGAGACTGATTAGCTCCTTTTCCGCGACCGGCTTGAATAGGCGATAAGGAAGAAGCAATTCCGCCGCAAATACATCGCAGTAAATTTCATCAGGAGGCCTCTTGGCGTAACTCCACCAAGGCAGTGCCTTATGGTCGGACGGAAGCCCCAGCACGATGTGCGCAAGCTCATGGCATACCGTAAATCTCTGACGTTCCAGCCGGTCGTTGGCGTTGACGCAGATGTAGTGTTTGCCGGCGTTCTCGAACGACCAGCCTGGTTCATCCGGGTCAAGGTCGGCCTGCGGACGAAGAATCGCGCCGACATGTGCTGCATAGGCCTCCACCGGCACCGGAATTCTAGTCGGGTTTACCTTGGCTACAAGCTCGCGCGCTTTCAGCACTGTTGCAAATTCATCCACCGCGGTTCTCTTCATCCAAGATTCTCCGTACCCGTTCGATCAACTTCGGGTAATCGGGCCGAACGGTCCCACGAAACGCCGCGCCAGCCACAGAAGCGAAAATCTCGTAAGTAACTGTCGGGTCCGTGAGAACATGCGTTACGAGTCCCACATCGGTTTCTGCGTGCTTCGCGAGATACCGGAGCATGTCTGCTTCGCGCTTGCCTGCCTTCAGTGCGCGGATCAGTTTCGACAAGACCTCTTCCGAAGGGGACTCCTTGTCCCCGGTCTCCAATCGATAGATGTAGGCGTGGTCTATGTCCCCAAGCTGGGCCAGTTCTCGCAGAGAAAGTCGCCTTTCTTCACGCAAACGCTGAAGCAAAAAACCCAACGCCGGCTGCGCCAAACACACCTCCTTGACAAGCTAGAAATGATCATCTATCCTGTTGTCTGAGGGGACAACAGACGAGCAATTGCCAATAGTCCATAGTGTACAACGATGCTAATCAACAATAACACTGTTGTCCCCACAGACAGCAATATGGCACTTCGTCCCGGCGAATGCAAGTTTTTCGTGAAAAGAGCCCTTCAAAGAGGTGAGGTTTGGTGAAGCAGAAAAATACCATGAGCAATCCGGAGGGGGTGGCGCGACTGTGCCGGCTGCCGGACGATGAGTTCGTACCGGCCTGGACATCAATCAAGCTGGCCGATGGCGTCCGGGAACGGCTGCTGGCCCAGTCCCTCTTGTCGCTGACCGTCCGGCAGAAACTCCCTTTCGAGTCGGCGCCGCTGCACGGCCTGATCCTTCTCATGGGTGCGCCGGGAACCGGCAAAACGACGCTGAGCCGGGGACTTGCCAACCAGGTTGCGAAGCAGCTTCCGGGGACGAAAACGACGTACATCGAGATAGACCCCCACGCCCTCACCAGTTCCGCACTGGGCCGAAGCCAGCAGGCTGTGGCGAAGCTGTTTGAGCAGACCATTCCCGAACTCGCCATGGATGGGGTGGCAATTGTTCTGCTCGATGAACTGGAGACCCTCGCTGTATCCCGCCATCAACTTAGCCTGGAGGCCAACCCGATTGATGTGCACCGCGCGACGGACGCGGCTCTCGCGGGCATGGACAGGCTGACCCGCGATCACAGGAATGTCCTGCTCATCGGAACCACGAATTTCCCGAAGGCGCTCGACCGAGCTGTCATCTCCCGCGCCGACTATATCGAGGAGATCGGTCTGCCAACCGAGGCGGCGTGCCGTGAGATTATCCTGGATTCCCTCAAGGCGGTCGGAACCGTCTGGAAGGGCCTGCGCGCCCTTGAGGCCGATATCATCCGGCTGGCAAAGGCCGCTGAAGGCCTCGATGGGCGGCGAATCCGCAAACAGATATTTGTGGCCATGGCGTCGGACGTCGAGACGGCCAAGGACCCCGGCAAACTGACTGCAAAACAGATTGAATCTGCGTTCCGGCAGGCGCTGAAAACGCAGAAGGAGCTGGAAAAATGAGGGTTCGTCGCGACATAAGTTCAATCCCGCACCGTTCTGCCGGTGAAACCTGGCAGCGCATCATCGATCTCATCACCGGCCAGAAGTCAAAGGATGTCCAGCAGCTCAAGGATGCGGCCGGCGTCATGGGGTCGATCATTACCGACGAGCATCCGGCCAGCCGCGCCATCATGATCGAAGGCGTCGGACCACAACTCCGTATCTATTGCCGGTACGGCATGAAAGCCGTCGAGGAAGGCAGCCCCGTGGACCCCCTGACCTGGAACCCGACGGAGGGGGATTGGACCATGCACGTGCCCTGCGATGCCGAAAACATCGACTGGGTGAAGGCTTCTCTCTCCAAGAGTTCGCCGCGCATCAAGGTGTTCGATGTCGATGAAGCTGATCGCGCCGAGGAGGAGCAACAACAGGCTGCAGCGAAGAGCGGCAAGGATCTCGTAGTGGACTGGAACTTCGGAGGGGAACAATAATGGCGACCCAAGTATACGCTTACACGCGGACTTTTACGCAGACCCACAGCATCGTGTTTTTGAGCGACAACCTGCGGAACACGCTGCGGGAGGTGATTCGCGAGAACGGCATCAGCCCGGACAGGTTGATGCAAGACTGGACAACGATCGCGGAGGGGATAAAAACGTGGCTTCAATCTGGCCATCTGAACAACATCGTCGTGGAGTTCTACAGGCCCGGTGCATCGGCGGCTGCCGCCCGGTGGGAATTCCCTATCGGCTACGCGGGATCTGGCGTTGACGATGACATGTGGCTCGATAAAAACTATCTGAGACAGCTCATCGCTAAGTCGGCCCGCCCGAGCACGGACTGCTCGTACAGGATTTTACTCTGCACCAACTCCGGCAGGCCATATGTCGCAGGGTTTGTCGATTGCCCGTTCCTCTCTACTGGCAATCTCGCCGCCCGGCAGGCGGGTACCGTCATTGCGACGGGCCATATGACTGCGGCAGTTACGTACTGGAGGTAGATGAGATGCTCACGACCACCCAAGCCTTTGAGAAATTCCGGCAACGTCTGGAGCTGAGCGACACAGAACAACAAGATGCGGCCCGGCGCCATACAGACGTGCGCGAGTGCATCCGGAAGGAATTTGAACTGGCGACCGATTTTCTCTCGGGGTCATACCGGCGCCACACTAAAACGAAACCATTGAAGGACGTTGATATCATGTTCGTCCTCGGTGCCAAGGAAAAATGGCGCCGGAACAAGCCACCCATTGAGACATTGCAGGCTTTTGAGGCGTGTCTGAAAAAACAATACAGTGCAGCCGAGATTTGCAGGCGAGCTGTCACGGTTGAATTCGAGAAAATCTATTATCCCGAGGACCATGAGGGCAAGGTGCTTAGCGTTGACGCCGTGCCCGCCTTCGAATGCAGCGGCGGTGACTACGAAATACCCGACAAGGTGACGGGGACGTGGATTAAAACCAATCCCGAAAAGCACAAAGAACAGGCGACAGCGAAGAACAAGGAAGTCGGGGGGCGTTGGGTGCCGCTCGTGAAAATGGTGAAAGGCTGGAACCGTGCGAACGGGAAGCCTATCAAGCCCTCGTTCCTCATCGAGGTGATGGCCGAAGAGCTTGTCGAAGCGCCGTTTTCAAACTACCCTGACGAGATACGAAACTTCTTCGCCGCCATGGAAGCCAATGTCGGCCGGACGTGGCCCGATCCCGCGGGCTTGGGTCCGCCCGTATCCGACCAGATGACGCCTGAGCTCGTAATGAATGCCAGAAAGGCGCTTCAGGAGGCACAACGTAAGGCCGCTCTGGCACGCAGGGCCGAGGAGACGGGACGGCAAGGCGACGCCCTGAAGATATGGCGGGAGGTGCTCGGTGACTACTTCCCTTTGTCTTAAATGGCCGCTGGGGGCAATATGAACAATTGGTCGCTATCGGAACTTCTGTCCGGACTTCATGACGAAATCGAACGCCGCCTGGCGGTTGCCCGAAAATCATTCGCTCATCCCGGCACAAAAGGAGACGCCAGCGAAGGCGTCTGGCTTGAATTGCTGCAGACGTACCTGCCGCAGCGCTATCAGGCGGAGAAGGCTCATATCGTCGATAGCCTGGGCGCATTCAGTGATCAGATTGACGTGGTGGTATTCGACCGGCAGTACTCCCCATTCATCTTCAAATTTCAGGGTCAAATCATCGTACCCGCCGAAAGCGTCTATGCCGTATTTGAAGCCAAGCAGACGATCGATGCTGGCCAGGTAAGTTATGCCCAGCAGAAGGTCGCTAGCGTTCGCCGGCTTCATCGCACGAGTCTTCCCATTCCCCACGCCGGGGGAACTTATCCTGCGAAACCGTTGCAGCACATTTTCGGCGGCCTGTTGACTTTGGAGAGCGAATGGAGCCCCGCTCTCGGCCAACCTCTCACCACCGCGCTCGAAGCTGGCGACGTAGAGGGCCGACTCGATCTCGGATGTATTGCCGCGCATGGCATGTTCGCCTGTGAGAGCAGCGCCTGCTTCGTGCTCACACCTGAAGGAAAGCCCGCAACAGCGTTTCTGTTCGAATTGATCGCGCGCTTGCAGAGCAGCGCTACGGTACCGATGATCGATATCCGGGCTTACGCCAAATGGCTGGCAGCGTGAAACGTCGGCTCCTTGCAGCGGGATATCCATGAACATGCCAAATCCAGACATCGGGAATTTCAGCAAGCGGACGCTCCTCACAGGCGCGGGATGGACGCGAAATTGGGGCGGACGGGTTGCGGAGGAACTCTGGCAAGATCTAATGGGGCATCAGGCGATTCAGGATTACCCCCGCCTGCGTGAACTGCTGCTTGAAGAGCGCTCGTTCGAAGCCGCACTTGGGCTGGTTCAGGCTGAACCGTTTACAGCCGCAGAGCGCGAGGCGTTTAAACAGGCGTTACTCGACGCATTCATCGCCATGGATCGCGAAATCGCCCGTAATGACCATCACCCATGGATCAACATCTATAAAGTGCAAGACCTGCTGTTTCGTTTTTGGGGCCAACGCAATGAAGGCGTCAATGCTGGTTATATCTTCACGCTCAACCAGGATCTTTGGCCGGAGCGGCGTCTCTATAATGAGCACGTCTACGGCGCTCCAGGGCCTTCGTTGCCAGCAATGCGCCGGTCGTCGAATCAGCCTCTTTTTACGACGGACCTTGGACCCTATTCGCGCAATTTCATGATGGAGCCGATCGAGGAACCGTCGGTACATGGACAGCTCCGAGGAAACTTCAACGTCATCAAGCTGCATGGGTCATTCAACTGGCGTACGCCAGACGGTCGAAGCGAGTTGGTCGTGGGAACAGGGAAGAACGGCCAGATTGCGGCGTCACCCTTACTCACATGGTATTTCGATATCTTCAGGCAAGTGCTTTCTGCGGGAGGGGTGCGATTGATGATCGCCGGGTACGGTTTCGGTGATGAACATGTGAATGCCGCAATTGCTGATGCAATCGAGCACCATGGTCTGCGGCTTTTCATCTGGGATACCGGCTCTGGCCTCAGGGATCGCGTGCTGGCGGCACCCCATGGCCCTTCTTTGTGGAAGGAAGTCTTGAGTACGGCAACGCGCCCGATGATCGAGGTATTTCCGAGCAACCAGGCTGAGACTCAGGAGTATCGGCGTATCAGGGAGACGTTTTTCAGCTAAATTATGTAATCGGAAGCGTGGGGGATTCCCTAACCTCACGAAGCGCGCGGTTGAAAAAATGCCGGGTTGCTTGCTCGCGCACCTCCGCGTCTGTCAGGACGATATTCTTCATCTCGTTGTCGCGCTGGAAAAGGTCGATAGCGCCTTGAAAGAAGGCCTGCGCAAATGCTGCGTACACTACATCGGGCGGGTTGTTGCGCAGCATCTCAGCCATGTCGTCATCGATGATGGTTCGATTCACCTGCTCGAACCTGACGAAGTCATCGCGGGTGAACTGTGTGCCGTGACGTTCGTTGAAGGCCTTGATGATCTCGGAGAGTGACCGCTCCTCGTCCTCGGTGTAGGGCTTTGCACCGAACTCGCTGATTGGCTTGAGCGGGGCGCGGTCTCCTGCACTCAACGAGGCGGAGCCTTGTTCTTTTTGTTCGACGCGGAACGCCTGAAGCCGGAGCATGTCTTCCGTAATATCGATGTCTGCCGGTATCTGGCGGTTCGGCAGGAGCCTGGACAGCCACGCCGCGTAGGAATACAGCTTCTCAAGGCCCGTATCGCTCAGGCGGATAACCTGGGCGACAAATGCATAGAAGCGCATATAGCTCTTGAGAAGTTGCCGGAATTCCTCTTGGCGGCCTTCGTCATCCTCCTGTTCAAAGCGGGCCACGGCCTGCCGCACGAGTCCTTCAAGGCGCGCGCGGTCATGCGTGTCTAGCGCACCCTTGTAGAATGTCTCGACAAAGCGGTCGATCTCGCCCTGATCGAGAACGCCAAAGGTCCGCAGGCGCGACTCCAGCTCATAAATCTGGTTGGGATCGGAATTGGCCTCCAGGGCCGTCACCTCAAAGTAGGGCCGGAAGGCGTTTTGCATGTCCTCTATGGTGTTTTGGAAGTCGAGGACGAAGGTGCGCTCCTTACCCGGATAGATCCGGTTGAGGCGCGAGAGCGTCTGCACCGCCTGAAGGCCTGCGAGTTTGCGGTCCACGTACATCGCGCACAGCTTGGGCTGATCGAAGCCGGTCTGGTACTTCTCGGCAACGATCAGAATCTGATAGCCGTCGGTATCAAACTTCCGCGGAAGCTCCGTCTCGGAGAATTCGTTTACCCCGGCTTCCGTGTAGGTCTCGCCGTCAACTTCCAGTTCCCCCGAGAAGGCCACCAGAGCCTTCACGTCCTTATAACTGCGGGCGGCGATGTAATCCCGGACGCCAAAGTAGTACCGGAGGGCGTGCTCGCGGCTGCCGGTCACGATCATCGCCTTGGCTTGGCCGTTCATCTCCGTCATTACATGGCGGCGGAAATGCTCGACGATTACCTCGACCTTCTGTCCAATGGCGGTTGGATGGAGCGATGCAAAGCGGGCCACGCGTCGCTGCCCGCGCCGCCCGTTCAGCTCCGGGTCATCCTCGATGGCCTTTTCGAGCTGATAGTAGGCCTTATAGGTCATGAAATTCTGGAGCACGTCCAGAATGAACCCTTCCTCGATAGCTTGGCGCATGGAATAAAGATTGAACGGATGGGGAAGACCGTCCGGACCCTTGATGCCAAACCGTTCGAGGGTGACGTTACGAGGTGTCGCCGTAAAAGCGAAAAAACTGATATTGGATTGGGGTCCCCTCGCCTTCTGGTAGTCGGCGATCAAATCCTCTATATTCTTGCCGGTCTCGACTTCATCGCGCGTCAAGGCATCGCTCATGGCCTGTGCGCTCTTGCCAGACTGGCTGCCGTGGGCCTCGTCAACAATGACGGCGAACTTACGTGCCCCCTGTCCCGACAGTTCCTTGAGATGGTCGGTTGAGAATTTCTGAATCGTGGTGATGACGATGCGCGCTCCGCTGTTGAGGGCTTCTTTAAGCTGCTTGGACGTGCCGTCGATCTTCCTGACGACACCCTTGGTCTGCTCGAACTGCGAAACCGTGTTCTGGAGTTGCCGGTCGAGAACGATGCGGTCCGTAACGATGATCGCCGAATCGAAAATCGGTTGGTCGGCGTCGTTATGCAGGTTTATCGCCTGATGAGCGGTCCAGCCGATCGTGTTGGACTTACCAGAGCCGGCGGAATGCTGGATGAGGTAATTGCGGCCAGGGCCGAAACTGCGGGCGTGAGTCATCATCTTGCGGACGGCATCAAGCTGCTGGAACCGGGGAAAGATCAGGGTCTCGCGTACTTCGGGCGTACCGTCGGCCTTCGGCATTTCCTGGCGGTCGAGGTGAACGAAGCGCCCGATGATGTCCAGCAGCACTTCCCGCGAAAAGATCGCCTTGCCCTCGGGCTGATCGGCATAGAGATATGCGACGCGGAACTCGCCTTCAATGTCCGGATTTCCGGCTCCACCATCACGCCCCCGATTGAAGGGCAGAAAACGTGTCTTTCCGTTTTGAAGGCGTGTCGTCATCGACACGTTATCTTCGTCCATTGCGAAATGGACGAGTGCGCCGCGTTTGAAAGTCAGGAGTGGTTCACCGGCGGGCGAGCGGTCGTAACGGTATTGCTTCTCGGCGTGGCGAAACGTGGAGCCTGTCAGGAGGTTTTTCAGTTCTGCGGTGACCACTGGCAGGCCATTCACAAATAAGACCACATCGATGGCATTCTCGTTCTTCAGGCTGTAACGCACTTGCCGAATGACAGAGAGAATATTCTTCTCGTAGAGGCGTACCAGGTCAGCATTCAATCCCGAGGCGGGCTTGAATAAACAGAGCGAAAACTTGATGCCGGGAATAAGCTTAACACCCTGGCGGAGAACATCGAGAGTAGACCGTGTTTTTAGTGCCTTCTCCAACTGTTTGAAAAACTCAGCCTCAGCGGATGTCGTGTACTGGGCCTCCAGCTTGTTCCACTCTGCGGCCTGAGTCTCCTTCAGAAACCGGAGAACAAGGGCACAGTCCATGGCGAGGGGTCGGTCATAGTCCTCGGGTGCGCGCGATTCATAGCTCTGAGCACTCATCAAAAGATCGGCAAGATGCTGTTCAAGCACGATCTCGCGGTGTGCCGTCTGCGCGCTATGACGGTCCGTCATAGTTTGCCCTTTCTCGTTAGGACCACGCCGTCCAGATAAACGAAGATGACATTTGGGGACAGCCAAAATCCTCTCATAGCCGCTTCGACGAAGGAATGCATGTAGTCGCCTCCGCTTCGATCGCCTCAAGGTAACGGTCGGTTGACCCCCGCTGCCAAGTCGAAATGTCGATCTTGCCTGATACTGCCGCTGTGATGAGGGAAGAACGAAACTCGCGAAGGTGTTCTACTGACGCTTCTATTGGGAGCAGCAGCTTCTCAACTTGATTCGACAACGCTGTGATACCTTCGGCAATTGCAACTTGTTCTTCGATTGGTGGAAGCAAGACGCGCACCTGACGGAAGTGCTCCCAATACAGCCTCTGACGAAAGTCCGCGATCCCTTTGGAGGCGCGTCTAAACTCTTCAATCCACATAGGCGTCCGCAGAAGTTGCTCGAAATAGGAAGAATGAATATGCTCCTCCGGGCGAGCGACAACATAGGCGGGACTAACGAGGCCGTCGATCAAGGCCACTCCAAACGCCCCTTGCCAGGCACGCATCATGTTGTACACGAGATAGCCCGGTCGGACCCGTTTGTACGAAGCCTTGTCTTCGATATGATTGACAATCCGGTGTCTATCCTCATCCGCCAGTTCGCGATCTGAAATTCCCCAGTTGATAGAGACGGACAGCACAGGAAGACCTTCGCGGCCCATCTCATCTGCTTCTGTATAAATCGAGGCGATGCGACGAACCCGCCAGTGAGAGGGCGCTTCAGCCAGACAGTTCATCCTAGTAGGAGACATTTTGTTTGGCGTTCAAACCGCGCGTAACCAATTCTGCTGATTGCGAACGTTTTTTTTCGGCTAGTAGATCGAGCATTCGCTCTTTTTTCGCGATCAAATGATCGATCCTGGCTGTTTCGCGATCCAGAAAGGCGGCAATCAGCTTCTGGATTTCGATATCGGGAAAAGGTATCTCGATGTTTCCAACGGTCCATGTATTCAGATTGAGCTGTGTTCCAAGCTTCCCCAAACCAGAGAAGCAACGCCCTGATTCAAAGATGTAGAAGAGAAATCTCTGGCTGTCCTTAGGCAAATGTTGCCGGTCATCAGAAAACGTTAGTTTTCTGAGTTTTGGCCGGTTGTAAGGGCCGGCGACTTCATCCTCGCCGAAGGCGCGGTCATCCGTCAATCCTCAGCATCAAAACATTTCAACCAAAAATT
>Ga0210402_10000269_pt1 | contig 59320 bp, 46 predicted proteins | sample IncBWC7MmetaG_FD_161055 | JGI IMG/M metagenome (GOLD analysis project Ga0210402, IMG submission 161055) | Forest soil microbial communities from Barre Woods Harvard Forest LTER site, Petersham, Massachusetts, United States - Inc-BW-C-7-M | ecosystem: Environmental > Terrestrial > Soil >... | reverse complement strand
CCCGCTTTGCACGTGCAGTCCAAGAAGGTTGGAATGTAACTTCTCTCGCTGTGCAACGAAGTGTTGCATGTACACCGCGCCCAGATTTCCGCCAAAGAGGCGTACTGTGTGAAAGAAGGCGGAGAATGTCAGAATCAACTGCGGCTTCGATAAACCTCCCGAAAAAATTCCCTGCAAGATAATCGTTCCCACCAGTCCAATAAAAGCAAACGCTTGTCCAAGTCCCGTCAGCAACTCCGTGCGGTAATAATTCGACGCCGACCACGCACTGGTCAAATCCGCGTTCAGATAGCAGGCAAAAGCCATACACGCAAACCCAGAAGCCATGAGGAGGCGCGAGTTCACTCCGCGCGCCAACAGAAGCCCCGCCAAAAGGGCCAAAAGAATCAAGGGAAGGGCGCTCCAAATCACGGCTGGCCCGATCTGATCGGCTTCGAAACCGTGGATCGACAGGGACAGGGGGATAAGGATGATGGTTGCGACCAGGCAGAAGCGAAACGTGAACAGTGTAATGCCAAGCAGGCTCGTGTTCCACTGCCGGAGATAGGGCACGTCCACCAGGGGATTGGGACTGCGCAAACGGCGCACGATGGCGCAGACAAGAAAAATCAGGCCCCCGAAGAACAGGGCGTTGAAGACGCCGGAGCGCCACCAGTCGATCCTTTCGCCTTGATCGATTGCTGCGTAGAGCAGCGCCAATCCCGAGCTCCAATAGAGAAAACCCGCAAAGCTGGGCGGGGTACCGGATTTTTTTGCCGCGGGTGGCTTCGGGATTCCGAAATAAATACAAAGCATCATGAATGCTGTAATCAGGGTGGAGTTCCAGAACATCCAGTGCCAGGAAAGATGATCGCGGTACCAGCCGTAGAGAGAGGGAGCAATGTTGACGGCGCCGTCCACAAAGGTCGCGTAGAGCGCGATGGTGTAGGGAAGAAATCGCAGCGGAATGTTGCGCAGAGCGAAGGTCAACGTGAGCGGATAAAAAGTGCCCGACGCAAGCCCCGCCACGACCATCGCTGTGATGAGCAGGCTGTAACTGTGGATGAACGGAGCAAAGGCGCAAACCAGCGTAAACGTAGTGGCGGCAAAGAACAGAACCTTGCGCGGCCCGATCAAGGCGCCGAAGTAAACCGTAAGGGGTCCGATAAACATCAATGCGACGTTGTAGGCGGTGCTGATCCACGCGCCATCGTCGAAACTGATTCCGACGTTGCCTTTAAGGTCCGCGAGCCCAAGCGAGATCATGCGACCGGTGAGGGTAACCACTCCTGCGCCTGTGATTACGCCCAGTATTCCAAGCACCGGGCTCTTCGACAGTTCGCCGGGCATTGCCGCGGCGGCCGTTTGCGCGATTTGGATCGGGCTGGGTTGGGGCACGACTATGGTCGATGAGGCCATGGTTGATTCCAATCAGTGTTTGGTGCGTACGGTGACCACGGCGGAGAGTCCGGGACGTAACTGTGAGGTGAGGGCCGAGTCGTCGAGTGCGATCTTGACCGGCACTCGCTGGACCACTTTGGTGAAATTGCCAGTGGCATTGTCCGGAGGCAGGAGTGCAAACTGTGATCCACTGGCCGGCGCGATCTCGAGCACTTTTCCCTTGATGACCTGATCCGGATATACATCAATGTGAATCTCGGCAGGGTCTCCGACTTTAATGTTGGTTAACTGTGTCTCGCGGAAATTCGCCTGCACCCAGCGGATGCTTTCCACAAACGTCATGACCTGGGTTCCCGGTGCGACCAGTTGACCCGGCCTTACCAGGCGCTCGCCCACGGTTCCGTCCGCTGGCGCGATAATGCGCGTGTAACCCAGGTTCACCTGCGCGACCGCCAGCCCCGCTTCCTTGGCATGAAGGTCGGCGAGCAGTTGCATGTCCTGGGATTGAAGTACTGATTTGCCTCGCCGCTCCGCTTCGGCCCCCAGTTCGCTGCTCCGAAGCAGGGTGCGGGCCTGCGCCAGGTCGGCATCACGACTGGCGGCCTGAGCAGTCAATCGTTGCTCGTCGGCAACCGCTCCTTCGACTTTCTGTTGCGTTGTGGAATTGGTTGTAAGCAGGGCTTCCTGGCGGGCGCGCTCGGCGCGGGTCCGAGTCACATCCGCCTGGGCCGCCGCTTTGCCAGCCTGCGCGGCTGCGATCTGCGCATTAGCCTGATCGATTCCGGCCAGCGCTCGCTCGATGCGTGAATCCTGAAGGTCGCGCTGACGGCGGTTGTTCTCAATCGCAGCTTTCGCGGCCTCGACTCCGGCAGCAGCCTGGGCTAGCTGCGCTCTGTAATCGTCATCATCTAACTGAACCAGGACATCGCCTTTGTGGACGGCCTGGTAATCGGTGACTTTCACCTCGCGAACGAGACCCGGCACCTTGGTGCTCAGCGGAGTAAGATCGCCGCGAACATAGGCATCGTTTGTAACTTGCTCGACCCGTCCGCCCTCCCAGCTATTCCAGTCGCGAGTAATCGTCACGATGACGGCGATCGCGAGCAGGACGACGATCAGAGGTGTTCCGTACTTCTGCCAGGCTGCCTTGGGACGTGAAGGCGAGTGTTCCATCACTTTGGGCGGCGGATTCGCTGGTATCGGTGATGCAGCCATGATCAAGGCTCTCCTGCAGAACTGACATCCTGTCTCGCTTACTTTTGCAAACCCGCCACCCTTGGTGCATCCCGCGATACGGGGTTTTTGTGCTACCCCAGAAGGCTACTGGGGACGTACCACGTTTGGGGTTAGCCAATTTCCAGTGGGAAACGACCCACTGGACACAAGCCTTGAACGATCCTGACGTTGAGCAGCCTGCCAGGGGGCCGTTGTTGTGTTTTCTGGGGTACCATGTTGCCGGTCGGAGGCTGCCGTGAAAATCACTGTTCTTGCGTCCACGTTGCTGGCGATCGTTCTGGTTGGCTCGCATGCGCCAGCTCAGCAAGTCGCGCTCACTTTCGATGACTTGCCTGCGCACGGAGACTTGCCTCCCGGGGTGACGAGGGCCGACGTGGCCCGAAACATCGTCGACGCCCTGAAAGCTCACCACGTAAAACAAGCTTATGGATTCATTAACGCCCAGAAACTCGAAACCGTGCCGCAGGACAAGGAAGTCCTGAATATCTGGGTGGGGGCCGGGTATCCGTTAGGCAGTCACGCCTACAGCCACATGGATCTGGCCGCTCATTCCGCGCAGGAGTTTGAGGCGGACATTGCAGCGAATGAAATGGTATTGAAGTCGCTGCCATCGGGCGACTGGCACTGGTTCCGGTATCCATTCCTGCGCGAGGGCGACACTCCCGAAAAGTATCACGCGGTCCATGACTACTTGAAGCAGCACGGCTACCGGGTTGCTCAAGTGACCCTCGACATCGGCGACTGGGCCTGGCAAGGCCCGTACGCCCGCTGCATGGCGAAACAAGATAAAGAGTCTGTGAAGTGGCTCGAGGAGAGCTATATGGACATCGCTAACGAAGACATCAACCTGGGCCAGAACGTCGCGCGCCTTCTCTTCGGGCACGACGTCCGTCACGTCCTGCTGCTTCACGTGGGCGCGTTCAATGCCGTCATGCTGCCCCGCTTGCTTGACCTGCTTAAGGCAAAGCACTTTCAGATCGTGCCGCTGGAGAAGGCCCAGTCCGACCCGGTCTACAAGATCGCTCCCGGACCGCTCACTAATTGGGACGGCGGACTTCTGGATCAGATTCTGGCGGCCCGCAGACTCCCGCTACCACCGCATAAACAGAGACCGATGCAGAAGCTTGCCGAGATCTGTCAGTGAAATGTCTGCATCTAACGCGAAGAATCAAAATCGGCCGTGGCAGTGCTCCAGGCCCCAGTTGGCCGCTATATACTTGGGTGTGGGATGGTTCAGAGCCATGAGAATCCATCTTTTGCTTGCGTGTGTCTTGTGTTCTTCTTTCCTGTATGCGCAGCGCTGGCATGCGGCTACCAAGGACCAGTTAACGCAGCAAGCTTCACTTCCCCTCGAAGATATGGCACACATGAGTTGGGTGCGGCGGGACGGCGCGCCAAGCGATATCACGGCTTTGGCACAGACCAAGGACGGATACCTGTGGATCGGCTCGCGCCTGGGACTGTTCCGCTTCGATGGCCTTCAGTTCTCAACTTATCCCTTCACTTCGGTCGACCCTCAACTGCCATCCTCCGATATCGCGGCCCTGGCAGCAGACACCCAAGACGGCCTTTGGATTGGTTATCGCATGGGTGGCATCTCTTACCTTCACGGTGGCAATAAGGTCGATTACGACAAAATGAACGGTCTGGTCAGCCAATCGACCGAGCAACTTCTCTGCCGCGAAGATGGATCGGTGTGGGCAACCGCCGACGGACGCTTGATGCATCTGGCGGGCTCCACGTGGGAGAACTACTCCGCCAAGCACGGACTGCCTTCGGAGGGGCTCTACTCGCTATTTTTTGACCGCGACGGAAATCTGTGGACTGCAGAAAAAGACCACGTCTACGTCCTGAAAAAGAGCGAGGACAAGTTTGTCCGGGTTCCAACGCCCAACCACTCCGTAAACCAGTTCGCGCAGACACCGGACGGCACGATTTGGATCAGTGATGCATGGCACAATGTCCGGCCGCTCCTGGACGACAAAGCATTGCAGGCGCTGCGCATCCCCGGAGTACCTCTGCTGTTGGTAGATGAGACGGGGAACCTGTGGCTTGCCCCTGATTTCGGCGGCCTAACGCGCATTAAGTTGTCTGACAAAGCCGGGCGAAAGGTGGAGAACTACAGCACTGAAAACGGACTCACGGATGGCCAAACGCGTGCGATTCTACAGGACAAACAGGGAACGATCTGGGTCGGAACGGCACGCGGGTTGGACCGGTTTCGGCCTACTCCATTCGTCCAGTTCCACGGTGTTCGCATTGACTATCACCCTGCCCTGATTGCCGACAAGAAGTCCGGCATCTGGATCGACGATATGGACAAGCCGCTGATGCGGCTGCAAGACGGCAAACTTTCCTTTCAAGGCAAAGCCCACGGCAGCAGTTCGCTTTCCCAGGATGCGGATGGATCGGTGTGGCTGCACGATCCGATCACCCACAATTTTTTTCGCTATACCGACAGCAGCGCAACGCCGACAGCAACCGTCCCAGTTCCCGAGGCGACAAGAGAAGTGGAGAACTGGTGCCTTGGTCATGATCCAAACGGAGCCCTCCTGGCGTGTTTTGAGGGACACGGCTTGTGGCGCTACTCCGGTGCATGGGAACAAGTGAAGGCGCCGGGCTTGCCCGTGGAATCGCCGATCGCCCTGGTGAGCGGCCCGGGACATGTCTGGCTCGGCTATCCGCACAACCAGATTGTCCTTGATGATGGGAATGGGTTCCAGGTTTACGGCGCAGCGGAAGGCCTGGAGCTTAACTCCGTCCTCACGTTCTATGAGGCCGACGGCTTAGTACTGGCGGGCGGCTCCGACGGGCTTGCGTATTTCGACGGGCACACGTTCCATTCGCTCCATCTGCGAACGTCCGGTCTGATGCGGGGCATATCCGGAATCGTCAAAGATCGCTTCGGCGATTTGTGGCTGAATGCAGGTCCCGGGGTGATTCGCTTGCCGGAACAAGAATGGAAGACGGCGATGCGGGATCCGCGATACGCCATGGATTTTCAGTTTCTGAATGAGCAAGACGGGCTCTTTGGTTCGCCGGCCCAGAGCAAACCAGCTCCCACCGTCGTTGCAGACAGCAATGGCACACTCTGGTTTGCCACGTCAGGGCACATTGTCTCGCTCGACCCCGCATCAGTCAGAAAGGTACAGCCCCCGCCAAATGTGCTATTGCAGGCGGTCCGCGTGAATGGCTCTGCCGTTCGCTTCGACGAAGGCGCTCCGATTAGCGTGGCCTCGCGCCAATTCAGGAGTCTGGAGTTCGATTACATCGGGGTTGATCTGAAATCGCCGGACCGCGTGGTTTACGAATATATGCTCGAGGGGCAGGACAAGGAGTGGCAGGCAGTAGGCCGCCGCCGGCAGGCACACTATACCAACCTCAAGCCGATTGAGTATCGTTTCCGGGTTCGCGCGGCAAGCGGAACCGGCCCATGGAGTGAGCTGCGATCCGAAGTGCCGTTCACTATTGCGCCTGCCTTCTATCAGACAAAGTGGTTCCTCTTGTTGAGCATTGCAGCGGCCGGACTACTGACTTGGATGGCTTACCGGTTGCGGGTCCATCAAATAGCGGCGCGTTTAGACTCGCACTTCGAGGCTCGTCTCGCCGAACGGACCCGTATTGCTCAGGAGTTACACGATACGTTGTTGCAGGGTGTGTTGAGCGCCTCCATGCAGTTGCATGTCGCGAACGATCAACTCACGGCTGATTCGCCCGCCAAGCCTCTAGTTCGGCGCGTTCTCGAGTTGATGGGAACGGTAGCAGACGACGGAAGGAACGCAGTTCGAGGACTGAGGCTATCGAAAGATGGCGTTCAGGATCTTGAGCTCGCATTCTCGCGAATTCCTCTGGAACTGGCGGTTCAGGAAGCGGGACATTTTCGTGTGCTGGTTGAGGGGTCACCCCGAGCTTTGCATCCCGTTATCCGTGACGAGGTTTACAGGATCGGACGCGAAGCTGTCACCAATGCCTTCCGTCACTCAGGAGCGAAGTCTATCGAGATCGAACTGGAATACAGCCTTCAGAAATTACGCATGGCCGGGCGCGACGACGGCTGCGGAATCAGTCCACAAGTATTGCATCACGGGCGTGACGGTCACTTCGGTCTCGCAGGAATGCGTGAGCGTGCCGAAAAAATTGGCGGCAAACTGAGAGTCTGGAGTGGCGCCGCAAATGGAACGGAACTGGAGTTGGACGTTCCGGCCCGGATTGCTTTCGAATCTGGACCTTCTACCTCGTCCGCGTGGCCGGCTAAACCGTACCTGGACGAGAAGAACGGGCGGGGCAGATGGCAACGGCTGAGAAAATTTGTGTCCTGAGCGACAAGCCGCAGAACGCTTGGACTGCCGTATTCTCTTCCGGACAATACCGATCGTCCGGGTCGCTGCCGTCACAGACACCGTTCGAGAGAGAGAGAGAGAGAGAGAGAGAGAGAGAGAGAGAGAGAGAGAGAATTTCCCCTGGGCTGATCAATGGCGATCACTCGACTTTTGCGACAACCTGCGCGAGCGCGTACTCCTCCAGGCAACGCGCGTCGTTGTTAAATGTGCGGATGCCTTCGGCGAGCTTCTCCGTCGCCACGGCGTCTTCGTTGTGCATCCGGCGGAAGGACGACGCCGTGATGCGCAGGCGTTCATCCTTGCTGGCTTCAGTTATTTCAAGATTTTGGCGACGGTAGCAGGAGAATCGAAGCTCAAGCTCGCCGCAACTTCGGTGGAGACCCGGCCGGGCACCAACTTGAGAATCTCGCTTTCAAACAGAACAAATAGACTGTCGATGAACTCAGCAGGTGACAAAGACTTGGCACCTGGCGGATGACATCCACGATTTCGCCCCGAAGTGCCGACAACGGTGAAGATGCGCGACGGCATCATGTCATGTAAACTTTCTTCCGTCGGGTCCAACGCGATAGCACGAGCAAGACCGTTATCGACTTGCGAAGTCGGCAGTTGTGGTGCTGCTTCGTCCGTCGATGAGGATCTGCACTCGGTAGATCCTATGGAATCGGAACGTGACTAGTGGGGCGGGTGGATGGGCGATGCCGCTAAAATTCGAGTCTTGAGCGTGGACGATCACCCGCTGCTGCACGAGGGGATTTCTACTGTTATCCGCAGCCAGCCGGATATGAAATTGGCGGCAGAAGCGTTCAATGGGCGCGATGCCATTCAGCGCTTTCGTGAATATAAGCCGGACATTACGCTCATGGATCTGCGCCTGCCCGACATGAGCGGCATCGACGCGATGATCGCAATCCGCTCGGAATTTCCTGAAGCCCGCGTCATCATTCTGACAACCTTCGCCGGCGACGTGGAGATTCAACGCGCTCTCGAAGCTGGAGCGCGCGCGTATATGCTCAAAAGCATGCCTCCGAAGGAACTCGTGGAGGTCATCCGTCAGGTACATATCGGCAAGAAGCGGATTCCGGCGGAGATCGCCGCGCACCTGGCTGAGCACTACAGTGACGAAACTCTTACTGGACGCGAGGTCGAGGTTCTCAAGCAGATTGCCGGAGGAAACCGGAACCGTGACATAGCCGAAAAACTATTCATCACCGAAGAGACCGTGAAGGTGCACATCAAACACATCATGGAAAAATTGGGTGCGACGGACCGCACTCAGGCCGTCGCCATTGGCGTAAAACGTGGAATCATTCAGCTCTGATTCACGTCCCCGTTCCGTTCTGTTATCCCCTGAAAGTGGTAGAGAAAAATTCCAGTCGCTAGGGATTCGTTTGAGGAATGAAACGTCTAGTCTACTTGACTGGTAAGTAAGTAAGGAAATGAATCGCGGTTACAAATGTTTTCTATGTTCCCTGACGGGTGGCCCGGTGCTGGTCTTCTGCTTCTACGAGCAGCATGCGGAGCGGTCCTTATCATCCAGGCTGTCGCCTACTTCGTCCATGGGCGCGAATTGGTATTCCCCATGGTAGCTGGTTCCGCCATGGGCGCAGTTGGCCTATTGCTTGTGATTGGGCTCAGGACCCGATATGTTGCGCTTCTGGCGACCCTAGTCGGCGCGGGCGGTGTCTTTTCCTGGTTCCCCGGTTCAGGCGGAGGCCCGCTTGTGACCCCGATGACGGCGGGTTTGTTTGCCGTGATTGCCGCCGCTTTGGCTTTGCTGGGACCGGGCGCTTTGTCTCTCGACTCCCGACTCTTCGGACGCCGGGAAATTGTTATTCCCGAGAGTTATCGATCCAACTCCGCCTGAGTCTCGTGGAATGTCGAGAGCCGTGTTAGGACGATTAAGAGCGGACGTGAAGCGTACCTGTCGTTTCCCACATGCTGCCGCAGCGAAGCACGTAGACCGTCCCTGTAGGTTCTGTTGGTTTGGCTTTACGATGCTTGCGAGTAGCGGTTCCCCTGCGTAAACGCTGACCTTCATTGGTAGGTCCTTGCGGCTTAATACCGAGAAGGCGGAGAGGGCGGCGGATTCAAATGTCGCCGATAGGCCTCAAGCCTTTAAATTTTTAAAATCAAAACTGGCGGAGAGCGTGGGATGCGACACGGGCTACCCAATTTCGTCAGCATTATGGGCCAAATCCATCGATATCAATAGCATCTATTTCGTCGCCAGAGTTCAATAAGCCCCGTTCTGACCCGCCGCACCTTGAGCCGTCATTCTCCGAAGATGGGGACAAGACCTGGGGAGTCAACTGGATTACGGATCAGACGCGGGTGAAAGATGAATCTGACAAAGCGCACTGAATTCCGCCGCCGCATTCCCGATAGAGGATCGCACCACTGAATAGAGCTACGCATCCTAAATGTATTTGTTGTTTTGCAACCTGGCACTAGGCCCGGCATAATGGCACCAAACATGGAAGTCTTCTGCGGAAAGATTTAGGAGCCAACTTCACGGGCGGAGAGAGTCGGATTAACTGAGCCACAGTTGCGGATTGCCGATTGCCTCCGCGACGTCACGAAGAAATTCGGCTGCCCGCGCGCCATCCACCACACGATGGTCGCTCGACAGTGTCAAGGTCATCATCGGACGAATCCCTGGGACGCCGTCCACCGGGACGACGCGGTCCGCGATTCGCCCCACGGCAAGAATCGCTGCCTGGGGCGGCGTGATGATCGCGGTGAATGCCTCCACGCCGAACATTCCCAGATTACTGATGGTGAAGGTTCCCCCGGCAATGTCCTGGGGACGAAGTTTGCTGCTGCGCGCCCGTTCCGTCAGATCGTGGCGCAGCACGGCAATCTCACCCAGGCCGATTGCGCTAGCCCTATGAATATTGGGCGCCACCACGCCATCGCTGACGGCCATGGCCACGCCGACGTTTATCTCGGCGTTGGCCCGCACCCCTTCAGCGGTCCAACTTGCGTTCATTCGTGGGTGTTTCAGCAGCACCCGTGCAATCAGCGCTACCAACAGATCGGTGAGCGTAATTTTTATGGCATGCGATTTTTCAATCTCGGACGCGAATTTGGCGCGCGCTTCTTGCAGAGTTCCCGCATCAACCTCGCGAACCACGAAGAAATGAGGGACGGTGGTCCAACTCTGGGTCGTCCGCTCCGCCATTAGGCGAGAGATTGGGCTGGCTTTTTCAATTGGAGGCGGGATCGCCTTGGATTCCGCAGCGGCCAAAATGTCCGAAGCAAGAATCTCGCCACCCGGCCCCGAGCCTTGCACCTGGCCGAGATCCACGCCGCGCTCGGTGGTCAAACGGCGCGCTTTGGGAGAGATGCGGAGATCCACTGACGTCGGCTGACTTGAAACAACAGCTGGCGTCGTTGGGGAAGCTGTAACTGCGGCCACGCCTTTTCTTCCTGATGCGGTCGGAGCCTGGTCGACAGGTGGGGTTTCTCCTGGGCGCACGATCCAGGCGATGGTCTGGCCGACCGGCACCTCGGCACCCGCCTGGGCGGTGATTCCGGCGAGCACACCGTCACCGGGCGATTCAATTTCCATCACGGCCTTGTCGGTTTCGATTTCAAGCAGCGGCTCGCCCTTCGCCACCGCCTCGCCTTCCGTTTTAAGCCACGAAATCAGCTTGCCAGTTTCCTGGGCCATTTCGAGAGCGGGCATGACCACACTGATTGCCATAGTCTGTTTTTCAGGAAGAGCCGATCCCCGGGCCTTCTAGTCGCCCACTTCAACTTGCTCCTGCTTGGCGCTGGTTTCGATCATCTCGCGCACGCGCCGGCTCGGTTCGGTTTCATTCTCCCGGATTGCGGGCAGCGGACCATTCACGGTGAAGTAGTGGCGTCCAGCGACCAGCAACTCTTCCGCCGGGAAGCGCGTGATCACTTCATGTCCAGTTTCGGTAACCACGATTTCTTCTTCGATACGCGCGGCGCTCCAGCCATCGGTGGAAGGCCAGAATGTTTCGAGCGCGAACACCATGCCGGGCTTGATTACCGTGGGATGCTCGAACGACACGAGGCGGCTGATCACTGGCTTTTCCCAGATGGCCAACCCGATTCCGTGCCCGTATTGCAGGGCGAAGCAGGATTCTTCGTTGGGAAATCCGAATTCTTGCGCCTTGGGCCAGACCGCTGCAATCTCCGCCGTGGTTCGTCCCGGACGCACAAGTTCGATGGCCGCGTCCAGATATTCCCGACAGCGTTTGTACGCGTCGTTCATGGCGTGCGACGCGTAGCCGATCGTGAAGCAGCGGTAGTAGCAGGTGCGGTATCCCATGTACGAATGGAGAATGTCGTAGTACACCGGATCACCCGGACGCAACACGCGGTCGGAAAATACGTGCGGATGAGGACTGCATCGCTCCCCGGAAATCGCATTCACCGCTTCTACGTACTCGGATCCCATGTCGTAGAGAACTTTGCTGACCAGGCCGACCGCCTGGTTTTCACTCATACCGGGTTTCATCGCGCGATAGAGTTCGTCGTAGGCGGCGTCCACCATCATGGCGGAATGATTGAGAAGGCTGATTTCATCGCGCGTTTTGATGAGCCGCGCTTCGGACATGAGCGCCTGGCCGTCGACCACTTTAATGCCTTCCTTCTGCAACGCAAACAAAACCGGCAACTCGATGATGTCGATACCAACTGGTTCCTTGTGCAATCCGCGCATTTCAAGCTCGATGCGAATTTTCTTGGCGACATCTTCGGCGCGTCCCATCTCCGGCGTCATCGCGCCGCGTAGCATCGAGATGCCCGGACGCGACCGATCTCCGAGCCAGGGGCAGTTCAGTTGATGATGCTTGGCGGCGGAGCCGAAGTCCCAGAGAATCGGCTCATCGTTCTGCGGGAGAAGCGTGAAGCGATTCGCTTTGTCCTGGGCCCATGTGCCAATGTGCGTTGCCGTCAGATAGCGCACATTGTTCATATCGAAACAAAGCAGAGCGCCCATTTCCGACTTGGTGAGAAGGTCCTTGGCTCGCGCCAGTCGTTCGCGCCGCAGACGGTCGAAGTCAATGCGGTTCTCCCAATCCACCGCCATCGTTCCGTAAGTTGGCAAAGCCATAAATTTCTCCTTTGCTGCGCTCGGAACTCGAGAACAGGTCAGAGGTCAGATTGCAGGAATAACAAGATCAATGCCCGAAGTTCTTACCTCTGCATTCCGACCTCTAACCTCATCTATTTTCCGCAGATTGTTCGCGCTGCTTCAAACACGCTCTGCTCCGTCGGCACAGTTACATCCTCCAGCGGCGGCGAAAACGGGATCGGCACGTGCATCGCGCCCATTCGTTTCACGGGGGCGTCCAGATTGTAGAACGCTCCAGCCGCAATCACCGACGCCAGTTCCGCCGTGACGCCATATCTTTCGTAGCCTTCGTCCAGCACAATCGCACGAGATGTTTTCTTCACCGACTCTACGAGTGTCTTTTCGTCGAGCGGCCACATCGTACGCGGATCGACCACTTCGGCGCTGATGCCGATTTCCGCCAGCAACGCCGCCGCTCCGAGCGCGATCTGCACCATGCTGCTGGTCGCAACCAGCGTGATATCTTCACCCACCCGCTTTACATCGCCCACACCGAGCGGGATTGTGTAATCCTCCGCCGGCACCGCGCCCTTGAGCTTGTACATCATCTTGTCTTCAAAGAACACGACCGGATTTTCGTCGCGAATGGCCGACTTGAGTAGGCCCTTGGCATCGTAAGGCGTAGAGGGCATAACGACTTTCAATCCGGGAACATGGCAGAACCATGCATGCAGCGATTGCGAATGTTGCGCAGCGGAACGGCGCGTGGCCCCTAATGTTGTGCGCATGACCATCGGCACTTTCCACTTTCCGCCCGACATATAGTGGACTTTCGCGGCCTGGTTCACCATCTGGTCCATCGTCAGAGTGATGAAGTCGCCGAACATGATGTCGACGACCGGACGCAACCCTGTCATCGCCGCACCGACTGCAAGCCCGGTAAAGCCTGCCTCGGAGATCGGAGTGTCGAGCACGCGGTCTTTGCCGAATTCCTCTACCAGGCCGGAGAGCACTTTGAAGGGAGTACCGGCCTCGGCGACGTCTTCCCCCATGATGCAGACGGTCGAGTCGCGACGCATCTCCTCGGCGAGAGCTTCACGAATTGCTTGCGCGAAAGTCAGTTCGCGATCGACGGCAGTCTCAGGCATACACGTCCTGTTCCACTTTGTCGACGTTGGGATAGGGCGCGGCGATGGCGAATTCCATGGCAGTCTTCATTTCGGATTCCAGTTCGTCATTCCACGCGTCGAGCGTCGCGGCGTCGGCGAACTTCTGTTCGAGTAAAAACTTGCGCAGATTGAGGATGGGATCCCGTTCCGTCTTCCACGTCTGTTCTTCATGCTTGGAGCGGTAGTATTCGCGATTAATATCGCCGACATGATGGCCGTGGTACCGGTACGTGTTGCACAGCAGAAACGCCGGTCCTTCACCCTTGCGCGCGCGCGCCACCAATTTCTGCGCGATGTCATGGACCGCACGCACATCCTGTCCATCGACGCTGGCGGCTTCCACCCCGAAAGCAGTGGCACGTGTCAGAATATCGCCCGCCGTAGTTTCCGAGTAGTGCGTGTACTCCGTATAGAGATTGTTTTCGCAGACGTAGATCACAGGCAGTTTGAAAAGCTGAGCGAGGTTCATCACTTCATACAGAACCCCTTGCCCGAGAGCGCCTTCTCCGAAAAAGCAAACGGCTACTTGTCCCGTGCCCAGGCGCTGTGCCGAAAACGCCGCTCCGGTAGCGATCCCCGCGCTGCCACACACAATTGCGTTCGCGCCCAGGTTACCGGTCGCGGGGTCCGCAATGTGCATAGAACCACCCTTGCCTTTGCAGTACCCAGCTTCTTTGCCCAGTAGTTCGGCGAACATTCGATCGGGTGAAGCGCCTTTCGCCAGGCAATGTCCATGGCCGCGATGCGTGCTCGTGATGTAGTCGTTCCGATTCAGCGTCTCGCAGATACCGACCGCCACCGCCTCTTCCCCGATGTACAGATGTGCCAGACCGGGCATCAGCGCCCGCGTGTAGAGTTCATTGACCTGCGTCTCAAACAGGCGGATTGCCAACATCTGCCGGTACATCCGCAGCAAGAGGTCAACTCTGCCGGAAACTTCGGTGGGTTGGGCGGCGGTTGTCATTTCTGGACTCCTGCCATGCGCGCCAGCACGTCGAACACGACCGCAAAATCCAGTTTCTCCCAGCCCATGCCGCGGGCGGCGGTCAGAAATTCGTTGGTGACAGCCGTAGTCGGAACCGGGACATTGAGTTTGCGGCCCAGGTCCATCGCGAGCAGCATGTCTTTCTGCATCATGTTGACGTCGAACCAGGCTTCTTCGGGCTGCTGCAACACGAACGGGCCGCGATACTGAATCATGGGAGACGCGACCGCGCTGTGGACCAGTACGTCCACCGCGACTTCCCTGGCGATTCCGCTCTTTTCCGCCAGCAGCACGCCTTCCGAGAACGCTAGCATCTGCACAGCCAGGCTTAAGTTGACCGCGATCTTCATGGCCAACGCCACGCCGTTGTCGCCGACGTGCGTCACTTTGGGGCCGATTTCGAGGAGCAATGGCTTGAGATGTTCGAAGGTTTCTTTGCGCCCGCCGACCATCACCGAGAGTTTGCCTTGCTGCAACGTGATCACGCTGCCGGAAACCGGCGCGTCAATCATGTCGGCGCCCTTGGCGCGCACCTTTTCCGCCGTCGCGCGACTGACGTCGGGACTGACGGTGCTCATGTCGATCAGAATTTTTCCGGCGGAAAGGCCGGCCAGCAGCCCGTTCTGACCTTCGTGGATCGCGACCAGCGCAGCGGCATTGGTGACCATCGTGAAGGTGACATCGGAAGTCTCCGCAACCGCCCGCGGAGAGTCCGCCCACTTCATGCCGCGGTCAATCAGCCCCTGAGCTTTGGACTTGGTCCGGTTATATCCGGTAACGGTGTGGCCCTTTTCCAGCAGGCGGGCCACCATGTTTCCGCCCATCACGCCCAGGCCGATAAATCCGAGGTTCGCCATCATTCGCTCCGCACTACCGCTCCGCCGCTTAAGAACTCTGCCTGGACCGCTGACTAGTTTTCAGCGATGCCGAAGAGTCCTCGCGAACCTGCTCGAGGTGGTCTCGCATCGCTTCTCGCGCGGCATCTGGATCGCGCCGTTCAATCGCCTTCAGAATGCGTTTGTGGTGGAACTGGCCGCGTCCGGGCCCGCCATCAACTTCAAAGATGCGACTGCGCTGTTCTCGCAGAAGACCGACAATCGAATCGATCAAAGCGAGAATCAGCGGATTGTCCGCCGCTTCTGCGAGGGCCAGATGAAAATCGAGGTCGGCTTCGATATATGCCTCTCGATCATCCACGTTGCGATCCATGGCTGCAACCGCTTCCCGCATGGTGGACAGGAGTTGCTCTTCAATCCGCGGCGCCGCCAACGCTGCGATTTCCGGCTCCAGAATGCGCCGTAATTCCGCCAGGTGCAGCGATCCTTCCTGCTGGCTGATCTTGATGATGAGATCGAGCGACTGCCGCATCGCTTGCGACTTCCCGTTCGTTACAAACGTGCCGCGTCCGGTATAGGCCTCGACCAATCCCTTTTCCCGCAAGGCCTTGACCGCTTCGCGAACCGCTGTGCGGCTCACGCCGAACCGCTGCGCCAAGTCGCGCTCGGCGGGCAACTGGTCGCCGGGCTTGAGTTGGCCCTTCAGGATCGACTCCTCTACCTGCTGCACGATCTGCTCGTAGAGGCGCGACGTTTTCACCGCACGGTACTGGATCTTGGGAGCCACGAAATCCACCGTTTCATTCGTCATCGATCGTCCCCTAAGGTCAAATTCGCGTTGCAAAACGCAGAACAGGACCAGTGGTCCGACCACTATACCATACGTCATTTTCGGATCAATCGCCGGATCAATCTAAAAGACCGACGCCGAAATAGCCGTGCGCCTTATTGCTGCCAGACCGTCTTGATGTTTACAAATTCCCGGATTCCATGCGCCGACAACTCCCGTCCATGACCCGAGTATTTCACTCCTCCGAACGGGACTCGCGGATCGGACGCGACCATCTTATTTACAAAGACCATTCCGGCGTCGAGCTCGTTGATAAAGCGCTCCGTCTCCACGGGATCGTTCGTCCAGGCGCTGGCCCCGAGGCCAAAGCGGTTGTCGTTGGCAATTTGAATGGCTTGATCGACCGTCTTCACGCGGAAGATCGAAGCCACGGGCCCAAAGAATTCCTCGCTATAGGCAGGCGAGTTCCTTGGGATGTCCGTCAGTACCGTCGGTGCATAGAAATTCCCCGGACGTTTCAAGGGATGTCCACCCGTAAGCACGCGCGCCCCGGCCGCGACACTCTTCTTGACGTCCGCGTCCAGCGAAGTGACGGCCTCCGCGTTGGCCAGCGGGCCGAGCTGAGTTTTCTCATCGAACGGATCGCCGATTTGAAGCCCTTGCATGCGGCTTACAAACTTCCGCTCGAACTCGTCGGCGATGGACTCGGCCACAATGAAACGCTTCGCGGCAATACAGGACTGCCCATTGTTCTGCACACGAGCTTCGACGGCCGTCGCGACAGCAGTCTCCAAATCCGCGCTCGGCATTACGATAAACGGATCGCTGCCACCCAGTTCGAGAACGACTTTCTTGATTCGCTTGGCCGCTGAAACCCCAACCTGGATGCCTGCTTGCTCACTTCCTGTAAGAGTTGCGGCAACGATTCGTGGGTCATTGAGAATGCCATCGACGGGGCCTGAGCCGATCAGCAAAGTCTGGAATACCCCTTCGGGAAATCCTGCCTGGCGGACGATCTCCTCAATTTTGAGCGCGCACTGCGGAACGTTCGAGGCATGTTTTAAAAGACCGACGTTACCCGCCATAAGTGCCGGCGCGACAAAACGAAACACCTGCCAGAACGGAAAATTCCAGGGCATGACGGCGAGAATCGGGCCAAGCGGCAGATAGCGGATGAAGCTCCGCTTGGCGCCAGTCTCCACTACTTCATCGGCCAGAAAGCGCTCAGCGTTTTCCGCGTAGTAGCGGCAACCGATCGCGCATTTACCCGCTTCGGCGATGGCGGATCGCAAGGTCTTCCCCATCTCCAGAGTCATGAGGTGCGCACATTCCTCCTTTTGTTGTTCCAGAATGTCGGCCGCGCGAAACATCATCCTGGCGCGTTCTGCGAATGAGGTTCGGCGATGGATTTGAAACGCTGCCGCTGCCAGCTGAAGCTTGTTTTCGATCTGCGCGGGCGAGAGAGCTTCAAAGCTCTTCAGCACTTCACCGGTTGCAGGATTGGTAGTTGCGATTGCCATGATTGAGGGTCTTCCTTCCGTTTATCGATACCAGGGCGAGTTCAATCGTCCGGCTGCCGGGGGTCCTTCGATGAGTCGACGATACCGCTGGCAGGTAGCCCCCTGCCAACTGGTACCGCCTTTGATCTTGACAATATACCAGCCTATTGGTATAGCTGTCGGACCATTACTTGCAAATCTTTTGGAGGTCCGTAATGCGTTCCACGATGAAAGGCATTAGGGTCGCGGGCCTAGTCTGTTTTCTGGCCATCGCAGCCCCCATCTTTGCCCAAACCACCACCGGACGCATCCTAGGAGAGGTCACTGACTCCTCCGGCGCTGGCTTGGCGGGCGCAACCGTTACGGTAACCGACGTCCAGAGAGCGACAACTCGAACCGTCACCGCGGACGAATCCGGCAACTATGCGGTCCCGAATCTGACGCCAAGTGTATATTCCGTCCGCGCCGAAGCCAAAGGATTCAAGAGAGTCGAACGGCCGAACATTCAGGTTGAGGTCGCCACCGATGTCACCGTCGACGTCGCGCTTCCTCCGGGTAACGTCAGCGAAACAGTGGTTGTGACCGACGACGTTCCGCTCGTCAATACCACGTCCTCAACGTTAGGCGGCACGCTGAGCAACAGAGAAATCAACGATCTTCCGCTCAACGGGCGTAACTACGAGAACCTGCTGCAACTGCGGCCCGGCGTTGTACGTTATCCCGGAGGCGGATTCTCCACCACCAGCGCCAACGGCCTGCGCGCGGAAGACAACGCCTACCTCGTCGACGGTCTGTTCAACAGCGAACCGTTTTCCGGCCAGAGCATCATTAACGGAGCCGGAATTGCCGGAGACTCGGCTACGATTCTCCCGGTGGACTCCATCCAGGAATTTAACCTTCAGCAGAATCCTCCCGCGGAGTATGGATGGAAGCCCGGCGCGATCGTCAACGTTGGACTGAAGTCTGGCACGAACCAACTGCATGGAACCGCGTATGCATTCGGCCGCGACACACCGCTCGACGCTCGCAACTTTTTCAACCCGGTCGCTGGAGGGCCGAAAAACCCGCGCAACCTCGAGCAATTTGGTGGTACCGCGGGCGGCGCCATCATCAAGGGCAAGCTTTTCTATTTTGGCGGGTACGAGGGACAGCGCTATACGGTGGGTAACACTGGCGTACTCAACACCTGGGCGACAGTTCCCCTGCCCACGGTGACGGATCCGCAAGCGCCCGGCTTTTGTGCTTTCTCACAAACCGGCGATTGCGGAAACAGCATCCCGGACGTAATCAATGACTTGCACGCCGGGTTCACTCAAGGTTCCCTCCCAACCGACGTAAGCGCAGTCAGCCTGCAGATTGCGGGTTGCGCCTTCACTCCGCCAAGTACTGTCACTTGCAATGGGAAAGGCTTTCCCGCCAACGACGGAACCAATGCCCTTGGCGCCACTTCTATTAACTACGGACTGCCAAACACTGTGAGTGCGGACAACGCGATCGGCAAGGTCGACTTCCAACCTAACGATCACAATACCTTCAGCACGTTGTATTTTTTCGGCAACAACTCCGGGAGCGTTGCCGATGCGCTCCAAGTGCAACCCGTGTGGCTCACCAAAATCCACACCAGGGCTCAGGTGTTGGGCGAAAACTGGACCTGGATCCCAAGTGCCCGCTGGGTCAACGAGGCCCGCTTTGGGTACAACCGTCTGTACCAGCCCACCTTCGTCGGCGACCATAACGTTCCCGCCTCGCAATACGGCCTCGATACGGGCGTGACGAATCCTCTCTACGGCGGGCTTCCGCGCATCAACATTGCGCCCTTTTACATCTTCCCCCAAGAGCTAGGAGGCTTTAACTGGCCGAAAGTTCAGGGACCCGACACTCGTTTCCAATTCGTCGACCACATCTCCTATACCCGTGGCAGTCACTCCATCCGGTTTGGCGGTGAACTCCATCGAGACGGATTCTCGGGCGCGGGATATGGCGGCGCCCGCGGCAGGATCAAGTTCGGTTTGGGTGGAGGCACATTCCCCAACGGCATCCAAGATTTCTTTGCAGGTTTTTCGTCGCACGCAAGTCTCCTGGTCGGCGATCCCACGAGGAACATTCATAACTGGGGTTTTGCAGGATTTGTCCAAGATGACTGGCGCGCAACCAAGAGCCTCACGCTGAATATCGGCATACGTTACGAGGTCAATACGGTCATCAAGGACGACCATGATCTCCTCGGCAACTTCGATCCAACGAAGGGCCTGATTCAGGTGGGTAAGGGTCTCAGCAGCGCCTACAACGGCGACCACCACGATTTTGCGCCGCGAGTAGGATTTGCCTGGGATGTCACCGGCAACGGACGGACCGTGGTTAGAGGCGGCGCCGGCATTATGTACGAAACTCTCAACTGGGAATCGTTCCTGGCATTAAACAATTCGCTGGGCCTTGCCACGATTCCAACGGGAGCGATTATCGACGGGACTGGCAATACGGCTGGGGGGTCGATCGCCGTCGGCAACATAAATTTCTCGGGTGCCGATCCCAATAATGGCGGCATAAACTGGGATCCGGCCGTGACCGGCGTCCCGGGAACGGTCTTCCCCACTACCCCGCTCAATTGCTTTGCCAACCCCTGCGCAATTATGGGCGTCAACCCGAATCTCAAAACGCCGTATGTGTGGAACTGGTCTCTGAACGTGCAGCACGCGTTCACGCCCAACCTGTCTTTGGAAATGGGTTATGTCGGGAATCACGGCTCAAAGTTGGCGGGCATTCGAGACGTCAACCAAGTGGACCCCAATTCGCAGGCAGAGATTGATTGCGGCCACTGCGAACAGAATGGGCGCCCCTTTTTCAGTCAGTTTCCCTACCTCTCTCAGATTTTTCAGATGGCTAATATCTACCGATCTAACTACGACGGCTTGCAAGTAACACTCACGGGACGGAACTACCACGGTCTCAGCATGATCGCCGGCTACACTTATTCCCACTCTCTGGACCAGGTCGGCGCCAACTGGGATTTTGGTGCTGGACTGGGATTACCCACCGACAGCACGCGTCCCGGACGCGAATATGCAAGCAGCGATTTTGACATCCGCCATCGTTTTACACTCTCTCTCACTTATCTCTTGCCCGGAAAGAAGAGCTTCGCGCAGTTGCTTGAGGGCTGGCAGATCAACTCCATCATCAGCTTGTACAGTGCGCAGCCGTGGGGAGTGATGGACGCTGGAACGGACGTTAGCCAGACTGGGGAATTGAACGATCGTTGGGATTTTACCGGTAATCCGGGGGACTTCAAATCCACACGCACGGGAATTCCGTTCCTTGCCCCTTCCACTTTCCCGGTAGACAACCAGGGTCACGTGACCGGTGGCGATCCGCATTGTCTGGCTGCGGCTGATGTTCATGGTGCCCGCGACCAGTTAGCCAGCTTCGGATGTTATGTCTCCGGCAACAGCGCTTTGACGCCGCCTCTAGCGGGAACCTTCGGGACAATGGGCCGCAATGTTTTCCGGGACACTGGTTTCAAGAACGTCGATTTCACGCTGGCCAAGAACTGGAAATTTGGCGAGCGCTTTGGAGCCCAATTCCGTGCTGAGTTCTTCAACCTTTTCAACCATCCCAATTTCGCCAACCCCTTCGGTGGGCAGAACGGCTATGCCCACAACGATCCCTCCGGCGGTGGCGGATTCTTCGGTTGCGGGTGTGCGACACCGGATGTGGCCGCCTCCAACCCCGTCATCGGTTCCGGTGGCAGCCGCGCCATTCAGTTCGGACTAAAGCTGAGTTTTTAGACTTTAGCCGCGCCTCCCCCAAGGCGGGGCTGGATCGATCCAGCCCCTTTTCCGTTCCATCAACACGCGCTGAAATCGAATTCAGTGCTGCAAATCAGGGAGGGACAACCCGTGTCAACGCCAGGGCAACGCCTCTATCTCGACGTACTAGCGACCGCATTCGTTCTCATGATCTCTGTCAGCGTCCCAGCTCTCGCTCAAGAGAAGCGCGAACGCACGCTCGACGAAATCAAGACGGAAGCCATCCATCGCGCGGAAAACGGTATGTATCCCCTGATCGGCCTAGACCCAAGCGATGTACGCGAAGCCTTCGCATCCATTCATACCACCGACAAAGACGAGTGGGCCGCGGCGTTCATGACGGTCGCCGATCGATACGCGAATGAGGCGAAGGCGATCGAGAAGACCGATCCAGCGAAAGCGAACGCCGATTACGTCCGCGCCTGGCGTCTTTACTCCTTCGGACGCTGGCCAATCCCCGCTTCGCCGGGAAAGCAGCGGTCCTACGAAAAGGCAATAGAAGCTTTTCTGGCGCACGCCCGCTTCTGGGATCCGCCACTGGAAATTGTGCGCATTCCTTTTGAAGGCAAGGAAATTATCGGCTACGTGCGGCTGCCGAAGAACGCGAAGGGCCCGGTTCCCCTCGTGATCGCGGTCAACGGACTGGACAGCCGCAAGGAAGACCTGACCGAAAGCTTTGCGGCCATCCTTCCCTATGGCATCGGATTTCTTGCAGTAGACGGACCCGGCACCGGACAGTCTCCGATCAAAGTCAGTGAAACGGCGGAGCGCTCATTGTCACACGTGCTCGACTATCTCCAGACCAGGCCCGAGGTGGACAAGACTCGCATTGCCATTCACGGCGTCAGTTGGGGCGCGTACTGGGCGACGAAGATGGCGATCGTCGAGCGCTCACGGTTGAGAGGAGCGAGCGCACAGTCGCCGCCGGTCGATACTTTCTTCCAAAAAGACTTCCTGATGAATTCGCTGTTGGGCAATCGCGAGTATCTGTTCGACCAGGTACCTGCCCTGATGGCAATCTTCGACAACGTGAAAACCATCGACCAAATGGCCGAAGAGCTTCCCAAGATATCGCTCATCAAACAAGGCCTGCTCGGCAAACCGATGGCGCCAATGCTGGTCATGGCCGGCGTGCTCGACACGCAGGTTCCGATCGAAGACATCTACCTGCTGCTCAGCAAAGGTGACGTTCCGAAGACGGCGTGGATCAACCCACAGGGCGGCCATCTCGGGCGGCAAGTGAAAGTGTGGCCCGACCCGGCCATCTTCAAGCAGGTCATCATCCCGTGGCTCGTAAAGACTCTTGCGGCTGAACCGGGGACCGATGCCCACAACTAAGATCACAGCCGATTCACAAGCGGGAGAGGCCGCCGCAGATCCCAAGGCACCGAAACCACCGTGGTATCGCGTGCTATGGGTGCAGGTGTCGCTGGCGATGGTTGCGGCCCTCGTGCTTGGCTCCTGGTATCCCGAGCGAGCTGTCGCCATGAAGCCATTGGGAGACGCTTTCATCCGTATGATTTCGATGATCATCTCCCTGATCATCTTCTGCACCGTTGTCACCGGAATTGCCGGGATGGAGAACCTGAAGAAGGTCGGCCGTGTCGGCGGCATGGCGCTTTTGTACTTCGAGGTTGTTTCCACGATTGCGCTGCTCATCGGTCTGGCCGTGGGCAACATCGTGCACCCCGGCAGCGGGTTCAACGTCGACCTGGCCAGTCTGGATGCCAAGTCAGTCGCGGACTATGCGGGCCAGGCCAAGAGTCAAAGCGTAAGCGAATTTCTGATGCACATCATTCCGAACACAGTGGTCGACGCCTTTGCCAGGGGAGACATCCTTCAGGTTGTCTTCGTTGCGCTGTTGTTCGGGTTGGCGCTCGCGGCCGTGGGATCTCGCGCCAGGCCTCTGGTCGATTTGCTGGACGCCTTAACCAAAGCGGTGTTTGCGGTGGTCAGCATCCTGATGAAATTTGCACCCATCGGAGCCTTCGGCGCCATGGCCTACACGGTCGGCAAGTTTGGCCTTGCGTCGCTGGGACCGCTCGTCCGCCTGATCGGTACATTCTGGCTGACCTCGGTGCTCTTCGTGATCATCGTTCTGGGCGCGATTACGTGGGCTGCGGGATTCAACATCTTCCGGTTCCTGATTTATATCCGGGAAGAGATCCTCCTCGTTCTGGCTACCAGTTCTTCGGAAACGGCGATCCCGACTTTAATGGCCAAACTGGAAAAACTCGGTTGCTCCAAGTCGATGGTAGGACTGATCGTGCCCACCGGCTTTACGTTTAACACCGACGGCACCGCACTCTATATGACGTTGGCCGCGCTGTTTGTGGCGCAGGCCACCAACACTCACCTGACTCTGATGCAGCAGCTCACCATACTTTCCGTTGCAGTCCTCACTTCCAAAGGCGCGAGCGGCGTGCAGGGCGCATCGTTCATCGCGCTGGTGGCGACTCTCTCGGTAATCCCGACGATCCCCGTTGCCGGCATGGCGCTCATCTTGGGAATCGACCGCTTCATGAGCATGTTTCGAGGCCTGGTGAACATGATTGGGAATGGAGTGGCCACATTGGTACTGGCGCGGTGGGACGGAGAACTGGATCGCCAAACTTTGCAGGAAAATCTCACCTGAGCAGAACTTATAGGTCGCGCAGAAATCGCGCTCCGCTCTTACTTTCGATCGCCCTTCCGTCGCTCGGATGCCAGAACAATTCCAGCCAGGATTTTGTCCGTTTCGCGATCGATGGGCACCGGCTGGCCTGCGGGTTTGGCCTCCGATGTCGTGCGTCTGATTTTCATGCCAATGTACACCGCGTCATAAGAGGTGTCGCCCAGGTTCTCAACCTTGTGCTTGAACGGGGGAAACCACCTTGACTCGCCGGCCTTCGAGAATACCTCCCGCACTTTTCCGTCTTGATCGGTGAATCTGAGATGCCCTCCATGGATCACCACGACCACCCCCCCGGGATGGTCGTGCATGCCTGACTTTTCATGCGGACCGTAGTGGACATCCACGACCTGCACCGATTCATTCTCGAAAGCTAATTTGTAGTGCGAGGACTCCACCTTGGTGGGGTCTTGTGCGAAAGCCCACCCGAATGCGACCAAAACCAGCACGACGACCCAGCATCCCTTGAAAGACATATCTCTTCTCCAGACCCGAACCCGGCATTGTGAATGTGACAGGCGCAACGCTACCCTCCCTTCAACGACCTGTCAACGATGGATGCCGATATCGGACCAAACTGGTAAGGGTAGAAGTGGTAAGTAATGTTCTGCGCAAAAGAAAAGTCGGCTGTTTCTGTCGAATTTCGGCCTGGTAAAACGTCGATATGGCAGGCGGCGGAGAGCTACGGGTTTCCAAACTCCTGGTGACTCGCCACCGATCTCCTCGGCGACACCAAATTCGTTGTCGAGCCTACGGGAGTGACTATGCTTGACGTAAGAATCCAGAGAGTTGGGGATGCCACTGTCTTGCGCTGTGCAGGCCGAATTGTCGTCCCCTATGCAGCGGAACTACGAAGCACCGTTTTGTGTCATCTCCCGAATCGAACTCTAGTGCTCGATTTGGCGAACGTGCTGGCAGTCGACGCTGGGGGCCTGGGGATGCTCGTCTCATTGCATGCGTGGGGTAAGGCAAGCGGGACAGCGCTTAAATTAATGAACTTGACTCCCCCGATAGAAGAGCTGCTTGAGCTGACAAACCTGAAGTCTACGTTTGAGGTTTGCTCGGCTCGAGAAATGATGGTTTTACTGTGCAGCGCAATCAACGAAACTGAATCAGTGGAAGTTAAGACATTGATTCAAGTCACAAACTTCATCGACGAAACCTTGGGCGATAGTTCATTGGCCATGGCTGCGAGGCGTTCTACGCCAGTTGACTATCGAACTTATCGAGATGGAACGCGGGTGGCCTCTTGTGAATCGGTGTGAAAATCGAAAATGGCAGGACTCGTGCATCTGGGAGGACGATGCCCTCGCTCAGCAGGTTGAAAGATTTTCGAAGATTGCCTGAACGATGTCGATTTGGCATCTTCTCATCCGTTATATATGCAGTCACAAGTAAAACCAAGATTTCCCCCAAAGGAGACAGCTGATGCAATTCGCCCTGCTAATCTACGAATCACCCGAAGCTTTTGCGACCCGGAGCAGCGACGGAAACGACCCCTACACCGGTGCCTGGCGGGCTTACTACAACGCTCTCGTCGACTCTGGTATATACGTCGGCGGCGATCCCCTGCAAGTGCCGGAGACTGCGACCACGGTGCGCCTAAAGGACGGAAAACGGCGCGTACAGGATGGTCCCTTCGCTGATACCAAGGAGCAACTTGGAGGATTCACAATCCTGGAACTTCCCTCGCTCGACGCAGCGCTCGATTGGGCCGCACGCTGCCCGGCGGCCTCGGCTGGCGCTGTGGAGGTCCGCCCCCTTGCGCCTGCAACCAAGCTTCGGATCACGGGATGAGCGGAAGCGGTCAGGACAGCACTTACCGGACGATCGAGCGGGTAGCCCGCGAGTCATACGGTCGCCTGGTGGCATACCTTTCCTCGAACACGCGCGACGTGACCAGCGCCGAGGATGCTCTCAGCAACGCGCTGGTAGCGGCACTCGCCACCTGGCCGCGAGACGGAGTGCCACAAAATCCGGAGGCGTGGTTGCTGACGACGGCGCGCCGCTCGTTCATCGACGTGGTGCGTCATCAGCAAGTAGCGGTAGCGAGCGAACCGACTCTGAAACTTCTGAGGGAGGAACGCGAGGTGACCTTGTCAGCGGAGTTTCCAGATGACAGGTTGAAGCTGCTGTTCGTGTGCGCTCATCCTGCGATCGATCCCGCCCTGCACACGCCGCTCATGCTGCAAACCGTTCTGGGCCTGGATGCAGCACGGATCGCGGGCGCCTTCCTGATTTCGCCTAAAACGATGGGCCAGCGCCTGGTGCGCGCCAAAACGAAGATCCGCGATGGTGGCATTCAGTTCGAAGTCCCGCAAGACCGCGAATTGCCGCAGCGGCTGGACGCGGTGCTGGAAGCCATCTACGCTGCATTTGGCATCGGATGGGACGATATGGCAGGCGTCGACCAGCCCGGCCGCGATCTGGCCGAGGAAGCGATCTGGCTCGCACGAGTGCTTCTCCAGCTACTGCCCGATAGAGCCGAGGTTCGGGGTCTACTGGCTCTCATGCTTCATTGTGAGGCGCGACGCAATGCCCGAAGGGCGACCGATGGCCGATACGTTCCTCTGTCGAATCAGGACACGAAGCAGTGGTCGCTTGCTTTGATCGATGAAGCGGAGGGCCATCTCGCCGAGGCATTCAGACAGGGACGCCCTGGCCGTTTTCAACTTGAAGCGGCGATTCAATCGGTACATGCTGAGCGGGCGCGCAGCGGCCGGATTGACTGGGCGGCTATCGCCCTCTTCTATGAACAGCTGATCCGCATTTCGCCGACACTCGGGACCCGAACTGGATACGCGGCGGCGATTGCCGAAGTGAATGGGCCTGAAGCAGGCCTGGCAGTACTGGATGCGATTGCGCTGGATGATGTCTCTGGCTATCAGGCCTACTGGGCGGTCCGCGCTCACCTGCTGCAACGGCTGGGAAAGACAACTGACGCCTTGGACGCTTACGACCGGGCGATCGGACTCGCGGAAGACGCTTCCGTGAGAGAGTTCCTGCGCCGGAAACGCGGCTGATTTTTTTTCTTCCTGTTGTAGAAATCACTCAACCCTACCCGTCATCACTACAGAGGCGGCTTAGCAGTCACGCTTTGCCACCCGAGAGGTGAACGATGTGTCCATTCTGCTTTGCAACCATGGGACTTGTCGTCGCCGGGGCAGTCTCTACCGGTGGGTTGGCAGCGTTGGCCGTGAAAGTGTCTCGCAAGAACCGAGCAGGAGAAATCCTGCCGAACTCAGACGAAAGGGAAAATCAAAATGTCGAACAGCACAATTGAGAACCCGAAAGTAGTGTCGCGAGATGAATGGCTTGCGGCGCGGAAGAACCTACTGGCCAAAGAGAGGCAACTCACGCACGAGCGCGACGCAATCGCCGCCGAACGCCGCCAGTTACCCTGGGTGAAAGTCGAAAAGAATTATGTTTTCGATTCACCAGGCGGCAAGAAGACCCTCGCTGATTTGTTTGACAGCAAGAGTCAACTCGTCATTTATCACTTCATGTTCGGCCCGGATTGGAACGAAGGTTGCCCCAGCTGCTCCTTCAACATGGATCATACCGATGGCGCTCTGGTTCATCTGGCGCAACGCGACGTTGCATTTGCGGCGGTTTCGCGAGCACCACTGTCCAAGATTGAAGCCTTCAAGAAGCGCATGGGCTGGCGTTTTGCCTGGGTCTCGTCGCATGGAACCGAGTTCAACTACGACTACCATGCCTCGTTCACGCCGGAGGAAGTCGCCCAGGGCAGAGTCGAGTACAACTTCGACCTGGTGAACTTTCCCAGCGCGGAAGCTCCTGGAATCAGCGTCTTTTACAAGGACAAGAATCAGAAAATCTTCCACACCTATTCCGCTTACGCTCGCGGGACCGAGAACGTTGTAAACACATACAACTATCTCGACTTTGTGCCAAAGGGCCGAGACGAAGACAGTTTGTATTTTCCCATGGCATGGGTACGCCACCACGACCGTTACGAAGATGGCCAACTGGCGGACGCCGACAAGCCGTACTGGCCTGCGGAAGCCTCATCGACACGCTGACGGATTGAGAAACCTTTAACCGACTTCAACGCCGCGGTAGCGGACATTCAATATTTAGTAGACAGGAGGCTATATGACAATCGCAGACAAAGCAGTTCTGGTGACCGGGGCCAATCGTGGTATAGGACAGGCCCTGGTCGAAGAAGCCCTGAAGAGGGGAGCGAAGCGCGTGTACGCCGGCACGCGCCAGCCCTTGACTCATTTGGATAGACGCGTCACCTCCCTGAGCTTGGACGTGACCGACTCCGCTCAGGTTCAGAAAGCTGTCAAGACAGTGGAATCTCTCGACATCCTAATCAACAACGCTGGCCTCGCGCTTTTCGATGACTTGAGCGATCGTGCCGCGCTCGAACGGCACCTCGCGGTCAATCTCTTTGGGACGTACGGTGTGACGCAGGCTTTTCTGCCGTTACTCACTAGTTCTCGGGGAGCCATTATCAATGTTCTGTCGGTGGTAGCTGTTGCCGCTTTGCCGATCGTTCCGGCCTACTCGATCTCAAAAGCGGCTGCGTTCTCGCTCTCACAATCGCTGCGCGCTCTCTTGTCTGGACGCGGCGTAAGGGTACATATCGCCCTCCCCGGCCCCGTAGACACAGACATGTCCCGCCGCTTCAACGTACCAAAAGCCTCTCCGGAGTCCGTCGCGCGGGCCATTTTCGACGGAGTGGAAAAAGGGGAAGATGACATCTTCCCAGATCCAATGTCGGAGTCGATGGCTGAGAGCTGGCGCAGCGGTGCGGCAAAAGCGCTCGAACAGCAGTTTGCGGCACTCGTAGAACCAGCGACCGTCAAGCAATAAATCCCGTGGTGACGGAAGAGATGGCCACCGCATCGGGGAGAATAGCTCGATTGGTGGTTAACAACACGGGACCCAACTCAAGTCGTTGGAAAACTAGCGGAGAGAGTGGGATTCGAAAATGCAATACAACGTACATTACATACAGGTCCGGCGATGACACAAACGCCACCCAAAAACTACGGTAAGAACGCTAACGGAGCGCACTTGAGGAGATCGTCGCACAGAGTACAGGACATTCGCCCGCGCCCTCAGTTGCCACTGCTGCTCACCAGCTTGCCGCAACACTCGGGACGCTCCGGCAGACTTGATCGGTCCCACCCACCGCCGAGGGCCTGAATCAGCAGTACCGTATTCGCCATGCGTCGTCCCAGGATATTCACCGCTGTTACCTGATCGGACAGCGCGGCGCTTTGCGCAGTGGTCACTTCCAGATAGCTTGTGACTCCTCCTTTGTACCGGGTGATCGAAAGATCGAGCGATCGCTGCGCGGCCGCCACTGCTTCATCCTGAACTTTGGCTTCATTTTCCAGAATTCTCACAGCGGCCAGATTATCTTCCACCTGTTGAAATGCAGTGAGCACGTCCTGTCGATAGGCGGCGACTTGAAGATCATAAGCGGCGCGTGCCTGGTCGCTGACGGCGTGTCGCCTTCCACCGTCGAAGATCGTCCCCAAAGCAGACAGTCCGACCGACCACAAGCCGCTCGGCCCTTGGAGCAGGGTGGTAATGCTCGAGCTTTGAAATCCCCCCGAGGCGAATAAACCGATCACCGGGTAGTACGCCGATTTCGCAACTCCGATCTGGGCATTGGCCGCAGCCACGCGCCTTTCGGCAGCAGCGATGTCCGGGCGTCTCTCTAGCAGCTCCGAGGGCACGCTCACAGGCACGCGCGGAGGCGGCGCATTAAGAGGCAGCGGGGGAAGGCTGAACTCCGCAGGAGGTTCTCCAATAAGAATTGCAACCGCGTGTTCAAACTGCGCGCGCAGAACGCCCACATCAATCGCCGCCGCCCGCGTGGTTTGCAGCTGAGTCTTCGCTTGTTCCACTTCCACTTCCGAGGCAATCCCTCCGTCGAAACGGCTCTGATTCAGTTCCAGCGCTTGCTCGTATTGCTTAACCGTAGAGTTCAGGAGTTGTTCCTGAGCGTCGAGGCTGCGTGCCTGGAAGTAGTCAATGGCAAGATCCGCGTGCATGCTCAGGTTGACCGCGGCAAGGTCGGCCGCGCTGGCTTGTGCCTGTTCCCGGTAGGATTCCACGTTCTTTCGAACTCGACCCCAGACGTCGGCTTCGTACGAAACATTGACCGGCAGCGTAAAGTCGTTTTGGGTAGTGCCATTAGAAATCGCTCCCGGCGGAGGACTGTTCGCCGATACCCGCGTCCGAGATCCCGATAATCCGGCGGTCACGGTCGGAAAGTAGTCAGCCCTGTTGTAACGCAGAACGGCGCGTGCCTCCCTGTACTGCGCCTCGGCGGCCTTGAGGTTCTGATTTGAGATGTTGACCTGTTGTTCGAGCGCGTCAAGCTGCGGATCTTGAAATATCTTCCACCACTCGCCGCCAAGATTCTGGTCATTCGGTTGGGCCGGCTTCCAGTCTCCCACCTCTTTGTACGCAGGAGGAGCCTGCACAACGGGCGGGTGATATTTTGGACCAACCGCGCAACCGGCTAACAACAACATACTGGACAGAGAAATGGCGCTTAAAGTGCGCCGCCACACTCGATTTGACGCCTTTGGATCGCGAGTTGCTTTCACTGTGTGCCTCCTGCAGCGATGGGCTGGACGACCTGGACCTTTTGCCCATTGATGATGGAATCCGGCGGGCTCACAATCACCGATTCGTTTCCAGTGAGGCCTGCAACAATCTCGATTTGATCGCCGAAATCGTGCCCTGGCGTGACCGGCGTTAGCGTAACGCTTCCGTTCTTGACAACCGCGACCTGCAGACCTTGCGAGCGGAATATGAGAGTCGCTACCGGCACGAGGTAGGAAGAGGTCTGTCCAGCTACTTTGAGGTGGACCTCGGCATAAGCGCCGGACAGCAATTCGCCGCTGGGATTGTCCACGTCAATCTCCGCATTTAGGGTGCGACTATCGAGATTGATGGAATTCGATGTTCGTACCAGCTTGCCCTGAAAACGCCGTCCCGGGAATTCCGCGAGAGTCAGGTCTGCCGTAAGTCCGGGAGTAGCGGCTTGCGAGTACTGTTCCGGCACGTTCACGTAGACGCGCAGAGTTCCGGGTTGAGAAATGTGGAAAAGATCGGTTTTCACGTTTCCGCTGTTGCCGGAAGCGATTAGCGCTCCGATGTCTGTGTTGCGCGCAGTGATGATTCCATCGAAGGGGGCGTAGATCTTCTCGAACGACTGTAACGTTTCCAGTTGCTTCACATTTGCCTGATTGGCGTCGACGATCGCTCGGTTGGCGTTGTAAGTACCGACGGCATTGTCCACGTCTTGTTGAGCGACGGCATGGGTTGCCAACAAGCCCTGGTACCTCTCTTTCGTGATCTCCGCCAGCTTGAGATTGGCCTGGGCAGTGGCCAGATTGCTCCGTGACTGCTCTAGTTGCTGATCGACCTCCGGCGTCTCAATCTCAGCCAGCAGCTGCCCCTTCTTTACATGCGCTCCGATGTCCGCGTACCAGCGCCTGAGATAGCCGTTGGTGCGAGCGTAAATAGGAGCGCTGATGAAGGGTTGAACGTTTCCCGGCAAGACAATCTCCTGCGACGGCGCCGAGCGTTGGGGAGAAACGACCGCCACGGATGGGACCGCCATCTGCGCGGTTTCTGTTCGCACCGTGGCTGCTGCCCGGACACGCGAGACAATGCCGTATGCGAAGATCCCGGCAAAAGCCGCGAACATTACGACCGCGACGATCCAGCCTCGCCTCGGCCGGTGTGGAGCGGTGACGACGCTCAATGATGGTGGTTCCTGTGTCGGGGCGATGCTTTGTGTTTGCGGCTTGTTTGACATATCCATTCCTTTGATCCTCGAAGAACTCTGTTATTAGTGATTCGCGGTTTCGGTGTTCTGTCCGCGACGACCGTGAATAACACTAAACACCGCGGGCACGAAGAACAGCGTGGACACGGTGGCGAAGAGTAATCCGCCAATCACAGCGCGTCCCAGGGGGGCATTTTGTTCTCCACCCTCACCCAGTCCCAGCGCCATCGGGGCCATTCCGATGATCATTGCCAAAGCCGTCATCAAGACCGGACGAAAGCGCATATAGCCCGCATGAATAGCGGCTTCGACTGCACTCATCCCCTCGTTGAGTTGTTCTTTGGCGAAGCTGACCACCAGGATGCTGTTCGCTGTTGCCACTCCGACGCACATGATCGAGCCCGTTAACGCAGGAACACTGATGGTGGTTCCAGTCATGAACAAGAACCAGACAATACCAGCCAGGGCGGCCGGCAACGCCATGAGAATGATGAACGGATCAAGCCACGACTGAAAATTCACGACGATCAGCAGATAGACGAGCACAATCGCGAATATCAGTCCCGTCAACAAACCCAGGAAAGACGACTTCATGGTTTGGATCTGGCCGCGGACGATGATTTGCGACCCCCGCGGAAGCTCTTTCTGACTCGCGTTGATGATCGAGAAGATGTCCTTCGAGACGCCGCCGAGGTCTCTGCCCTGGACGGAGCCGAATATGTCAATCACCGGCGCTACGTTGTAATGCGAGACCACGCTCAAGTCTGCGCCTCGACTGAAGGAAGCAAGACTCGCGAGTATCGAAGGCGGCGCAGTGCCAGCGCCAGTAACCGGAATATTGTTCAAGTCCTGCAATGACTGAACGCGATACTGCGGCGTCTGAATTGCGATGGGATAGCTCACGCCATTTTTGGGGTTCAACCAGAAAGTCGGCGAGGTCTGGGAACTGCCACTAAGCGTTACCAGCAGATTAGTCGCGACTTCCCGCTGTGTGAATCCGATATCGCGAGCTTTGGTGCGATCCACATCGACATGAATCTTCGGCTGATTAAAGGCCTGCTGAATGCGAAGATCGGATGTTCCGGAAACGGTTTTAACGCGCGCCAGGAGCTTGTCCGCAAATTGGCGGTTGCCTTCCAGATCGTTGCCTACCACTTGAATATCAATTGGGGCCGGCAGGCCGAAATTAAGAATTTGGGTAACCATGTCCGACGGCAGGAAATAGAACGTCACTCCCGGAAAGTCATGCGCCAGTTTTAACCTCAAACCGTGGACGTATCCCGCGGTAGCGTGATGCTTCGGCGCGAGTGCGACGATGATGTCTGCATCCTGCGTCCCAATCGGCGCGGAATTACTGTAGGAAAGATTGATGCCGCTATAGGGCAAGCCAATGTTGTCGATGACGCCGGCAAACTCCTGCGGCGGTATCGACTTGCGGATCTCGCTTTCCACTCGGTCACACAAGGCGGCGGTTTCTTCAATACGCGTGCCGGTCGGCGCGCGGAGGTGCATTGTGAACTCACCACTGTCCACCGACGGGAAGAAGTCCTGTCCCAGCCATGGGAGCAGACCGAAGGAAAGAAAGCACGCCATAAGGAACCCGGCGACAAAAATGCGGCGATGACCGATGAATGTTTCAAGCAACGTGCGATAAGCGTTCCGTGCGCGCTCAAAACCATGTTCGAACCAGGCTTGAAATCGCATCAGCGGGTTCTTGCTCGGGTTGACTTCATTTACATTCTGTTCCGCATGGCCCTTGAGGAAGTATTTGGCCATAGTAGGCACCAGTGTTCTCGAAAGCAGATATGACGCCAGCATGGCGAAAACAACCGCCTCCGCCAGCGGCACGAAGAGATAGCGCGCGACGCCCGTGAGCAGGAACATCGGCACAAAGACGATGCAGATGCTGAGCGTTGAAACCAGCGCGGGTATCGCGATCTGCTGAGCGCCATCGAGAATTGCTTCCTCGATGTCGTTGCCTTCGGCGAGGTAGCGGTGGATATTTTCAATGGTGACCGTCGCATCATCCACCAGAATGCCAACCGCTAGCGCCAAGCCGCCAAGTGTCATCAGGTTGATGGTCTCCCCCAGCGCGCTGAGCGCAATGATTGAAGACAGGATAGAAAGCGGAATTGAAATGGCGATGATCAGCGTGCTGCGCCAGCTGCCCAGGAAAAGAAGAATCATGGCAGCCGTCAGGCAGGCAGCGATGAGTGCTTCCCGTACGACGGAGAATACTGCGCCGCGGACAAAGACAGACTGATCACCCAAGAGAGCGATGTGAAGATCCTGCGGGAGAGTGTTCTTGACCTGCGGCAATAGCCGTTTGATCCCGGAAATGATATCGAGAGTAGAAGAGTTGCCGATCTTCTGGATGGTCATCAACGTAGACCGGCGCCCATCGACACGAACGATATTGGTTTGCGGCGGGAACCCATCTCTCACGAAGGCGACGTCGTGTATGTAAATCGTCGAAGTTCCCACAGTCTTGATAGGAAGATCGTTGAGCTCTTTAATGGTCGACGGGCTGCCGTTCATGTCCACGTTGTATTCGAAGGTCCCGATCTTGGCCGTTCCGGCAGGCAGGATAAGGTTTTGCGCGCTGATGGCATTAACCACGTCCAGCGGCGACAGGCCATTCGCTTGCAGGGCAGTCGTGTTCAAATCAATTTGCACCTGCCGCTGCTTGCCCCCGTACGGGTAAGGAATAGCGGTGCCAGGCACCGAGGTAAGCTGTGGCCGGATGAAATTTAACCCCAGGTCGTTCAACTGCTGCTCGGAAAGCGAGGGGCTGGAGAGAGCGAGCTGAAGAATGGGCACACTGGACGCGCTGTAAGTGATGATGAGCGGCGGCGTCGTGCCCAGGGGCAACTGCTTGAGTTGAGTTTGGGATTGACCGGCAAGCTGCGCAATGGCCGTGCTAATGTTCGCGCCGGGATGGAAGAACACTTTGATGACAGCAACGCCGTTGAGAGATTGCGACTCCAGGTGCTCGATATCATTTACGGTCGTGGTTAAGTTGCGTTCCTGAAGCGTGATGATGCGGTTCGCCATGTCTTGTGGCGCAAGCCCGCTGAAGTTCCAGATGATGCTCACTACGGGGATGTTGATGTTCGGGAAAATATCCGTGGGAGTGCGAACCGCGGAGAGCGTTCCCATGATCAGGATCAGAATGGCTACCACTACGAATGTGTAGGGCCGCCTCAGCGCTAGTCGAACAATCCACATAGAAGTTGTCCCCGTTGTTCAGTTGCTAATGGATATCAATTCGCTGTCATGGAAAAAGCACTTCCTCTGCCAATCCTCTCCAAGTCACATATGTGTATGTTTTCAATGGCATGAGCGAAAGAGGGCGGCGGGTTGTCCTTGCGAAACCCCGTGGGAGAGTCCCGCTACCGACACAACGTCGGCATTTCGACAGCATTTCGATTTAAGCCGGATGTGACAGACGCTCGGGACAGCCGAAACGGCGATGGTCCTTGCCTTGAGCTTTGTATTTTGAGGAGCTTTTACAAAATCGCATCGCTGGCCGCACGCAGAAAGCACGAGCCGCCTTCGTAGTGGAATGAAAGATCTAGAGGAGGCGGGACCGCAAAGGCGACTCTCGCTGTCGGCACATTGCCGTATTTTCTTTTGATGCTGCGATCGAAATTCCGCTCATCCATTTTAGATCAGGTTTGACTTCGGACCTTCCTCCCCTTGTTGGAACGTGAAATGCATCACAGAGAATTGTCTTGAGCTCGTGCGATCGGCGGCATGGGCGCAGACAAGCCATCAGCTAGTGCAGACTCTTGCGATCTTGGAGACTACGGAGACCTATGAAACTTCTTACCCCAGATAACGTCACACTTGGATTTATTGGGCTGGGCAACATGGGCCAGCGAATCGCACAACGGCTGCTTGATCACGGATACCAACTCTTCGTGTACGACAGGGACATCGCCAAGGCGGACCCACTGGCTGCACAGGGCGCTGTTGTTGCGACAAATATCCTCGAACTGGCACGCAGCGCTGACGTGATTCTCTCGTGCTTAACCAACGATGAAGTAGTTCGGGCCGTTTATATGGGGACTGAGGGCGTTTTTTCTGGAGCACGATCGGGCACCGTGTTGCTCGATATGAGCACGATCGCTCCGGAAACCTCGCGCGAATTGCAGAGAAACGGTGCTGGATTTGGCGTGGAGGCACTGGATGTCGCCATCTCCGGCAGCACTCCGGCCGCTGAGGCAGGAATCCTGACGTTGCTAATCGGCGGCGATCGAGAACTGTTCCGCGCCGCGGAGCCAATATTCCAAGCAGTTGCAAGACAGTATTTTCTTCTGGGCGGCCCTGGCTCCGGAACCGCAATGAAGTTAGTCGTCAATACTCTGTTGGGCGTTGGCATGCAGGCCATCGCCGAGGCTGTTGTCCTTGGGGAAAAGGTTGGCTTGGATCGACAACGCTTACTGGAAGTGTTATCAAAGACCGCACTCATCGCGCCGGCTCATGTGGGGAAGCTGGCGCGGATAGCGAACAACGATTACAGTGCGCAGTTTCCGCTTCGCCTGATGAACAAGGATTTCCAGTTGATTCTAAATGCGGCCGCAGAAATGCATCTGCCCATGCCGGCGACGGAAGCGGCGTTTTACGTCAACGCAGAGGAATTGGCACACCACGAAGAAGAAGATTTCTCGGCTGTGCTGCGGCGAATGGAAGAATTCGCCGGGGCAGCCGATATTCAGTCCGTCTCAATGGCGAGATGACCACCCGCGTGGTCGTGCGGCGATTGTGGCACTTCACATCTTGATCGTCGGCTACGGCTTGTCTTCAGCAGGGATGGGAAGTTTCTGTTCGATCTCACGGATTCTCTTCGGTGCACGTTTCCTGAAGAGCCGCTTCATATCTGGCGTAAACTCGCGTATGAGATACTCGGAATGTGTACGGCGAATGGGTTTGTTGCAGAAACAGATCGAATTTGCAACGCGAGTGCTCATTCACTTCGTGAACAGAACCTTGGCCATCATGCCTTTGTCCTCGTGATTCAGCAAATGACAGTGAAAGACCGAGGTCCCCTTGATGACCGGGTCGGTGAAGTCAAGGATGACATCCACCGATCCGCGATACGGAACATTCACAGTGTCCAACCAGGCGGGATGCGCGAGTGGGATGCCATTTTCTGCATAAGCCAGAAAGTGGACCTGGTGTATGTGAAAAGGGTGGAGTTCAGCAGTCTCATTGACGATACGCCAATGCTGATGAGTACCGACGCGAACGCTTGTCATCGGCCGTGCATCCGGCGCGAACTTGCGGCCGTTGATATAGAAGCCATTCTTATCTTCGGTGAACACGACAGTGAAGTCCGGTGAGGTCTTTTTCAATCGCTCAACGTCGAGCGGCTTGTAGAGTGGCCGTTGGTCGTGGAGAGCGCGCACCTGCTTTGGTAGTGCAACTGAACCGGCGTGATCCGAACTCGGCGCCACTAGATCTGCGAGAACCATCCCCGGATTGGGATCTCCGTCGGGACCAGTATCCACACAAAGGGTGCGGAGAGAACTATGTGATCCAGGCGTTGGTCCGGTAACGATGGCTTCGAGCCGGCCGGCAGGCGCCAGCAATAAATGATCGGCGGTCCGCACTGGCCCTTTGGGTTCGTGGTACGTGACGGGCATACCGTCGAGCGCCACAATTTCAAAAGACTGGCCATCAAGGTCTATATCTAAATAGCGGTCCGGCGAGGCGTTTACGATGCGCCAGAACTGCCGCTCCTTTGGCGCGATCTCGATACTTGGCCGAACTACCCCATTCACCGTGAAGATTTCTTCGACTGCTTCCGCTTCTCCGCCACATCCCTTGGATGGAACGACAACCTGATGCCTCAATTCGGCGGAATGTGGATCATGCTCAATGGATAGGCCGCGCACGACGATCACACGTTCGCGGAGTCGTGTCACCTGGGGAAAATAACGCTCCATTCCCTCGATGACGATGGCGCCTGACATTCCATCCAACACCTGCCGATGACTCTCGCCGTGCGGATGAGTGTGGTACCAAAACAGACCCGGGGGATGATCGCGCGGAATGTTCACTGAGTAATGCAGGACCTCTCCTGGTTTGGCCATCATTCCCAGCACATCATCTTCCGGGGAGTTCGGCGAGACCGTGAGTCCATGAAAATGCAGGTTCGTCATGTCCATACACGGATTTACCGCGCAGGTCTCGGTGGACTTTGCCAGGAGATCGTTGACATAAGTGATTTTGAGGACGTCGCCAGGAGAAGCCCGGATCACGGGAGCAATGGTCGCACCGTCGAAGGCGAAGGCATCCCGGCCAGTTTCGTTCACTGCATGCAGCGTGAGCGCCACAACATGATCCTTTGCCCGCACTTGTGGAGGCTCAGGCAACGGAGCAGTCTGAGCCCAACTAACCGCTGCAAGAAATATCTGAGCTCCGGTGGTTACGATACGCGTGTGTTTTCTTGGCCGTTGATTTGTCACCGAGAATTCCTTTGTTCCCAGCACACGCCGTTCCCGGATCGTTCGACTTCTAGCCAAGCCACTGCGGGTTATGGACCGTGCCGTCAAAGTGATGAGTAGTTTTGTACAGTTCGAACTCGCCCACTGCCGCCGCCTTTGCCGTTTTTGCGAGGAGACCTGCGACTTGGGAAGAGTCCATCGGCTTAAACTTTCGTGCAGCGTCGAGAGCCTGCTGAAGAATCGGGAGCGAATCGCAGCCGGTGATTACAACCGTTGTCGGAAGATTCATAGCATAATGCAGGCACTCGACCGCCGTAACGGTCTTGCTCTTGAGAATGAACGGGTCGCCTATCGATTTCATGCCCAGAACTCCAATGCGATCTCTCGTCAAGACCGGCAAGACCTTTTTTTCAAAACTATTGAAGTGAGCATCCATGACGTTAAGTGGCATCTGGACGGCATCGAATGTAAAGCCGTGCTTTGTGGCGGCGGCCAGCATCTGCAAATGAATGTTTGGGCTCTTGTGGCCTGTAAATCCGATGAAGCGGATCTTTCCGGTTTTTTGCGCCTCCACGACGGCTTCGAGTGCTCCACCGGTGCCGAAAATGCGATCCGGATCGGAATCGCGAATCACTTCGTGGAACTGGAGCAAGTCGATGCGATCCGTCTGCAGCCGGCGCAACGATTCATTGATTTGAGTTGTGGCAGAGGCCTTATTTCGGCCATCGATCTTGGTCATCAGGAAGGCTTTCTGCCGATATCCATCGCGTAGCGCCTTGCCCATTCGAATTTCGCTCTCGCCACCGTTGTAGTCCCAGCAGTTGTCGAGAAAATTGATTCCTTCGTCGATCCCAGTGCGAATGAGTCGAATGCTCTCTTCCGGATCGCTCTGATTTCCCAGGTGATACCCGCCGAGTCCGATCGCCGAAACTTTTTCGCCCGTGCGGCCGAGCGTCCGATATGGAATTCCGTTCTTGCTATCCGGCATGGCTGCACCCCTTAGTGTTCCGGCCATTAATAAGGACGCGGCAGTCACGCCCAGAAACTCTCTCCTGCTCACGGCGGCGTCCGTGCTCACGGGCGTTCTGTCTTTTGCCGCCGACTGCGCGGAAGCATCGCTGTGGGATTGATTCGAGTTGTTATCGTTCGGAGCCATCACAAGTTCTCCTGGGCAGTTCTAGCCGCGAGTTTATCCAAAAATACCGTTGGTTAAGAGCGCCAAATCGCAGCGGCGGTCGCTTATTCTCCCCACGATGCCTTCGTTAACGAGGTACGACCACCAGTTCGTCTCTTGGTATCGCATCCAGCGTCGCCTGATCGACGTTGAGATGCGCCTTTACCAGTTCAGGCGGCGTGTGCGACAACCACTCCGAAAACGACACGTCCTGGTAGAAACTGCTCTTGAACATCTCCAGGAAGACCAGATCTGTGTCGCCTGTATTTTCGATGTAATGAAGAAGGGTTTTTTCGACATACCCGACGTCTCCAGCCTGAAAGTCCATGGTGCGAGCGCGGTTGCCCGTCGCGACCACGGTCATTCTGCCTTTGCCTGAAATGTAATACTGCCATTCGTCGGCATTGGGGTGCCAGTGCAGTTCCCGCAGACCTCCTGGGTGAACCGTGACCATTGCCATCGCAATGTTAGTTGATGCCTTGAAGGTGCTCGAATCGACGATGCGTACCTCACCACCTTTCGTGCGCTTCGTCGGCGGCATTTCCATCGTGCGAAAGGCAAAATCGGTGGACGCTTTCCCAAGTGCTCCCGCGGCCGCTTTCTGGTCGGCAGCCAATGATCCGGGAACTTGAGTTTGGAAAATGAATAGCTCTTGCTTAGGGAGATTTGTCAACGCCTGCTCAGCAACACCGAAGTTCTTGGACAGGACCTCGCGCGGCAGGTGCGCCATCGAGTCGCTCAGCAGCACCGTCTCTGATTCCGAGAAATTTCCGTCGTCAAATACCAGCATGAACTCCGTACCGTCGGGATCGAGGCCTTGAATCGAATGTGGAATCCCGCTGGGGAAATACCAAAGATCGTTTTTCTTCACATCGGCAACAAAGCTCTTGCCGTCCCGATCAATAGCGGTGATCCGCGCCGACCCGTAGAGCACGATCGCCCATTCGTCCGCCGTATGCCAGTGCAGTTCACGAACGCCGCCGGCTGTGAGCCTCATGTTCACGCCGGCCAGGGCCTTCGACACCGGCAGTTCACGAACTGTCACCTCGCGCGACCATCCGCCTTCGTAAATGCGCTTGTTGGCAAAAGAAAATGGATACTTGAAGTTCGGGACCAGACTCTTTGAATCTGTGCCGGGCGGCCATGCAGAATCCGGGTTCTGTGAGTCAAGTGCCGAATTTGCGGGACCGGGGTCGGTCGCGCTCCGGCCCGGCCGCGGCGGGTTTTCCTGTGCCAGAGCACCGCCTACCGCTAGACTTCCGGCTGCAGCCGCCAGGGCGGCTGAGCCGAATCCAAGAAACCCGCGACGCGACAATTGATCTTTGCTGCCGTCGTTCTCCATGTGGCGTAACTCCTTTCTACTTTCGGCCATGCAGCCGTCATACTCAACAGGGCAACCGAAGCGGGCATGGTTCAGGAAGCCAGCTCGGTAATCCCAGTTAGTTCCAGGTATTCGTTGTCTGACAATTTCAACAGTGCCGCTTGGACATTTTCCTCAAGATGCGGAATTGACGAGGTCCCTGGGATCGGCAGCATCACCGGGGAACGCATCAACAACCACGCCAAAGCGATCTGAATAGGTTTTACTCCGCGAGCCTTCGCAATCCGCTCGAGCAGCCTGCCGGCCACGCGCCCAGCTCCCAGCGGGAACCACGGGATGAACGCGATCCCATTGCGCTCGCAGTAATCGACGACATTGTCCCATTCGCGATCGGCGAAACTGTACCGGTTCTGCACCGACACAATCGGTACGATTTTCCGGGCGCGTTCGATGTGCTCTACCGTCACATTCGACAATCCGACTAACCGGATCTTTCCTTCCGACTGCATATTGCACAGGGTCTCCATCGACGCGTCGAGCGGCACCGCCGGATCGGGAACGTGCAACTGGTACACGTCGATCCGGTCGAGGCGCAGCCTCTTCAGACTGCCTTCCACCGCCTCGCGCAAGTGCGCCGGGCTGGCATCGTGCGTCCACTGGTTCGGCCCGGGGCGATTCCATCCACCCTTGGTCGCGATGACAAGGTCCTTCGGGTAAGGCGCCAGCGCTTGCGCGATCAATTCTTCGCTGACATTGGGACCATAGGAGTCAGCCGTGTCGATGAAGTTGATTCCCAACTCAATCGAGCGGCGAAGGACGGCAATTGCGGTCGCGGGATCCTTCGGGGGCCCCCAGATTCCATCGCCCGTAAGGCGCATCGCGCCGAAGCCAAGACGGTTGACGACAATTTCACCACCTAACGAAATTGTTCCATCGCCTGCGGCCGACGAGCTTGTTGTTTTCTCACTCATATTCATTCTCCTGAGATTTTGGTTTTGTCAGAGGTCTCTTATTTCACTCCGCGACGCGCCATCTCGAATCCGGACCACGCTTCAAGTCTTTTGCGAGCGTCGTGGTTTTCAATCCGAGGTCCTTTTCGTACACCCTTCCGTTTCTAGCGACTAGGAAGGTCATGACTCCGGACGAACGATAATCCGCCGGATACGCTACCAGCATAGGGATGCCGGTCGTCCCGGAGTCGGATGCAGGATTTTTAGTCCCGGATGCAGCATTTACTGTCACGAGTCGAAAGTAGTACCCGTGAAACGGAGCCGACTGATTGCCCGGTTTGCCAGCCATGTTGCTGGCACTCGCCGTGCCGCTACTGACGAGGCTTTGCGCATACTGGATAACCGCGTCGGGGGCTACTGTTTCTGTCTCGCTGTGCTCTTTTCCCAACGCCAGAACATGGCAGACCTGGAGAGCGGTGGTTTCGTTCTCTCCTATTGTCCGAAAGAAAATTTCCTCCTTGCCGGTATCGGAGTCGAAGTACCAAGCACCGTTTTTTGAGACCAGCGGGATGGGGAAGGGCCAGTTTTCCGCGCCGATGTAGAGTACGGTGGTTCCGTCCGGCTCTCGCACCAAACGGTGCATCTCCTGATATTTCTGGCTGAACCGTTCGCGTTCGAGTTTGTCCTCGATATCGTCGTTCGACGAAGTTACTTCCTTGCCACTTCCGAGGATCCTTTCCACGGCCTCCTCGTCATTATTTTGGACAGCCTGGAAGAGCGTGCTACTCGCTTTCCAGGGCGACTCAAAGGTTTCGGGTCCCGACTTCTGAGCGACGCTCACTTGAGAGAAGCCCGCCGTCAGAAATACAAGAGTGCCTAGTGTCGCCACCCAGTTGAGTCTCGGTTTGGAAAATGTCTTGCTGCTCAGATTCGTTGCGCTCATGATTTCGTTCTCCATTTCGTAAGTTTCTTTCCAAGGATTAACCCAAGTTACCGGTGACCTCCGCCGCCGTGTCCGCCGCCTCCGTGAAAGCCTCCACCGCCACCACCGTGGAAACCTCCTCCGCCGTGAAAGCCGCCGAAGCTCGATTGCCCGCGCGAAGAGAATCCCCGCGTAACTCCTCCATGATTAAAGCCGCCGAACGCGCCGGAGTGACCACCGGACTGGACATGCGGTGCCGTGAATCCATGCTGCGGGGTAGACCCACGGAATCCCGAACTTCCGCGGGGACCGCGGCCTTGAAATGCGCTTCCACCATGGAGTTCGCCACCATGATTGAAGGTTGCGTGTGCGCGATTGAAGGTGTTGTGATTAGTGAAGATTCTGCTGTGGGACTCGTAGTGGTGGTTGTCGAAACGAATGTCGTGGTGGTGCCAATCATATCCCCAGTGGTGCCAGCCCCAGCCAAAGCCACCGAAGAAGCCAATGCCAAAGCCGTAGCCAAACTCAATTCCCGGTCCGGTAAGGTAGAGCCCTGGATACCAATACCATCCTGGCCAGATCCCAATCGGCGCTCCATACACAAGCCAGGGGTCATATTCCGGCACATAGACGACCTGAGGATCGGCTGGCTCGATCACAATTGTTTGACCTTGTTCGGTGACCGTCTCCTGCGAAGTGCTATTTAGGTTTCCCGCTCTCTGCGCGCGGTCGCGCATCACCTGCACCGCGTTCATCATGTCCTGCTCCTGGTTGACGTAGGCATCGCCGAGCGATGAGGTCCAAGAAAGATTCTTGTCCATGTTGGCGAGCACGGAAGGAAATTCGGTGAGCGCTTTCACGCTCGGGTCCCAGGGTTGTTTATCGACTTCTTGCCCTAGCTGTTCTCCCTTGAGATCGGTGTGTTGTTGCATCCACCGGTCTGCTTCGACAATCTGGTCAGGACAGGTAGCAGCTGCGAGGACCTGTGCCACCAAAGCATCCGCATACAACGCGATCGGCGCTACGAGTTGCTGGAGTTGTGTTGGACTCTGGTGCGCCTCCTGAACCGGTGGAAGCGCGGTGGATTGGTCCGTCTGATCGCCGAATGCTGCCGGTACAGTGGTAAGCAATAGGCAACCGGAAAGAAAAAGGGAGAGACTCTGTTTTAGTAACATCACAATCAATTCTCCTGAGGCGGTAACGGCCTCAAATGGTCGCCGCCGGTTTCTCGTTATCAATTAACAAGTTCAGCGACAATGCGAGGCACGAACGGCCGAACCGTCAATGGACATGCCGCGTGGTCGCATTGACAAGCGATTTCGACGTCGTCACTTCCTGCATCGCGACACAAGTCTGAGCAGTACTCGATTCCCCTGGGCACATCGCACAGACAAGGAATGTGTGCGCACTTTCTATTTTCTTGATTTGCCATTGCCAATTCATCCTTTCCAAATCCATCCGGCTTGCCGGCCGGAACCAAGTACTCTGACGTAGCGCCTTCTTCTGTCCGCCCGAGTCAGTGTGAAGGGGTCTCACTCAACCCGGGACCCCCAGTTGTTGGCGGCTACGTCGTCAGGAGTGATTGCATGCAGGTTTCCAAACACAGCGTGGCGCTAACCCGATGTTTTCCAAGCTGGGTGTGATCGGCAACGAAGAATTCGAACCGTCAGGGTGTCAACAGGCGGATGGCCGCGTCCGCATTTCGACGTAGCTCATCTGCGCGCATCACGGACGCGATCACCGCTATCTCCGCGTGAGGGCCAGGACACTACTCGACTACCATTGAGAAGGCTCATATGCGATGGAAGTCCAACTGCAGTGAATATGGAGAACTAGATACGTGAACCCATTCCAGATTTGACTACCATGACGAGGCTACCCATGAAACTCGGTATTGTTTGTTTGCTGATCGTTACGTTCGCGCACGCGCAATCGCCGACAGTCCTCCGCCCGGTTGCGGTTGAAAAACCGGAAGCGTCCCGGTCATCGAACCTCCTCCACGAACTGAATAGCTCGCTCGAGGCCGTCGTGGCGAAGGTCTCGCCCTCGGTGGTCCAGATCGTGGTAACGGGCTATGGCCCAATGGAAGATCACGGACACACCGACGCCGCGGTGATCGTCCGCGAGCATGCGATCGGCTCGGGCATCATCGTCGACCCTGATGGATACATCATGACGAACGCGCACGTAGTGGAGGGCGCGCAACGCATCCGAGTGATCCTTCCACCGCCGCCAACAGACTCTCCCCTGGAACCCCAGCCCGTTCGCGCTGCACAAATTCTCGAGGCCAAACTTCTGGGTACACACAAAGCATCGGACTTGGCACTTCTTAAGGTGGAGGCGTCGCACCTGCCTGCGCTTACTCTTGGCAGCCAGAGGCGTGTCCGTCAGGGAGAACTCGTGCTCGCGATCGGCAGCCCTCAAGGATTGCGGGAGTCAGTCACGATGGGCGTGGTCAGCTCAGTCGCACGGCAACCCAATCCCGACGATCCCATGGTCTATATCCAGACGGACGCACCGATGAATCCGGGAAACAGCGGGGGCCCTCTGGTGGATGTCGATGGAAATGTGGTTGGTATCAACACCATGATGCTAAGCGAAGGCGGTGGCAGCGAAGGGCTGGGTTTTGCAATTTCCGCGGTGATCGTCAATTTCGACTATTGGAGCCTTCGTAGGTCTGGACATGTGCAACGAGTCGCAATCGGCGCGAAGGCGCAGAACATCACGCCTACGCTGGCTGAGGGCCTGAGTCTGGCAAGAAGTTGGGGAGCAATCATTTCCGACACGCTTCCTGGAGGGATGGCGGAAGCCGCAGGTCTACAGGTACAAGACATCGTGCTTGCCATCGACGATCATCCCATCCTCGGCCTTCCTGACTATATGGCCGCGCTTTATCTTCATCCCGCTGACAAGGTTCTAAAGATCGATGTACTTCGAGGCGTGAACCGGATGTCCTTCAACGTCCCTGTCAAGGTGTACCACGACAGCCTCGACGAATTATCTGAACTTCCTGAACTGCAGAAAATCCTGGTCCGCGAGCTGAGCGTTTTTGTGGCGGACCTGGACAGCAGCGCGAAGTCTGCATTGTCTAGCGCCCGCAGCGAGTCCGGGGCGGTAGTTGTGGCCCAGGTCGGAGGTTCAAGAACCGTCGATACGGGACTGAAGACTGGAGACATCGTTCGCGCAATCAATCGTACCCAGCTGCAGACAGGATCTCAGTTGCAAGCGGTCGTCCGCGAGCTCAAACCCGGCGATCCTGTTGTCCTGCAAGTTGAACGCAATGGGAAACTGCAGTATCTAGCGTTCGAGTTGGACTGAAACGCAGACGAGCGTGACCGCCGGACGACTGGTGTCGAGCAAGGGACGCAATCACATCGGTAGTGCTTGAGAATTGCGATCATAGCCATCCTAACTTTCCTCTGCATTCAATCACTTGAAACCATTTCCTGCTCCACTCAACTTTGGCACCTCTGGTGCACATGTCTAGATAAGGGCGTCGATGTTGTGAGATTGCAGGCCGCGCCCAAACACCAGACGTTCGAGCGGAGACACATAAGCGCGCGAACGATTTCAAAAAGTATTGGAGGAAAATTAAATGCGAAAAATGATGTCCTGTTTGAGCAGCATTGTATTGATTGTTCTGCCACTTCTCGCCGGCGTGGCGAGCGCATCGAACCAAACCAAGTATGACGATCGCTTGAGAAACTCCGGCACAGTCCTCAAAGAGATTCTCGATGTCCCTGACGACATTCCGCAAGATCTGCTCGACAAGGCAGATTGCGTTGTCGTCTTTCCCTCTGTCCTGAAGGCCGCGTTCATTGTCGGCGGAAGCTACGGGCGAGGCGCAATGTCGTGCCGCAAGGGTGAGAACTTCCAGGGACCCTGGGGCGCTCCGACGATGATGGCCCTCGAAGGCGGAAGCTTCGGCTTTCAGATCGGTGGAGAAGCTACGGATTTTGTGCTGCTCGTGATGAATGATCGCGGCGCGCGCGGAATTCTCGCCAGCAAGGTCAAGTTGGGAGGCGACGCTTCTGTGGCCGCGGGCCCGGTCGGCCGCGATGCATCGGCCGATACCGACGCTACTCTGCGTGCCGAAATCTTGAGCTACTCAAGGGCGCGCGGCTTGTTTGCAGGCGTCTCCCTGGAAGGTTCCACAATCCGTCCGGATAACGGTGACAACCATAGTGTGTACGGCAAGAAGATTCCGGCGAAGGACATTGTTCTGTCCGGAACCGTCGCCGTGCCTCCGGCGGCCGAGGAATTGATCTCGACCCTGGACACAAAGACCCAGAAGCACAGGCCGTAGGAGGAGAAGGAGGAGTACGGGCCACGTCTTCAATCGACGAGGAGACGTGGCCGAGTTAGTTCTTTGAGTTTGCCGATCGGCAGATGTAGCCATTTTCGACCCGCTCAGGGTTAATTAGTCAAAGGAGAAAAGAAATGTTGCAAACAAAGATTGCGGTTCCACTTCACAGACTTGTCCTCGCCACGCTGGTGATTACCGGCTTGCTAATCGCAGCCACCACTCCCGGATTTGCCGCTACCAAGTCCGAGACCGTTACCGCTACTGACACGGGCACGAGTACTCAGATGGGATCGGAATTTAGCGTCACGCTAAATATTCACGACTACTCAACCCAGGCAGACAAACAGATTCTGATCGATGCGTTCCAGCAATGCAAGGATCAAGGATTGGTCAACGCCCTCAGCAAGATGAAAGCGTCCGGCCACATCGAAATCACCGGCACGCTGGGCTATGACTGCAGTTACATCCAAATGATCCCAACCCCAACCGGACGAAAAATTCGCTTCGTGACCAACCGCCTCCTCAGATTCGGCGAGGTGTACTGGGACACACGATCCGTGGCCTATAACTTGACCGCCGGCGAATTCGACATCAACGATACGGATAAGAGCAAGAGCACAGGCGTTCTGTACCCAGCAGCCGAATTCGTAATCGATAAGCAGGGAGAGTTGCAGATCAATCTCATCGGGAATCCCTGGAACCTGGTCGACATTATCGATTGGAAAGGAACGCCCGGCGTTAACTAAATGCAGCTGACGCGCGTTAAAGGGGAACAAAGGAGGAAATGGTATGACAGACGAGACAATTCTCTACATATCCGACCAGACAGCCAACAGCAATCCCGTATTGGCCGCACTCAAGGCCACTGGCTATGAGGTGGTAAGCACTAACAGTGCAACTCAGGCAATCGCTTTGATATACATCATACGTAGAGTTGTTGGTGTCGTGCTCAATCGGCCAGCGAAGGAACAGAACCGAATTGACGCGGAGCAAAGCCTGCGCGCGCTTCGCCCAGATGTTCCCATCGTTGTGTTGTGCACCAATCCGAGCAGTGGTTTGCCGTCATATGTGGATGCTTGCGTGGATGTCAAGCAGCCGCTCGCGAAACTGACCGCCGCCGTGCGGCGTCTGTTGGTAAGAAAGCGTTTCCAATTGCTCACTGCACAAGTCTGATCGGGAAGCTTGACGCTGCCGAGTGCCGAAGGGGTTCAGCTAGCGCCGAACTGAGCCGCCCGAATGGAAACTGCGGGGTACGCCAGGCTATGGCCTAGAATATGGAACCGAGGGTGGTACGCCACTTGAACCAGAGTCCAACCGATCCCACGGTGTTCGTGATTGACGACGATGCTTTGGTTCGCTCGGCCATCCAGGGCATGCTCAAATCCGTGGGCTTGAGGTCGGAGACTTTCGGCACGCCGCAAGACTTCCTGCGAAGTAAGCGGCCGACCGGACCAAGTTGCCTGGTCCTGGATATGAGACTTCCTGGAGTCAGCGGCCTCGACTTTCAGCGACAACTGGCGGACGCGGGCGTCCGGATTCCCATCATCTTCATCACCGGTCATGGAGATATTCCGATGACCGTGAAAGCGATGAAATCCGGCGCGGTCGAGTTCCTGACCAAGCCTTTCCGGGACCAGGACTTGCTGGATGCGATTCACCAGGGTCTAGATCGCGACCGTGCGATGCGCCAACAACAGAGCGAACTTAGCGAGTTGCGCAGTCGCTACGAATCACTGACCCCACGCGAGCGCGAAGTCATGGCTCTGGTGGTTTCGGGAATGCTCAACAAACAGGTAGCATCTGAGCTCGGGACCAGCGAAGTCACGGTGAAGATCCAACGCGGGCAAGTAATGCGGAAGATGCAGGCTGACTCGCTGGCGGAATTGGTCAGAATGGCGGCGAAGCTTGAACCGACGGGCAGTCGCGGGTGAACGACCGCACTAAGACTCAAGGTTCCTGTCTCGTTTAATTTGAATACAATATCTTCCGTTGCCGGCGCACACGTCGCAACGGATAGCTAAACCATGACGGGCTGGAAGGTTCCGCCTCCGATCCTTCGACAGGTAGTGTGGCGCTACGGGCTTGCTGTCGGTTCCGTTGGGGTCGCGCTGGCAGTCGCGCTGCTCTTTGGAAGGGGTTTCGATGTTCGCGGCGCACTCTTTCTTACTGCGGTTGCTCTAACGGCCTGGTTTGGTGGGATGATCCCAGGTCTCACTGCCTTACTCCTTTCACTTCTTAGCCTCGGATATTTTTTCCAGCCGCTGGTTCCTTACATCGAGCTGGCCGGAATCCATGTGCCCTATCGAGTTGTCTCCCTGGCATTCTTTGCATCACTGGCGCTGATTGTGTGTTGGCTCAGTGCCTCGCGACGAAGAGCGGAGGAGGGGTTGCGAGAGAGTGAACAGCGCTGGCGAAACCTTACCGAAGCGCTACCGCAGTTGGTATGGGGCGCCGGCCCGGATGGTGGGTGCGACTACTTCAGCAAACAGTGGACAAATTATACCGGCGTTGCGGAAAGCGACTTGCTTGGCTGGCGCTGGATGGACGCGCTGCATCCGGATGATCGCGAACCTACCCGGCAATTCTGGATAGAATCCATCGCGGGACGGCAACTCTACGACGTGGAATACCGTATTCGCCGGAGCGACGGAACGTATGGTTGGTTCAAAACGCGCGGAACGCCCATCCGGGACAGCGAAGGCAGGATCGTGAAGTGGTTCGGTACGTGCACTGACATCACCGATCGGAAGCGGGCGGAGCAGGCCCTTAAGGACCAGGAGCTGGAACTGCGCCAGGCCCGCGACCTACTCGAGATCAAGGTTATGGAACGAACGAAAGAATTGCAGCGCAATGAAGCTTACTTAGAGGAAGCGCAAAGGCTGAGCCACACAGGCAGCTGGGCGTGGAACGTCGCGCGCCGGGAGAATGTCCACTGGTCGCAAGAACACTATCGTTTATTTGGGCTCGATCCCGAGACCGATTCTGCGTCCTTCGAAACAGCGTTTCAGCGTATTCATCCCGAGGACCGGGCCACATTCAATGTCGCGGTTGAACGAGCAATCCGTGAAAGATCGGATTTCGAGGTGGATTTCCGTACCGTTCTCCCCGATGGCTCAACGAAATACGTCCATTCGGTTGGTCACCCTGTTTTCAGCGCTTCCGGCGAGTTGGTCGAATTCGTGGGCACTGGGATGGACGTCACCCAGCGAAGGCAGGCAGAGAAAGAGCGCGAGAGGCTGCGTCAGATACAGGCCGATCTCGCGCATATGAACCGGGCGACGACGATGGGGGAATTGACCGTGTCCCTGGCGCACGAGATCAATCAGCCGATCGCCGCAGCGATCACCGATGCCAACACCTGCTTGCGCTGGCTCAAGCGCGATCAGCCCGATCTGGAAGAGGCACGTGAGGCTGCCTCAAGAGTCGTCAAAGACGCAACTCGTGCGGCCGAGATTGTCAGCCGCGTCCGCCTTCTTTTCAAAAAGGGTACCCCGCAGCGGGAACGGGTTGATGTAAACGACGTCATTCAAGAGATGATCGTATTGCTGCAGAATGAGACATTGCGGTACTCGATATCGGTCAAGATCGAGCTAACGCCAGACCTTCCTCGGATCATGGGAGACCGTGTGCAATTGCAGCAGGTGCTCTTGAACCTCATGATCAATAGCATCGATGCCATGAGAGACGGGAAAGGCGCGCGCGAGCTCACCATCCAATCGGAGAGAGCGGACGACGACCACCTTCAGATGTCGGTCAGCGATACTGGCGTGGGCCTACCCCCGGAGCAGGCGGACCAGATATTTAATGCTTTCTATACCACCAAACCTCACGGCACCGGCATGGGACTTCGGATCAGCCGGAGCATCGTTGAGTCCCATGGTGGCCGGTTGTGGGCGTCCAACAACTCTGCCCGAGGTGCAAGTTTTCATTTCACGCTACCCATCAACACCGATGCACATGAGTGAGATCCCGCAGCCGATATTCCGCCCTCATACCAAAGTATGATGCGTAGCGACCTAAGCATAATTGTGCGTCGCTAACAGCGCTGCTAAGGTTGCAACATGATCACGAAGGAAAAAACCAAACTAGTCGCGATTGTCGACGACGATGATTTGATGCGGAGCGCTCTGCATGGCCTGCTCAAGTCGGTCGGGTTGCCGGCGCAAACGTTTGCCTCGTCGGAAGAATTCCTGAACTCCGGTCGACAGCACCAGACCGCCTGCCTGATCGCGGATATCCGCATGCCGGGAATGTCCGGCCTGGAATTGCAGGCCAAGCTCAACGCTGATCACTGCCGGATTCCGACCATCTTCATCACCGCACACGGCGACGAAAAAATGCGGATGCAGGCGTTACGAGCAGGCGCCGTGGAGTTCATGGCAAAGCCATTCGACGATGAAGCCCTGCTCGAGAGTGTCCGAGCAGCTCTGATGAGTTAGCCCAACAAGAAGCGTCCCGCGCGGCAAGAGGGGGTCTCTGTGGCAGCTATCGAGATATTACGGACGAGAGATCAAGATTCTTACGATCGCCGATTCGAGCAGATCATAGGCAATAGTCCTGCTCTGGAAGCGGTGCTCGAACAGGTCGAACGAGTTGCGCCGACTGGCTCGACCGTGTTGATCCAGGGCGAAACCGGTACCGGCAAGGAACTCATCGCCCATGCAATTCACAATATCAGCTCGCGATGCGGACGCCCGTTCGTAAGGCTGAACTGCGCCGCTATCCCTTTGGATCTGCTGGAGAGTGAACTTTTTGGCCACGAGAAGGGCGCATTCACCGGAGCCATAGCGCAAAAGATTGGACGTTTCGAACTCGCCGACAAAGGCACTCTCTTCCTGGACGAGGTAGGTGATATTCCGCCAGCACTCCAGCCCAAACTTCTGCGCGTGTTGCAGGAACAGGAATTTGAACGCCTGGGTAGCACTCGTACTCACCAGGTAGACGTGCGGCTGGTGGCCGCTACAAACCGTAATCTGGAAGAGATGGTGAATCGAGGCGAATTTCGCAGCGACCTCTACTATCGGCTGAATGTGTTTCCCGTCATGCTGCCACCATTGCGGGATCGCCGCGAAGATATTCCAGCTCTTGTAACGCATTTTGCCGAGATCTTGGGCCGCCGGATGAACCGGGAAATCGAACACATTCCTACAGAAACCATGTCTGCGCTCAGCTCATACCAGTGGCCCGGGAATGTACGCGAACTGCAAAACCTGATCGAACGTGCCGTAATCCTTTCCAACGACGGTGTGCTTCCCAATCCCCTGCCGGCCGCAGGTACTGAACAGCGAGCCGTCATTTCTGCGGGTGCAACGACGCTGCGCGACTCCGAAAGGACTCTGATTCTGAAAACCCTGGAAGCGCTTGGCTGGGTAATCGGCGGCCCGAAAGGCGCAGCCACCAAACTGGGATTGAAACGCACGACGCTGATCCACAAGATGCAGAAGCTGGGGATTTCACGGCCTGGTCTGCAAAGCAGTGAAAGTCTAACGGGCCCGGCGCCACAGGCGCCAAATGCGCTGTCGCAATTGCACTAGCGCCGCTCGATCCAGAAGTTACCAATGGGGCACGGGCGTGCGGCGAGGAATTATTCAGCTTTAAAGCCATCGCCCAACTAATTCTGACATTCGGCTGCGGACGCGGCTTCCAGCAACTTTGCCTCAGCTCCTCCCCAGTTGCTGCTTGGCTGCCATAACGACATGGTCGGGCTCGAACCCGAACTTTCTCTGGAGTTCCTTGAGCGGCGCTGAGGCTCCGAACGTTTTCATACCGATGACGTGATCGGCCGTGCCGACGTATCGTTCCCATCCGAAGCTTGAGGCCTGCTCGACTGCCAGTCGCGCCCCCACGCCCCGTGGCAGGACACTGTCGCGGTAGGCTTTTGGCTGTTGTTCGAAAATCTCCCACGACGGCATGGACACGACGCGCGAACGAATGCCCTCAGCCAGCAATTTCTCGTGGGCCTCGACCGCGAGGCTGACCTCACTGCCAGAAGCGATGAGGATCATCTCCGGCTTTCCGCCTGGAGCATCGGCAAGCACGTAAGCGCCCTGCGCAACGCCAGACGCGGACGCGTACTTATTGCGATCAAGAGTCGGCAGAGGTTGCCGTGACAGCGCCAGCACCGCAGGCTGATGGCGCAGTTGGACTACGTACCGGTAAGCTTCGACGACTTCATTGGCATCGCCAGGACGCAAAACGATCAAGCCCGGTATCGCACGTAAAGAAGCGAGGTGCTCGACGGGTTGGTGAGTGGGGCCGTCTTCGCCGTCGCCCATGGCGTCATGAGTAAAGACGAATAGTGAGGGTATCTCCATGAGCGCTGCGAGCCGGATCGCGGGGCGCGCGTAGTCACTGAAGATGAAGAAGGACGCGCCGAACGGCCGGAGCTTGGAGAGCGCCATTCCGTTGACGGCCGCCGCCATCGCGTGCTCGCGAATGCCGTAATGCAGGTTCTTCCCTCCGTAATTGTCGGCTTGGAAATCTCCCGCGCCGGTAAAGGTTAGGGTGGTCTTGTTCGACGGGCCGAGATCGGCGGAGCCACCAAGAAACCAGGGAATGTTTTGCGCCAGCACGTTCAGCGTTTTGCCGGAAGCGTCCCGGCCAGCGATACCCTTTGCGTCGGCGGGGAACACGGGAAGATTACGGTCCCATCCCGTGGGGAGATCACGGCGTTGCATCAAGTCGATCTCAGCAGCAAGGTCTGGGAATTGGGCACGGTAGGATTCGAACAGCTCTGTCCATTTGTGACACGCTTCAGCGCCTCGTGCGCCGATGCCGGCGGTGAAGTGCTCATACACGCCTTCAGGAACATGGAACTTGGCGTCTTCAGGCCATCCGTAAGCGCGCTTGACCAGGCGGCACTCTTCTTCGCCCAGGGGTTCACCGTGAGCGGCGGCAGTGTCCTGCTTGTTGGGCGATCCGTAGCCGATGTGGCTGTCGAGGACAATGAAAGTGGGACGGCCTTTGGTCTTGCGGAAAATCTCGAGTGCCGCTTCGATGCGCTCGATGTCATTGGCATCGCCGACCCGCAAGACATTCCAACCGTAGGCCAGAAATCGTGTCGCGACATCTTCGGTGAATGCGATGCGCGTGTTGCCTTCGATCGTGATGTGGTTGTTGTCGTAGACCCAGCAGAGATTATCGAGGCCCAGGTGTCCGGCCAGGGACGCGGCTTCCGAGGCGATGCCTTCCATCAGGCAGCCATCGCCGCAGACCGTATAAATGTTGTAGTCAAAGATTTCGAAACCGGGCCGGTCGTACCGGTGAGCGAGCCACTTCTCAGCCATCGCCATGCCGACGCTTGTGGCCGCGCCTTGACCGAGTGGACCAGTCGTAGTCTCCACACCGGAGACCCAATGGTACTCAGGATGGCCGGGAGCCTTGCTGTCGAGCTGGCGGAAGCGTCGGATGTCGTCCAGTGTGACTGACGGCTTCCCTACCGTTTCATACTCGGCGTTGACCGCCTGCACCTCGGTGAGATGGAGCGTGGACCAAAGCAACATCGAGGCGTGGCCGTTCGACAATATGAAACGATCTCGATTGGGCCAAATCGGATTCTTGGGATCGAAACGCATGACGCGATTCCAGATCGTATACACAAGGGGCGCGAGCGCCATGGGCGTGCCGGGGTGTCCGGACTTTGCCTGCTGCACGGCATCGATCGAGAGAGTGCGAATGGTGTTGATGGAGAGCTGGTCGAGTTGTGCGGATGTCAATGTATCCGGGGTAGCGAGTGCAGTACTCATGACTTACTCCTTAATTATTGATTCCTGTTGGTTTCACAATCGCTCAAGCCACTTCGGTTCTTGAGCCCTCAGTCGCCTGACCGTCCGCTGCGCGATCTGCGAGGACCACGGCGTTATCCGCGCGAACGCGACCGGCGGGAATCGAAACGTCTCCAGCTTTCAGACGAGCGAGCATTCCAGCTTTTTCGGCTCCCGTCGCGAGCCATAGCACCAAGCGGGCGCGATTGAGAATCGGATAGGTCAGCGTCATACGCCGCCTTCCCTGATAGAGACCGGTGACAGCGACGTCGGCGTTGGTGACGGCCAGCACGGGATCTCCGGGAACCAGCGAAGCGGTGTGACCGTCGGGGCCGAGTCCCAGATGTACGAGATCCAGCACCGGCGGCGAACCGGCGATTGACTGCAAGACCCCCTCGTATTGCTGGGATGCATCGTTGAGATCGGCCGACTCAACGGGCATCGCGTGGATATGTTCGGCGTGCAACGGGGCATGTTCCAACAGACTTTCGCGCAGGTGAGTGAGGTTACGATCGGGGTGCCCTGCGGGAGCGACTCGTTCGTCCACCTGCACGATGTGCACGGCGTTCCACAGCAGATCTTCCTGCGCGAGATCACGCAGCATCATCCACGGAGTGCGGCCGCCACTGACTGCCATCACAAATGATCCGTGGTCGGCGATCGCTGCTCTGGCGTGGGTCGCGACGAATCTGGCGGCTTCGCGAGCTACTGAATCGGCATCGGCATAGACTTCGATTTTCATCTAACGATTCCCTCAGAGGCTAAAACCCTGAAATCTTTCTGCTTCAAACGGCACGGCTAAAGCCGTGCCCTCCCGAAAGCTGGTCGACCGCACAAGCATTTGTTGATTCGATTCTCATCAGGCGGCCTCGCTGGCAATGGCCACAGGTTTCTTCTCGCTGGGGTTGCTCCACCCTGTCGCAGGAGTTACGCGGCCGACTTCGGCCGGGCCCCAGGTATTGGGGGCGTATGGGTAAATTGGCGTGCCCTTTTTCAAAACCGGATCGACGATTCGCCATGCTTCTTCCACGTAGTCCTCTCGCGCGAATAGCGAACTGTCCCCTGCGATGGCTGCGCCCAGCACCCGCTCGTAGGCGTCCATTTCGTCGGCTTGTGGAACGTGGTTGGCTATCATTTCGCCGGTTTGCAAGGCCATTCCTTCTGTGTCAGGAGACAGAGTCATCATTCCCATCGCGATCGTCACTTCAGGACTAAGGCGCAGGCGCAGGTGGTTTTCCACCAGCAGACTGTCCGGAACTAGCGTAGGAGGTTTGCGAAACTTGCCAACAATTTCGGTGACGGTAGTCGGTAAACACTTACCGGCGCGGATGAAAAACGGCACACCTTTCCAGCGCCAAGAATTGACCTCCAACTTCAGGGCTGCGAAAGTTTCGGTGCGTGAATCTTTAGCGACGCCGTTTTCGTCGCGGTAGCCCTGGAACTGGCCGCGCACGATGTCCGTCTCCTCAATGGGCGCAATCGCTTTCAACACTTTTACTTTTTCGTCGCGGACGGATTCGCTGTCCAAACCGACGGGCGGCTCCATCGCCAGGTTCGACAACACCTGAAACAAGTGGTTCTGCACAACGTCGCGAATCGTGCCGGTCTGATCGTAGAAAGCGCCGCGGCCCTGGATGCCGAAGTCTTCGGCCATCGTGATCTCCACGCTCGCAATATAGTGCCGATTCCAGAAGGACTCTACAAAGGTGTTGGCGAAACGGAAGGCGAGCACATTGTTAACCGCCTGCTTGCCGAGGTAATGGTCTATACGAAAGATGTCGGCTTCGTCGAACACAGAAAGCAGAAACTTGTTCAGTTCCTTCGCCGACGCCAGATCATGCCCGAAAGGCTTTTCGACGATGACCCGCGCACCTCGGCCACAATTCGATTCCGACAGATGTCCGACAACGGTTTCAAACAATACCGGAGGAATGGCAAGGTAATGCGCCGGACGATGCGCGTCTTTGAGTGCCTTACGCAGGGCGTTGAAAGTGGCTGCGTCCTGATAGTCGCCATCCACGTAGCCCAGCAGGCTGATTAACTTTTCGAAGGCTGCGGGATCAAGTCCCCCGTGCTTTTCGAGGCTATCTTTCGCCCGCGCCCGCAGCTGGTCCAGATTCCATCCGGCTTTGGCAACGCCAACAACGGGGACGTTGAGATGCCCTCGCTTTATCATCGCCTGGAGCGACGGGAAAATCTTTTTGTAGGCCAAGTCGCCTGTGGCGCCGAAGAAAACGAGCGCGTCCGATTGCGAGTTCGTCATGGACATCTCCTCTTTTTTATGCAGCCTCTGATTTTTCTGCTGGTTTTTCCAGGTGCCCGCCGAATTGAAAGCGCATGGCGGACAGAATTTTGTTGGCAAAATCGGCCTCGCCACGGGAACTGAAACGCTCATACAAAGAGGCGGTGAGCACCGGCGTCGGCACGGCTTCGTCGATAGCAGCTTTGATGGTCCAGCGGCCCTCGCCGGAATCGGAGACCCGGCCGGCAAATTTCGCGAGCGCCGGATCCTGCACCAGCGAAATGGCCGTGAGGTCAAGCAACCACGACGCGATCACGCTGCCGCGCCGCCAGACTTCGGCGACATCGCGCAGATTGAAGTCGTACTGGTAGTGTTCGGGATCGCGCAGGGGCGTTGTTTCGGCGTCCGCGCCGTGTTGCTGTTTGCCGACATTGGCGGAACGGATCACAGACAAACCTTCGGCATAGGCAGCCATGATTCCGTATTCGATTCCATTGTGAACCATCTTTACGAAGTGGCCGCCACCGTTTGGACCGCAATGCAGGTAGCCTTGTTCGGCGGTGCCATCGATTTTTTCGCGGCCGGGCGTGCGTGAGATATCGCCGATGCCCGGCGCGAGCGACGAGAAAATCGGATCGAGGCGCTGAACCACTTCTTTTTCTCCGCCGATCATCATGCAGTAGCCGCGTTCCAGACCCCACACGCCGCCGCTGGTGCCGACATCGACGTAGTGGATTTTCTTGGCGGCAAGCTCTTTGGCACGGCGAATGTCGTCAACGTAGTAGGAATTTCCGCCGTCGATGAGAATGTCTCCTGCCTCCAGGTGGGGCAGCAAGTCGGCGATGGAATGGTCCACGACTGCGGCGGGAACCATGAGCCATATAGCCCGTGGTTTCGCGAGTTTCTGTACGAATTCCTGAAGCGTTGCCGATCCCGTTGCCTTCTCTTTGACCAATTCGCCGACCACCTGTGGCGAGCGGTCGTAGACGACGCAGTCATGCCCTTTGTGAATCAGTCGCCGCACCATGTTGGCGCCCATTCTTCCTAGTCCGATCATTCCGAGTTGCATATGTTCTCCTCTTCTAAGATTGCGTCTGATTCAATGTCTTCGCGACGATTACGTCATGCGGCGCTTCCTTTAAGGTTTGCGCCAGCCGCCGACACGCTGGTTTGTTCGCCGGCTCGTCGCGCATTGAACAGTCTCAGCCGCGCACTGATGACGTCCTTCACGGAATCCACGACAGGGCGAAGAACCTTGTAAGGCACAACTTCGTTGGCGTCTCGCGACAAGCTGGCGTCTAACGATCGCCGCCATGCCACACGCAGTTCGGTGTTGATGTGGATGATGTTGATTCCCTCAGCAATTGCCTTGCGAAAATCGTTGTCATCGGTTCCCGACCCACCGTGCAGGGTGAGAAAGACTCCCGCTGCTCCCTTGATTTGGGCAATTCTTTCGATATTCAGGCGCTTCTTGGTTTCTCCCTCGACCATGCTCTTCACCATGCCGTGCATATTGCCAACGGCTGGAGCGAGGACATCGATACCGGTCGACTGGACGAATTGCCGGGCCTCTTCGGGCGTCGTAAGTTTTTGATTTCCGACAGCCGTTTCGTGAATTTCAGAGCCGGTGCCGATGTCGCCTATTTCTCCTTCCACCAGGATTGCGGGGTTGACTGCCTTAAGCGCTTCAACCGCTGCTTTCGTCTGGGACACATTCTGTTCGAAGGGCAACGCGGAAAAGTCGATCCCCACCGAGTCAAAGCCGGCGTTCGCGGCTTCCAATGCCTTGGGGAGGGAATGTGTATGGTCTGCGTTGAGAAAGACTGGCAGGTCTGACTCTTCGCGGAGGCTCTTCACGAGAGTGGCAAGCTGGCGGACACCAAAGAAATCTCTCTCGCCCTGGGATGCGCCCACAAATACTGGAACCTTGACCTCGGCGGCGGCCGCGAAAACAGCCTTCACCAGCGTGAGATCGGCGACATTGAAATGGCCGAGGGCAGCTCCTTCCGCTTGTAATCTCGTCAAAACATCGCGTAGTGCACTCATGAAGTTTTTCTCCTGATGCCGAGCGGCAGTTCGGCGGTTATTGCGACTGCTTCAGCTTGCGGTAACGCCGAATCAAACTATTGGTGGAGCTGTCGTGGTTGAGCATGGGTTCTGCCTTGTTCTCCAGTTCCGGAATGATCCGCTGGGCAAGCACTTTGCCCAGTTCGACTCCCCACTGATCGAACGAATCGATGTTCCAGATCACGCCTTGCGTGAAGACGAGGTGTTCGTAGAGAGCAACTAGTTTGCCCAAGGTTGCAGGCGTGAGACTGTCGGCGAGAATTGTGTTGGACGGACGGTTGCCTTCGAAGACGCGGTGTGGAACCAGCCAATCCGCCGTACCTTCGGCCTTAACCTGCTCCGGAGTTTTGCCGAATGCCAGCGCTTCCGTTTGCGCGAAAACATTGGCCAGAAGCATGTCGTGATGGCGGCCCAGCGGATTCAGGGGCTTGATAAACGCGATGAAGTCGCAGGGAATGATTCTGGTCCCCTGATGGATGAGCTGATAAAACGAGTGTTGTCCGTTGGTCCCTGGCTCGCCCCAGTAGATTGGTCCGGTCGGATGAGCCACGGGCTTACCTTCAAGGGTAACGTGT